>Ga0308157_10008924_pt1 | contig 11266 bp, 9 predicted proteins | sample PhyBR1_FD_201035 | JGI IMG/M metagenome (GOLD analysis project Ga0308157, IMG submission 201035) | Phyllosphere microbial communities from UC Gill Tract Community Farm, Albany, California, United States - DLSLB.R1 | ecosystem: Host-associated > Plants > Phyllosphere > Unclassified | place: USA...
AAGGGCTCCCATACAGCAATCCTGCTGGCCACTCTATCGGCAACGGCTTCGACGGTTTTGTTGACGCTGCAACCGTTCGTGCTCGGAGCTGCGGTCAATAGAATTCCACTATCATTGACCTTGAGCGCGTTGTGGATAGTGATCTATATAGCGCTTGGCTTTCTGGCCGGTCTTGCAAATAGTGCATCGGCATATTTCGCATTAAAATCGCGGGAAGACATCAGTAACGATATAGCAAGAGCGACTTTTCTTTCAACACTTGAAGAACCCATAGACGATACGACAAAAACGGGACCGGGCCTTCTTCATCTGTTTAACAAAGGCAGAGAGGGTTGCCACGCGTTAATTGCCGATTTATTTGCGACGATTGTGCCATACTGTATTGGTTTGGTGCTTGCTCTCATACTTGTGAGTAGCCGCATCAACCCAATAAGCGGTCTTGCCATGGGCTGCATTGCCTGTGCATTCTTTGTCTTAAATCGCAGCACAGCAAAAAAAGAGCGGCGATCTGGACGTCGGTTGTATTCAGGTTCGGCAAATGTGACAGCTGATATTGGCCGTGCACACGAACTCAAAGAGCTTATTTGCTGTTTTTCAGCGCAAGACTTCATGGTCGGGAGGCTGGAGAGGCACCTGGCTTATAATCAGCGTCGCGTTTCAAGCCATGGCAACCTTTACTTTTGGAAACAAATCAAACTGGAGGTCTTGCAATGGCTGGGGCTTTTTGCCGTAATCTACACGTTCTATCTCGGAGTGAAGGACGGCGATGCCATCCCCAAGACGGGCGAACTCTTAACCCTTGTACTTTCCTATTTTCAAATCATGGGTCCCATCACAGCACTTTCGCGCGCCAATGATCGTATTGCGCAAGCCCTTATCGCAATCTTTCCTATACATGAACTTCTCGACAAAGCGGCTCTAAGTACGCCACCAGTTCTATTCTCTGCGGGCCAAATTCAACAGCTCATCATCGATAGGGTGCGCCCACAATACACGGGAGGATCTTTCGGCTCTCCCATCACAGAAGCACTGAACGCTGGCGACGTCTTGTTCATTACGGGGAGAAGCGGAATCGGAAAAACCACATTAGCGCGGACATTAGCCGGGCTTATTGCACCGCTTGCAGGTACGATCAGCGCATCAATCGATGGCACTTATTACGCGCTCAAAAACGTTTCAAAGGAAGTCCTGTATGTCCCACAGACAGATCATGTATTTGCGGCTTCACTGATCGATAACATAAGGCTGGGCGCAACGAATATTAGTGATAGCACCATTCATAAGGCTGTTGCTGATCTTCACGTTGACACAGTTTTACGCGAGCGGGGACTTTCTTACCGCTCCTTAATTGGGGACAGGGGCAGAAACTGGTCCGGCGGACAACTTCGTCGGATCGCACTATGTCGCGCTCTGGTGAGAAAACCATCCGTAATGATACTCGATGAACCGACAGCCAATCTGGATCCATCCACCGCAGCAAACGTTCTTGCCAAATTCAGAGCGCACATGCGAAGCGGTATTCTGATTATAATAACACACGATCAAAGCTATCAGATCGCAACCGATCGCCTCATGAAGATCGGATAGATCGCCATCCTGCAATCTCTGAACGTGGTCGAGCCCGGCAACTCATCTTCAGATGCTATCGCATTCAGGAAAGGCCACACGCCACAATCATCGGCAACCTTTGCGTCGCTTGTCAGCGCCTGGCCAAGCGCAAATGGTGCGCGACCGCCTGCAGATCGGCGATCGTGTCGATGTCGCGCACCATCCAATCCACGGCGACGGGTCCATGTGCATCTCCAAGCAATGAGCGCGCACCTTGATCCCCGGTCTCTGGCAATCCATCAAGCAAGGCCTTGGGGAATATTGCGGGCGGACCAAAACCTGAAGCGGCCCGTGTGGCCACAGCAACAGTCCGATTTTGCTCGAAGGCGGCCAACAGTTCTCCGATATGACACCTGGTAATCAGCGGCATATCCGCCAGACAGATCATCACCCATTGCTGTGTGGTCATCTCCAAGAGTCCACGATGGATCGAAGCCGCCATGCCCCTGTCAGCCTCGTCGATCTTGACATTGTCAGTATCGGGCGTAGCAATCTCGGCCCTGATAAAACCGGCATCGACATAGGCCTGCGTCCAGCCCGGCTGTGCGCGACACACCACCACCTTTCGGCTCCAGTTAAATCCCGCCAGTACAGACAGAACATGATGCGCCACCGGCTTTCCCATCAGAATTTGCTCGAGTTTGTCACCGCCTTTGAAGCGCTCGCTGCGGCCCGCGCCCAACACCATCACAGCAACAGCACTGGCCGGATCGATCTCTGTGGCTGTCATCGCTGCACCGGGGCGTTTCGCAACGACAGAATTTCGGCCAGGATCGAGACCGCCAGCGCGCGCGCATCGCGTGTGGGTCCAAACAGTCCGATCGGCGCGCGGATCGCCGCAATCTTCGCCTCGGCAAAGCCTTGATCGCGCAAGCGCTTGCTGCGGAGTTGATGGGTCTTTTGACTACCCAGACAGCCAATGTAGAAGGCCTCACTGCGCAGCGCATCGCCCAGCAAGCGGGTTTCGCGGTCAAGATCATGATACAGCAGAACGATGGCGCTGAACCGATCCACAGGCTGCTGATCAAGCCCGTTGACCGTCTCAATGCCCAATGCGCAAGCAACCTGGCCAAGCCTTGTTGCCTCAAGCCCGGTGCCACACAGCAACAGGCGCAGCGCCGGGCGATAGACCGTAACAAAAACATCGTTGACCCAGCCCGAACAAAGCGGCGCGTCGCTTGCGATGGCAATGGCCGTTAGCCGGCTGGCGGCGGGGTCATAGGCAAGGGCCACGCTGCAGCGCCTGTCAATATCTGCCAGGACCTGTTGGATCGGTTCTGGTTGTTTGATCACATGGATGGAAAGCAACAGGCTACTGCCACAGGGCAAGACAATATCGAAATAGGCCGACCCCTTGCCAAGTCGCACTTGACGGTCCCGATTGGCGGCAATCGCCAGCATCGCTTCCTGGGCCACAACTGCCTCGACGCAGCCGCCCGAAACATAACCGCAATAGGCACCGTGCTGGGTAACGGCCATCTGGGCCCCCAAGGATCGCGCGGCGCTACCACCAATTTCAACCAGAGTGACCAGCGCACACCTTTGACCCGCTGCGAGCGCTGTGGCGACAAACTGCAAGATATTGCAGGCCTCATCTTCGAGCAATGCACAATATGGAGGACTTTGCACGTCGACGAACTCAGTGTTCATAGCAAGGCCGATCTCCGTTGATTGCTATTGCTCTGTGCGCTCAATATCGGCACTGGTGATATCAGCAGGCTGACCGCCCCAAACATTGCGCATGTAATTCACAAGATCGGCGACCTGCTGTGCACTCAGGGCTGAGCGGAATCCCGGCATCGCCTGCATCACCTCGCCATTGGCCATTCTCTGCTCCGCCACACCATTGAGGATGACATGGATGAGATTGCTCGGATCAGCAAGCATCGGGCTTGTGTTGCCCTTCATGGCAGGCGCGATATGCGGTTTGCCTTCCCCATTCAGGCCATGACACCCGCCGCAGACAGCAACATAGACGTCACGGCCTGCCGCTTGCCCGATCGCCGGGCGATCCGGTTCAGTCGGCGTTTTGACAGGCATTTGTGGCAGACGTCCCTTGCCGAGATAGGCTGCCAGTGCCGCAACCTCCCCATCCTGCATATATTGCGAGGAATGCAGCAGCACTGGATACATTTCCAAAGTCATCGTGCCTTGCGGCGCCATGCCTGTCTTCAGAAACGACTGGATATCCTGCAATGTCCAGCCACGCTCCGCCAGAGCCTCTGGCGTCAGGCTTGGCGCCGTGATCCTGCCCAGACGTGCGCCCTGATAGGCACGGGATTGGATAAGTCCCCCCATGAAGTTGCGGGGCGTGTGGCATTCCTGACAGTGACCCAGCACATTTGCGATATAGGCACCCGCCAACGCGGTTGGATCGTCCTTGAGCCTGATGGGTGGATTGACCAGCCGCCAGTAAGCCAGCGTCCAGCGCTGATTGAAGGGAAACGGCAACGTGTTGGCTGGAATTTTTCTGGCGACCGGTTGCTGGGTTTGCAGATAGGCGAAAATTGCGTCGGAATCCGCCTGGCTCATGCCATGATAGGAGAGAAATGGCATCGCCGGATAAAGAAAGGCGCCATCGGGCCGAACCCCGTCGGTCAGCGCGTGATAGAAATCACGGGAACTGTACCGGCCGATCCCTGCCTGCTTGTCCGGTGTGATGTTGCTGCCATAAATGGTGCCAAAGGGCGTTTCCAACCCCATTCCACCGGCATAGGGCGCACCGTCGGGCGACTGATGACAGGCAGCGCAATCGGCCATGACTGCGAGATATTTCCCGCGTTCCACAAGCTTGCTGTGCTGGTTGGCAAAGCGTTGCTCGGAAGCCTGCTGATCATAAGGCTGCTTGACGGGCCAGAACGGCACCGATGCGGCGATCAGACCGCAGAGCAGCACAAGCCCAGCGCTCCAGATGAAAACCCGCCTCATTTCACGAGCCCCGGCATCGACAGCACCAGATCATGGACAGCCTGATAGTAACGGACATAGCCGGTACAACGGCAAAGGTGATCGTTGAGTGCCTCTTCAATCGCTGTCTTGAGATCGTCACGCATCACCGGTTCGCGCTGAAGACGCTCAACAAGCAGCGTTGCGGCATTGACAAAGCCGGGCGCACAATAGGAGCACTGGAAGGAGAAATGATCAAGGAATGCCTCCTGAACCTTTGAAAGACGCAAATTCCCCGCGTCATCCTTGACCGCATGGCCTTCAACCGTGCGGATCGACCGGCCATCAAAATACAGAACGCCGGTGATACAGGTCCGCATTTCACGGCTGCTGCCATCGGCATCATCGACAATCACCGTACACGCCCGGCACAGTCCCTGCCCGCAGCCGTAACGGCTGCCGGTCAAACCGACATATTCATGCAGGAAGTCGACCATGGCCAGTTCCACCGGCACGGTGATCGGACCAATGCTCTCATTGTTGATGCGCAGGCTGATTTCACGCGTCGCGATGCTCATGACAAGGCCTCTCTGATTTTCTCTTCGCTGAGCGGCAGGTCGCGCAAATACAGCCCAATCGCATGGGCGACAGCATTGCCAATCGCCGGAATGGTCGGAATCTGCACCACTTCCGCAATACCTTTTGGATAATTCTCATCCGCAAGGGCGGGCAAGATGGTGGCGCTCTGGTTCCAGACAGCGACATTGACGCCACGCGGCAGCCTGTAGCGGTTGAAGTTCCAGTTTCCGCTTCCCGGTCCTCCTTCATAAAGCGGCATGGATTCATAGAGCGCATGCCCAATCGACATGGCGATACCTCCCTGCAATTGTCCCGACACAAATTCCGGAACAATGACCCGTCCGCAATCCATGGTGGAATGATGCGACAGCAGTGTCACCGCGCCCGTGCCACGATTCACACTCACCTCTATGAGCGCCGATATCGCCGAAAACCGCGACCAGCTGGCGCGGTCGACATCTGGATCCGGGTAGCGCATGTTGGACCGTTTGATCCATTGCCAGTCCCCCGACCCTGCACGAATGGCCAGGCCATCCAACGGCCGACGTGCGGTTTGCCCCAGGATCGTGAAATCCGCCTCCCCCCAGCCCCAGCGATCAAAGCCATGCACCATCGCACCCGCCACAGCGCCGGTTTCATGGATCATCGCGGCAATGGCTTTCAGGGTCAAAGAGCGTCCATCGGACAACACAAAACGCTCATTGACCCATGTTGCCTGCGCGGCCTGATCCTGCGGGATATCCCATAATTTCGCAGCAGCCGGAACAATGCCCTGTTCAAAGATCAGGCGTCCGGCTTCGTGAGTGGCATGAGAGAAATAATAGGCACTGTTGGAGGCGCTCGACGGTGAGGCAAAGGCCGGCGTCCAGCGCGGATCCGGCGTCATTTTGTCCTGGTAGGCCTTGTCCATCACAAAGGGACTGAGCGTCTCGTACATCTGGAGCGGCGACCAGTCAAAGGCCGCGCTTTCGACCGTATCGGCCGACTTTCCAAACCAGTGCGCACACAGCAGCGCCTGGGTACTGACCGCGCCGGTACCGATCTCCACCGCAATATGCTGGAGATGCACCCGACCCTCACGGTCCAGTTCAACACTTGCGGCAACCCCCTCATTGGTACTGCCAAATGCCTTCTTGCCAATGGCATAGCCCACGCCATATTTGAGAGCGGGATTATCCGCCTCAAAGGCAATCTTCCTGCTGGCGCGATTGACCCAGACCGGGTTCTGGCGGTCCTGCTCGATAATCTCCGTCAATCGGCTTTGGCTGAGCGGCACCGCACCTGCGGAATTGCGCTCGCCGCTTTGCAAGGCGTTGGCAAGCCGCAATTGCATCGGGTCAACCCCGAGTTCGCCCGCCAGTTCATCAATCAGCATTTCGGTTCCAAATTGCGCTTCCAATGCGCCGAAGCCACGCATCGAACCGGCGGTTGGCGCGCGCGATGAGCGGGCAATCCCGACAATGTCGCTTTTCGGGAAATAATAGATCCCTTGCGCGGCACCGGCAGCAACCTGGACAACCGGTGTGGTGAAATTCTGCCTGCCGCCACCGTCCAGTGCGAGATCAACACTGAGAGCCTGCATCTTCAGCGATTGGCGATCAATGCCAATCCGGTAGGTCATGTCAAAGGCATGACGCTTGAGCGCTGCCTGAAACTGCTCTTCCCGATCAAATGCAAGCCGGACGGCCAGGCCTTCTGCGAACAGTGCGGCAACAACGCCATAGAAGGGAAAGGGACTGTGATCCTTGGTGCCGTAACCCACCGTATAGGCAGAGTGGCCTTTCAAGGCCGAAACCTTAAAAGCACTCTTTTCAAGCATCGCCGCCGTCCCGGTCATCACTTCATGCGGACTCTGACTGGCCATCACCAGCTCCAAAGTCGCATTTTTTGCGTCATACCAGCCGTTGCAATTGTCGCCTTCAAGCGCTGCACCATCAATGTAAGGTGAGTGATAGCTCCGCTCAATCACATGCAGGCTCTCCGCTGGCGTCTGCAATTCTGCGCGGATTGCCTCGGCAAACCCCATTCCCCGCTCCATCACAGCGCCGGACGCGTCGGCTCGGGGCCAGACGACCGCGTTGCCGTCATAACGCGCAAAGACGTAGCTGTCATCGACCGCATTGAAGCGATCGCGAGCACCTTTGCTCCCCTGGTCGCCCTCCATCCGCACAAAACGGAAATTCGCCTGCGGCCCCTGCTCCACCGGCTCCGTCGTTTCTCCATAGCGGATGACATCTTGCCGTCGGGATTTATAAAGCCGCTTGGCCGTGCTGAAGCGGGAAAAATCCCGATAGATCAGGATCGCAAGCGGGTAGCCTAGAAACAGCGGAACCCTGTTGCGCGGCAACAGCATATCCTTGCCATAGACAAAAGGATCGTAGAAATCCAACCCGGCTTGCTGCAGTTTCTCGGCATCTACCACCACATCAGGCAACAACTCCGATCCCAGCACAGAGAGATCAAGACCGAGATAAGGGGCGTCAGCCCGCGGTGATAACACCATGAAGGCGTGGGCTTGCTCGGAAGGCCAGCCCTGCATGTCGCGTGCGCGGATATCTCGCGCAAATACCTTGCTGCCGGTCACCTTCGCGACGCCGTCAATTCGTCTTTTCAGACGCATGTCACCCTGTGGCGCAACGGGCAGTTCAACCAGCCTGTCTTCGAACAATGCCGCTCTGGCAGCTTGAACTGGCAGAAGCGTGACCGCGATGCCGGACGCTGTAAACTTGAGAAAGTCTCTGCGTGTCGGTGTCATTTCTGATGGCTTCCTTTTGAAATCAACTGTCTTTTACGGCGCGGATAGCTCGACAAGCAGCGCCCGCCGCAAAGCGCTTGTTGCGCAATGCAGGCCGCGCACGAATGTCAGTTCGCACAGCGCCCCTGCACGGTACCCCTCGCCACGCCGGATCCGCAAAACGACGCCCACGAAAGGATTGGGCGGGCAACGCCCACTGAGGCCATGGCCGCGATAACATCATCTTGCGGCTCCATAAGGATAAATTCATGTATTCTAATATTTTCATTAGACTAATATTTCATCCTTTAATTACTACATTAAATATTTCCTCACAATACACCATGTTTTTACATAGATATTATTATATAGTTGTTTTATATATTTATCTAATAAAGCATTATTCATTTTACTATTTCCTGAGACGCAGTTTTCTTTCACAGTAGCGCGCGCAAAGCGCGGTTGGGCGACGCTTGCCGATTGGCCGGAACGCGTATCAGCCCCAGCCTTCTTTGCTCGCAAGAAACTGTTGTTGCATTAGCAGCGCACCCCGCGCTAATTCCTGATCAGGCTTTCCCGGACCATTTTGTTTGCGACGCGATGTCCGGGAGCATCGACCGGAGCCGATAAACCCTCCCGGTCATGCCCTGATGGCAGTGCAACCCGCAAGTGGCCTGCCATGAGAAGCCAATGCAGTTCTGTTAAGCCAATTGAACTGCATCGGTCCCGGTGGTTTGGGATTACACCGGGACCACCCATTCCCGCTTCCCCTGGCCTTTGCTTTTTCCCCTCTCAGCAGCTTGTGTACAGCTGAAGAGGTAACCCGGTTTTCCAGGATTGCGTCACCGGCTTAGCCATCCTTACCGCGCTTGTTGCAGCGGCGTGCGCCGCCGTCTTGAGGGTTAACCTCCCTGCCAAGACCCACTGCAACTTATTGCCGGTTAGATCCGCACCACAAGTATTAGGCACCGCTCAATTGGTATTGTTGCCGACCATTAACCTCGCGATGATAGCGGCTCCATTGTAAGGAGGATAAATCGATGCCACCCAGATTCTCTATCGAAAACTATAGTGCAACAACCACTTATGCCAGCCAACTTCTGCAATCAATGCAGACCGGATGCCATCAACTGATCGCAGGATGGCGAAAGGCCAGGCAACGCCGCGCCAGAATGAGAACCTTGCAGTCGCTCCCACCGGCGATCCTGCGGGATATCGGCTGGCCAGCCATTCTCGATGACAGCGAAGCCGTAGTCGACAGCCGCTTTGTGCATCATCTGCCGACAAAACTATCCCGGCCGCAACGCCGCCGCTGGGGGTTTGATGCCACACCACCACGCGGTTGGCGCGATCCGATTGTCTGAAACGATGCGTCTCGCAAAGCACGTCACACCCAGCGTCGCGACGGTTAATCGCCTGTGTCAGTGCTGCAATAAGCATCAAACCCCCAGAACCATCCCATTGATAGCTTTTGCCATTGACCATGACGCTTGATCGCCCCCCGGCGCTCAACCTTCCCCAACCAACCTCCCAGAAGGGACCCCAAAAAGGAGCAGGAGATCATGTCGGATCACAGCAAGGAAATCATCGCCGGGCTGGTGCTTGATAGCGCAGCAGCGGCTTTCGCAAGCGGGCTCATCGTCCTCTTCGTTCTCGCCGCAATCGAGTAAAAAAACAGGGTATCGTGCTGAAAGCCCGCTTCAGGACGAAGGCGGGCTCTGATTGACTGGCGCTGACGGGCCATCCGCTCGCAGCAGCATCCTTACCCAGCCTTCAAATCATTCAAACCCTTCAGACCATTGGGGGATGATTGTGCGGTTTATCGTGTTGTTTGTTCTCGTTTTGACAGCCGCTTGTTCGAGGCCAACGCTCGTGCAAGTCCCTTCCGTATCACCGCTGATCGACAAGGTGAGCGATCACGTGAAGCAGCAGGCAGCGTCCGTCTATCTCGATCCTGCTGCTTTCAATCCGCGTCCGTTCGGGGTCATTGAACGCCAATCGGTTATTGACGCGGACGACAGTCTGCTGCAACCGATGCAGGCCTGTTTTCAGGGAACCATCGAGGCGCTGCTGGCAGCGATCGCCGCCAAAACAGGCTATCGCTGGCGTTTTGAGGGTGTCCGTCCAGCGGCACCGATCCTGGTTTCAGTCAACAGAAGCGGCAGCAGTGCCTATGCAATCCTTGAAGACGGCCTGTTGCAGGCGCAGGGGATGGTGAGGCTTCGCATTACGCTCTCAAGCCGCATGATGACCCTGCGTTACAAGCGTCACCTCCCGCGCAGCATGGCGGATTTGGACGAGAGGGGGTTGTAAATGCGCAGTCTGCTGGCTTTTGTTCCCTTCTCTTGCCTTTTGCCCGCCGCTTGCCTTTTGATTGCCTGCGCCCGCCTCGAGGACACTGTTCCGCCCGGCCTGCCATTGATTGGGGGCAAGGACGCGCTGACATCGCACAATGCGGCACCCGCTGATTACCCTGCCTTCCTGGCAGCGGCACAAAGGCGTGAAGCCGGTTCACAGGTGGCGGCAGCGCGCGCGGATGTGTTGCGCGAAGCGGCGATCTCCTATGCGGCCCAGGCCGGCTATCTACGCCGGGTCTTTGAGATCATCCACAGCCTCGAAAACAAGGCGCAGCAACTCTCACAGCAATTCAACTTCAACGCGATCGTCTACACCGCGCCCCAGCAGGCAGGCTATATTATACCACCCGTCGTTTCCCGCACGCGGCAAGCCCTTACCATCAGTCAACAGGGGCGGGAAAGCGTCGCAGCCGATGCGTATTATCGCATCCAGCAGCCGGGTCGCATCGTTGCAATTGTTCCCACCTGGCGCGATTATCTTGTCCTTCCGCTAGACACGCCCAGCGCGCCCGATGCACAGTTCCTGCCGAGCGGAAAAGCGGAACGCGCAGTCTGGCAACGCGCATTGGCCGAAGGCTGGAACGCAGGACGCCAGCAGGCCGACGCAGCGCTGACCATCAACCTCAACCGGCTGGCACGCGACTATCTCGGCATGATTGAATATCGCAGACTGGTCGATGCCGGCATGATCCAGTCATTGGTGGTGTCGTCCACTCAAAGCACCATCACCCGCAGCAGGAGCGAAATGTTTGTCGGTCAGCGCCGTGTCCGCATTCAATCCGATGCGGGCTTTGCACCCCGGACTGCCAAAGGGCGAACGAGCCGAGCCCGCGCACCCAGACGGGCAACCCCATGATCGATATCGAGAAAATCTCCCCGGAGCCGGTCAATCCACGCTCCCGTCGCGTACCACTGCTGATCACTGAAAACCAGCGCTTCGACACTGACCGCGCACTCATCGACCATCTTCTGCTGGCGGCGGCCCTTAAAGGCGCCTCCGACTTCTCCGTCATGTCGGATAGCCGCGTTCATCTGCAGATCAACGGTCGTCAATATTTTGGGACAGACCGATCCCTCTCCCATTCCGAGGTGGATATCATGC
>Ga0308157_10008925_pt1 | contig 11263 bp, 11 predicted proteins | sample PhyBR1_FD_201035 | JGI IMG/M metagenome (GOLD analysis project Ga0308157, IMG submission 201035) | Phyllosphere microbial communities from UC Gill Tract Community Farm, Albany, California, United States - DLSLB.R1 | ecosystem: Host-associated > Plants > Phyllosphere > Unclassified | place: USA...
ATCGAAGTATTCAACAATGAGCTCGGGAAGTATGAGTTTTAGTAGTTCTATATAATTTTCCAAAGGGTACTTTTTTTGTGCTAAGTTACTATTTATGCAATTCCTCCCCAACTTTTAGGATTGATCCCTTTATCCATACTTTATCTATACTTTATCTATACTTTATCTATACTTTTGTCCCGTCCTATGTCCCGTCCTAAAATAACTATACAGGTTAATAAATAAATCCTAATATAACTATACAAATATAATTTTTAATCCTAAATCAACTATACAACTGTTTTTTCATAGTTAAATTTTTTATTATAGTTCTTCCATCTTTTCTTCAAGTTTGCTGATTGTAGATGAGCTTGATTTGGGGTTAGATAATCGCAACTTGAATGTGGCCTGATTTCATTATAACTTGAACTGGATTAATAAAACAGATGTCGCTCCGATGGAGCTTAAACACAGTTTCGTTTTTCCTTTCTATAAATATTATGCTCCTACGGAGCTCCATTTTTTTTGAAAGAGACTAAATTTAGCCATAGAGTGGCCGGATATTTATAGAAATTAAGTATACAGGTTAATACTTAAAATTAAATATTCAATTTAGACGAAAAGTATTCGGTCAGTTTGTATTAAAACAGTGGTGAATACCAATCAATATATTTAGACAAAACAATCATTACAAACCGTTTTTATTGATAAAACAGGAATGGTTTCTGATGAAAATGCTTAAGTTTGAGTTTTAAAATTAAGACCTATGAAAAACAAAATAATTCTTGTTTTACTTGCTTCTGGAGGAATCGTTTTCTCGCAAGCAGTCAAAAAACCCTTGGTTTCGGCAATTACAGAAAAAGATCTTAAAACAGATATGTATCAGATGGCCGGAGATCACTTTAATGGCCGTGAGGCAGGAACTTTAGATGAATTAAAGGTATCCATGTGGCTGGCAAATAAAGCTAAAGAAGCTGGAATACTTCCTGCTGGTGATGATGGAACTTATTTCCAGTTTTTTGACTTATACAGACATCAGGTTACGGCCAATACAAAGTTTAAAATTGGAACAAAACAATATAAATTGTGGAGTGAAGTTCTTGTAGCGGAAACTACAAATATAAAAGTGGAAGCGCCTTTATTGTATTTAGGTGCAGCAACAAAAGAAGAAATAGAGAAAGCTGACATAAAAGGAAAAGCTGTTGTCCTGTTAGCATCTAAAGAAGGAATTGCAGATGAGATTACACTTTTTGACAGGCGTTATCCGGGACTTGTAAAAACTAAATACTATGATCTTTTAGCCAAAAAAGGAGCTTCGGCCATGATTATGGTTGCTGATAAATTAGGAGAAGAAAGCTGGTCTCAAGTTGAACCGCAAATGACCAGAGGTATTTACGGAATTGAAGGTCTTCGCGAAAAAATTGGCTCAACTATGCCTGTTTTTTGGGTACATGGTGATCAATTGGACTATTTAAAGAGTACTACTGATCTATTATCTACAGAAGTTGTTTCTGAAACTTACAAATATCCTTCTGTAAATGTTGTTGGAACAATACCAGGGACTGATGCGAAATTAAAAAATGAGTACGTTCTTTTCAGCGGTCATCAAGATCACGACGGTGTGAGACAAAAATACGGTAAGGATTCCATTTATAATGGAGCTGATGATAATGCAAGTACCTGTGTTGCCATGTTAGCCATTGCAAGAGCTTATAAAAAGCAACCTGGAAAAAGAACGGCTTTATTTGTTTTTCATGGCTCAGAAGAACGTGGTTTGCTGGGTTCCAGATGGTATGCATCGCACCCAACTGTTCCTGAAAAAGCTATTGTTGCCGTTTTAAATGGTGACATGATTGGAAGAAACAATGTAAATCAAGCTGCTTTATTAGGTTCAAGTTCACCACACGAAAACTCATCAGATTTGGTTGCTATTGCTAAAAAAGCAAATGATGAAGGTCCCAAATTTGATTTAGACAAACTCTGGGACAGACCAGAACATCCAGAGTATTTTTATTTCCGTTCCGATCATTTACCGTATGCTAAAAAAGGAATTCCAGCAGTGTTTTTTACAAGTGTGCTGCATAGTCAATATCACACACCAATGGACGAATCAGAAAACATTGATTTCCTAAAACTCCATAAAATGACAGAATGGATGTATCGTACCGGCTGGATTTTATCAAATGATAACGACCGCCCAAAAACATTGCCTGATGTGAAATTGGAGAGGTAATTGAATTTATAAGTATTTTAAAAAGTTTCAGTCTGTAGGTTTTGACTTCTAATTACTCACACAAAAACTCCTTAGGAAATCAAGGAGTTTTTTTATATAAGTATTTTTCTATTTTTACTAAACCACTATAGACTGCAAGGTTGGAAAACTTTATTTCAACCACAAATTACAAATATTTTCACAAATTTTCACAGATCAATTTTTGGGAATTTGTGTAATTTGTAGCAAAAAACATTTTTAGAAGGCTGAAAGAAAAATGCACTAAAGTGCATAGTTTTAACTGTTTTTGGAACCAATAAAAAAGTGTATCAATCTTCTCAAAATTCAATAACTGGTCTTCAATAATTGTGTAACTCACGCATCAACTTCTCAACAATACTCTTCATCTGATTCACCTCTTCGTTGCTGAGCTTTGACAATTTATGATTAAGTACTCTATGTTTATTTAAATACGGAAAGCAATCCGTCCAGAATTGTTCCAGCAAATAATTGTACTTCCTTATGTCGGCATCTGCATAGATACATAATTGCCACAATGCCTGACTAGACAGATTATTAGGCAGGTAATAGGTTTTTACAAAAATATAAGTTCTGCAAAAGGACAGAAAGAATAATGAAAAGAGATACTCTAAACCTTGGTAATTTTCTTTACCGTTATTTACTAATGTATGAAATTGCAAAGCACTGTCCATTGCCGGCTTATAATAAAAATACAGGTCAGCATGATACGGATTGTGAGGCACCTCCCAATTAATTGTGGTTCTGCCTTTACCAAATAGTTATACCATTTGGTCTTGCGTAAGCCAAACAGTTTCTTCTTCCAATCGAACATCAATTTTGATGCTCCTTCTTGGTTTTGATAAATGAGTATTTCTCCTGTGTCCATAATCAAAACGCTATTCTTCCATAAAATTCATTCATGTATTTCTTCACAATAATTCCGTTGATACGTTACCATAATCTCCGGCAAGCTTCTCTACGTCATTTCTCTGATATAAGTCAATAGGATATCCGTGTTCAAAAGCACTTTTGATAACGCCTTTTAAAAAAGGTTTATAATCATTATAATGACTATTTTTTCCTTTGCTCAGCCGAACCATAAGAGCTTTCCAACTGATATAAGAATATGTATTTTAATCAATTGATTAAAATGTTTGTATAAATTGAAAACATTTGGTTAAGTTTGTAAAAAAAACATCTGGTTATCATGTCTAAAATATCTAATACAGAATCGCAAACTACTGAAAATAAGATAAAAGAAGCCGCACGAAAGGTTTTTATGCGCAAAGGTTTTTCAGGAACACGAACAAGAGATATTGCAGAAGAAGCGGGCATCAATTTAGCGTTATTGAATTATTATTTCCGAAGCAAACAAAAACTGTTTGATGAAATCATGCAGGAGAAGTTTAAAAAATTGTTTGGTGTTATAGTACCGATTTTGAATGATGCTTCCACCTCGCTAGAAACAAAAATAGAACTGATTGCATCGGGTTATGTTGAAGTACTTTTGGAAAGTCCAGATTTGCCCATTTTTGTTTTGAACGAAATTAGAAAGCAAAATACAACCATAGTGAAGGATATTCCATTCGATAAAGTTATTTTTCAATCTTCATTTATGAATCAATTAAAGGAGAAAAGAAATGATATCAATCCAGCTCATTTTTTGATAAGTATTTTAGGAATGACTGTTTTTCCTTTTGTAGCAAAACCAATGATGCTATTTTCGGGTTTGACCGATGAAACTTCTTTCTCCTTATTAATGGAGGATAGAAAAAAATTAATTCCAATATGGGCAAAAGCAATGTTGGAGTCCAAATCATAAAGTTTATGCAATTAATTTCAAAAAATAAAAATGTATGTAAGATGAAAAAAATAGTACTCACACTCTTATTTTTGTTTCCTATTTCCTATGCTTATCCGCAATTAAAAATTGAATCGTGTCAGGAAAAAGCAAAAGCCAATTATCCGCTTATCAAGGAATACGACCTTATTTCAAAATCCCTTGACTATACCATTTCAAATGCAAACAAAGCCTGGCTGCCGCAATTCAGTGTTACCGCTATTGCAGGTTATCTTCTCAAAGGATTGCCTGAAATGCCTGGAGCGGGTGATAAAAAAGATTATTTGATAGCCGGTATTGCGCAAATCAATCAAAATATTTACGATGGTGGCGCCACAAAAGCTCAAAAAAATATAGCCAGAGCCAATGCCGAAGTCGATAAAGCCAATATTGATGTATCTTTTAACAGCATCAAGGAACGTGTAAATCAGTTGTACTTTGGAATTTTGGTTGTTGATGAACAATTGAATCAATTAAAAATCCTGAACGAAAACCTAAATCGAAACCTGAAAAGTGTAAAACTTTCCAAAGACAACGGATTGGGTTATCAGTCGGATGTGGATGAAGTCAAAGCTGAAATTCTATCATTGGAACAAAGAAAAATCGAATACAATTATACAAGAAAAGGGTATGTTGAAATGCTTTCGTATATGATTGGAGAACCGCTCAAAGAAGACGTCCAGTTGGAGAAACCGATTACTTTAGATAATTACGCTTCATTAACCAATAACAGAGCAGAGCTTACTTTATTTGCAAATCAATTAAAACTTACTGATGCCACATCGGCAATGGATAAAGTTTCTCTTTTGCCTAAAGTGGGTATACTTGCTGCTGGTGTCTATTTAACGCCATCAATGAATCTGGGAGTTGCTGAAATATCCTCTTTGGCAGTAGTCGGATTAAGTATGGGATGGGATACTCACGGACTTTATAAATCATCAAACAATAAACAGCTGGAAAAAATTCAAAAAGACCGAATTAATAACCAGCAGGAATCATTTTTGTTTACGAATAACCTGCAATTGAAACAAGCGGAAAGCGATATTGAAAAGCAAAAAGCAATCCTTGCCAAAGATGAGGAAATAGTGCTGTTAAAAGAAAAAATCAAAAAAGCCTATCAACTCAAAAAAGACAATGACATAAGTCCGATGAATGATTTGATTGCCGCAATGAACAAGGAAAGTGAAGCACGCAGCAACAAAGCGCTGCACGAAATACAGTTGCTGATGAGCCTATACAATTATAAAACGATAAAAGGAAACTAAATTTAATTGTGAATTATAAATTGTGAATTATAAATTATAAATGATGGGATTCAGTTTCGAACTTTAAACTTTTAAACCTTAAACTAAAGAACATATGAAATATAAAATAACACCTTTCCTAGCCCTTACCTTGCTTTTATTTTCGTGCAAAAAAACCGATAATGACTATGATGCATCAGGAACTTTTGAAGCCACAGAGGTAATTGTTTCGGCAGAAGCCAACGGTCAGATTTTGGCATTAGATATTAACGAGGGAGATGTACTAAAACAAAACCAGCTAATTGGAACTATTGATAGTACGCAATTGCATTTTAACAAGGTGCAATTATCGCAAAGCAAAAAGGCTATTTTATCAGGAAGACCTGATGTAAAAGTACAAATTGCTTCTTTGGAAGATGAACTCAAAAATGCAGTTACTGATAAAAAACGCATAGCCAATTTAGTGGCTGGAGAAGTAGCTTCCCAAAAACAATTGGATGATGCCAACCTACGAATTTCCATTTTACAATCAAAAATAGAGGCATTAAAAAACAGTCTAAATACCACAACTTCATCACTTAATGAACAAGGGGCGACTGTTAATGCACAAGTGGCACAGATAAACGACCAATTAAAAAAATGCAAAATTATTAACCCTTTAAACGGTACGGTTCTGGTTAAATATGCCAATGCCTTTGAGATGACCATGATGGGGCGGCCACTTTACAAAATTGCCGATGTGAAGAATATGATTTTGAGAGCTTATATAACTTCAAGTCAGCTTTCGCAAATTAAACTAAATCAAAAAGTTAAGGTTTTTGTTGACTTTGGTAAAAAAGAAAAAAAGCAATATACCGGAACCATCAGCTGGATATCCGAGAAATCTGAATTCACTCCAAAAACTATTCAGACAAAAGACGAAAGAGCCAATTCAGTTTATGCTGTTAAAATTACGGTTCCTAATGATGGTTATTTGAAGATTGGAATGTATGGGGAGATTAAGATTTAAAAAATAGTTGCTAAGTTGCTGAGATTCTGAGTTGCTAAGTTTCTAAGTTACTGAGTAGCTAAGTAACTTTAAACTTTAAACCTCAAACTTTTAAACTTAGAATCTCAGCAACTTAGTAACTTAGAAACTCAAAAAAAAATGAATGTCGTTTCAGTAAAACATATCAATAAAAGTTACTCCAAGCAAAAAGCCTTGGATGATATTTCTTTTGAAGTAAAATCCGGTGAGTTATTTGGTATCATCGGTCCGGATGGAGCAGGGAAAACCACTTTGTTTCGAATTCTGACCACGCTTTTATTAGCTGACAGTGGTGAGGCTACTGTTGTTGATTTGGATGTTGTAAAGGATTATAGAGAAATTCGAAATCATGTTGGCTATATGCCTGGGAAATTTTCCTTGTATCAGGATTTGACCGTTGAAGAGAATCTCACTTTTTTTGCAACCGTTTTTAATACCACTATTGAAGAAAATTACCATCTGATAAAAGATATTTACGAACAAATTGAACCTTTCAAAGACAGGCGTGCTGGTGCTCTATCTGGTGGTATGAAACAAAAACTGGCGTTGAGTTGTGCTTTGATTCATAAACCATCCGTTTTGTTTTTGGATGAACCCACTACTGGAGTAGACCCAGTTTCCAGAAAAGAATTTTGGGAGATGCTCAAAAGATTACAAGAACAAGGGATTGCAATTTTGGTTTCGACACCTTATATGGACGAAGCCACATTATGTGACCGAATAGCGCTTATCACTGATGGTAAAATCTTGAAAATTGAAACTCCCGAAAACATCATCAAGCAATTTGATAACATTTTATGGGCGGTTCAAAGCAGCGACATGCATACGCTTTTGAATGATGTTCGATCAAATAAAAACATACTGACTTGCTTTGCCTTTGGAGAAAGCCTTCATGTTACTATTGCAAATGAAAATTATTCGATGGATGAACTGAAAAAGTTCCTAGAAGAAAAAGGGCATAATGAAGTTCATATTGAGGCAATTGAAGCAACTATAGAAGACTGTTTTATGGATTTAGGAAATGATAATAACTCAACTGTTGATTCATCAGTTTAGTACAGACGTTATCCTGCAAGGTCTTTTTCAGACCTTGTAGGTATGGTTTAAGTATCAAAAAATATTCTGTAAAATTCTAGTTATAATACCTACAAGGTCTGAAAAAGACCTTGCAGGAAAGAAGAAATTTCACTCAACGATAAAAGCATGAAAGTAATTGAAGTAAATAATCTTGTCAAACGGTTTGGAGCATTTACCGCTGTGAATAAAATTTCTATGGAAGTGGAACAAGGCGAAATATTTGGTTTTCTGGGAGCGAACGGAGCAGGAAAAACTACTGCAATGCGAATGTTATGCGGATTAAGCATACCAACTGAAGGCAGTGGGGTAGTGGCAGGTTTTGATGTCAAAAAACAGCCTGAAATGATTAAGAAAAATATTGGCTACATGAGTCAGAAGTTTTCTTTATATAATGATTTGAAAGTTTGGGAAAACATTCGATTGTTCGGTGGAATTTACGGTATGGATGAAAAAAGTATTGCAGACAAAACCGATACCTTATTGAAAACATTAAATTTTGAAAGCGAACGCAATACAATGGTAAAAGATTTGCCATTAGGATGGAAACAGAAATTAGCCTTTTCGGTTTCGATTTTTCATAATCCTAAAATCGTATTTCTGGATGAACCAACAGGAGGTGTTGACCCTTTTACACGCAGACAATTTTGGGAATTGATTTATAAGGCTGCTGCCGATGGAATTACCATTTTTGTGACCACACACTATATGGATGAAGCTGAATATTGCGACAGGGTTTCGATAATGGTTGATGGAAAAATTGAAGCTCTCGATACACCCAAGAACCTGAAGAAACAGTTTGAAGCCAAAAGTATGGACGAAGTTTTTCAACAATTGGCACGCAAAGCAACTCGTCAATCAGATTGAAAAAAGTTGATAGTTGAAAGTCAAAGAGGAAATTCAAAATTTATAATTCAAAATTCATAATAAAGAATATGAAGCAATTTATAACATTTGTAAGAAAGGAATTTTATCACATTTTTCGTGACGTACGAACGATGATGATTCTGTTGTTAATGCCGATTATCCAGATTATACTTTTTGGATTTGCCATTACCACTGAAGTAAAAAATGCCAAAATTGCGATTTACGATCCTTCCAAAGACATTTCTTCACAACAAATAATTGAGAGAATAAAAGCGAGTGAGTACTTTGAAGTAACACGATATTTAACCAATTCATCCGAATTAAATGATGTTTTTAAAGATGGAAAAGTAGGTTTGGTTATTGTATTCAGCGAAAAATTTAATGAAACCTTGATGCATACTGGTAAAGCTCAGATACAATTGCTAGCCGATGCCACCGACCCAAATAACGCCACAACTTTAACCAATTATGCCACGGCAATTATTGGCAGTTATCAGCATGATTTAATGGGAGAAACAAATATTCCTTTTCAAATTGTACCTGAAACCAAATTGCTCTACAACCCTCAGATGAAGGGCGCATACAACTTTGTGCCAGGAGTTTTGGGAATGATATTGATGCTGATTTGTGCCATGATGACCTCGATTTCAATTGTAAGAGAAAAAGAATTAGGCACCATGGAAATATTACTGGCTTCCCCAATGAAACCCATCTATATCATTTTGGCGAAAGCCGTACCCTACTTCTTTATTTCCTGTGTGAATCTGGCAACAGTACTTTTGTTATCAGTTTATGTCTTGGGTGTTCCCGTAGCAGGAAGTTTGTTTTGGCTTATTGTAGTTTGTTTGATTTTTATTATGGTTTCTCTTGCTCTTGGACTGCTGGTTTCAACCATTACTGATACGCAACTGGCAGCAATGCTGGTTTCGGGTATGGTTTTTATGATGCCCGTAATGATGCTATCCGGTATGATGTTCCCAACGGAAAATATGCCTATTGTTTTACAGTGGATTTCGAATGTCATTCCTGCCAAATGGTTTATCATCATAGTAAAAGATATTATGATAAAAGGAGTTGGAATAGCTGCAGTGTGGAAAGAAGTAGTAGTGCTATGCGTTATGGCATTGGTACTGATTATAGTTAGTTTGAAAAATTTTAAAATTAGATTAGAGTAATTATGCTAAAGTTTTTATTAGAAAAAGAATTCAAACAAATCGTAAGAAATTCATTCCTACCGAGAATAATTTTTATGATGCCTTTAATGGCTATGCTGGTTTTCCCTTTGGCTGCCAATTTTGAAATCAAGAATATCAATCTCTGTGTGATTGATAATGATCACAGCAGTTATTCCAGGCAACTGGTACAAAAGGTTATTTCCAGCGGCTATTTCAAACTGACTGAAGTAGCGTCTAATTATAATCAGGCATTAGAAAGCATAGAAAATGATAAATCGGATATAATCCTTGAAATACCAGCAAATTTCGAAAAGAATTTAGTTCGCGATCAAAATGCGCAGCTTATGATTTCTGCAAATGCTGTAAACGGTACCAAAGGCGGACTCGGTAGTGGTTATTTGTCAAGTGTAATTGCTGATTTTTCGAACGAAGTTAGAAGTAAATGGATTAATACTTCGGAATCATCATCTGCCAAAATCATTGAGATTGTTTCCACAAACAAATTCAATCCCCAACTGAAATACAATATTTATATGGTACCGGCTTTGATGGTTATGGTACTCACCATGCTGTGTGGTTTCCTGCCGGCACTCAATATTGTCGGGGAAAAAGAAAACGGCACGATGGAACAGCTCAATGTAACACCAATAACCAAAGGAATGTTCATTTTTGCCAAACTGGTACCATACTGGATCATCGGTTTTATTGTATTAACCCTCTGTTTTGGCGTGGCTTATCTGGTTTATGATTTAGTCCCTGCCGGAAATTTGGCAACGATTTATCTCTTTGCCACCTTATATATATTAGGAGTTTCAGGTTTTGGACTGGTGATATCCAATTACTCCGATACCATGCAGCAGGCCATGTTCATGATCTTCTTTTTTATGCTTATTCATATATTGCTGAGCGGTTTGTACACTCCGATTGAAAGTATGCCTGAATGGGCAAAATATATCACTACACTTAATCCGTTGAAATATTTCATGCAGGTAATGCGTCTTGTTTATCTAAAAGGCAGTGGTGTTTCCGAACTTGGAGGGCAACTTATAGCAATTAGTTCTTTTGCAATTATTTTTAATCTATTGGCTATTTTTAGTTATAAGAAAACGAATTAGACAGTGTAGTCGATTCATCCATTTCATCTGAAATTATGCCAACCAATAATGATCTTTAAAATAAATATAAGATTTTCAATTCTTGTCCCTGTTAATTCACAAAAACTTCTCAAGAAATCGGGGATTTTTTTTTTTATTTAAACGTTCTTATTGATATTTGTACAAAATAAAGAAATGAACCATCAACAGATTAAGAAAACTAAGGCTCCGTTTGCTTGGTACTGAATCTTAATGGTAAAAAATAATGTTCACAATATTCCCAGTTGAACCATAAAACTAATAGTCTTCCTTAATAATGGATATCGTAAAATTTAAAATCACTCCCAAAACAATAAAAATAGAAGTCCGAAATTCAAATAACTACATTTTTGATTTCAATACTGCTGTAGATATTGACAAAGAAGACAAAGACGTGTTGTTGAAACTTCATAATGCATTGTCATTGCTGTTTAAAAAAGACAATGTTCCAGAGACTAAAAATCATATTTCGCCAAATCAAACCAATATCCTTGACCAAATTGAAGCAATAAGCGATTCAAAAGAGGATGAGTCTTAGTTAGAGTATATTTTTTTTGTAATCAGTTTTTTAGTACATGACAAAAATATATATTTCACTGAAATTCAATAAAATAGAGCTTCATTAATTTGTAAAAAAGACTGATATTTCGTACATTATAGAATTATTACCACATAATTTTTATAATGAAGA
>Ga0308157_10008926_pt1 | contig 11262 bp, 8 predicted proteins | sample PhyBR1_FD_201035 | JGI IMG/M metagenome (GOLD analysis project Ga0308157, IMG submission 201035) | Phyllosphere microbial communities from UC Gill Tract Community Farm, Albany, California, United States - DLSLB.R1 | ecosystem: Host-associated > Plants > Phyllosphere > Unclassified | place: USA...
AGATCGATCAAGAAACAGGACAACAAATTCCTTACGCTGGTGCCCAATTCAAGATTTTTGATACTTGGGCGAATGATGGACAAGGAGCATTTGTAGCAATGACCCGTCCGAATGATACAGAAAAAACTGAGATTTTTGAAACGAATCAAAAAGGGGAATTAGTGACAACAGAGAGCTTACCTTGGGGTGTGGATCGCTATGAGCTTCATGAAGTCAAAGCGCCAGAAGGCTATCTCCCGTTAGAAGAACCATTGATTTTCAGTGTAACAGCGGAAAATCATAGTGCATTGATTCGCTTAGAAGTCCCTAACCGTTTAGCAAGACAATCCATTGAATTGATCAAACGAGATCGGTTGAATGAACAACCTTTAGCACAAGTACCATTTGGCTTATATCAGGTAGAAAAAGCAGAAAATGGCGAGCAGAACCTTCAATTTATTGAAGAATATCTCACGGATGATGAGGGACGAATCGAAGTAAGCGATTTGCCTTATGGCACCTATCAATTTATCGAAGGAAAGCCTTTAGAAGGGTATTTACCATTAGAAGAACCTTTAGATTTTTCAGTAACTGTTGAAAAAGACGGTGAGTTGATCGTATTAGAAGCCTATAACGAACGAGAAAAATTAACATTGACGAGTTTGTTCACAGCAATCGACGGAAGTAAGGAGCTTGATCCAACCAAAGACAATCAATTGAAAGATGTAGTTTGGATCAAAGGAGCAGCAATCGAGATCGGTCATGTGTATACCGTAGTGACGCAGTACCGAAAAGGTGACACCGGAGAACTCATCAACGAAGCAATCTCAACCTATACAGCAAAGAGTAAAGAAGATCAATTTGAAGTTTTTCTTGAGCTGAAAGCCAATACGCTAAAAGACAAGGAACAGTTGACTGCCACTCACATTTTATACTACGAGTCTGAGCAAGAAAATGAGGTAGCACGTGAAGATGATTTGACGAATCAAGAACAGACTGTTCATTTCAATACACCAAAAGAAGGGCAAAAAGAAGAAACGAAAAAGCAAGAAAATACTCGGAATTTACCTAAAACGAATAGTCGTACTTCTGCCTCTCTAGTAGGGCTAGGTAGTTTATTTCTAGGAGTGAGCGGCGTTTTGATCTATCAACAAAAAAGGAGTGGGTTGAATGGCTAAAAAGAAAAAATACATGAGATTTGGCTTGTTCATATTCAGTTGTTCAGTTGTTTTATTAGTTAGCGGCTGTAAACCGCAACAAACAGAAGTTCCACAAACAGTTAGGCCCGCTTCAAACAAAACGAAACAGTCAATCAAAGTGAAAACACCAGAGGAGAGTCATCTGAAAAAAGAAGAGAACTCTTCTCAGTTGTTTGAGTTTGCTTCTCAATTTCGAAAACCATTGGCTCTCCCCACTGAAGCAATGATCAAGGATGAAACCAACCAGCTGAGGATCGCTTACCTTGAAGCAACAACAGTAACAGTACCTCAAAGTCTCGAAAATTCAATATCAAGAAGCAATCTCACACATCGCTTCGCAGAAGACGAACAAAAAGTTACGCTATCGGATGTTGTAGCAATTCCAGAGAGCGACAATCAATGGCAAGGTCCCTACGTGCATGTAAACGACCCTTTGCAGATCTTACCCAGAGGAACAGCGATTGATCCTTTTGCCTATTTTACTATAGTTCAAGGAAGTGATCCCGTTCCAGTGATCCACTATACGCCCGTCGATCCTAACGAATCTGGCTATCAAGACATGCAGATCACAGCAACTGATTCAAAAGGAAAAGTGAGTGTTGCGACGGTCACCTTTCTGTTTAATCACTCCCCGACCATTCAACAAGCAAGACAAAGTCATCACGCCACGATCGGTTCAAGTATTGACTTGTTGGCTGGCATTTCCGCTCACGATGAAGAAGATGGTGAATTGACCGCAGAGATTCAAGTGAAAACCACACTCCAGACAGAAAAAGAAGGAAGTTATGAAGTGATTTATTCTGTGACTGATCAATTTGGAGCAAGTGCCAAGCTAGTAACTAATATGACGATCACCAATGAAGCACCAATAATCGCGGGGCCGAACCAGCTCGTTTTACCTGTTGATCAATCATTCTCTTTATTTGATTATTTCTCTGCAAATGATCAAGAAGATGGTGCGATCAATCTTACTTCAGAAAACATTTTGGCATCCGATCTTGTCCCCTATGTACCAGGAAACTACTTCGTAAGAATTGGGAATGTCAGTGACCGTTATGGCAAACGAGCGGCAGAGCGTACGATTTATGTTCACCTAACGAATGAAGCGCCGACTGTTACAAATACGCATATGACTCTTCCTGTATTTAGTGAACTGAATAAAGAAAGCTATCTGGCAAAACTAGTTCTTGCAGATCGTGAAGATCCGGTTGATCAATTACATGTGGCAATCGATCTGCCTTTTTGGGAGAAAATCGACACTTCCCGATTAAATATCTATCGTTTTCCTCTTCAAGTCCAAGATACACATGGAAAAATCACTCGAACTTTTGGGAGCGTCCACGTAGTCAATGAGCCCCCTGTATTTTCTGGGATAGAGGATAAGAGATTCCTTGTAGGCGAAGAGAAATTAGATTTATTAGCAGGAATCTCTGTGACTGATCGTGAAGAGAAATTAAGCATAGCAGATGTTGAAGTCATAGAAGAAATCACTTGGGACACACCTGGAAGCTATCCTGTTTATTTGTCGATCAAAGATTCGTTTACAGAAACGCGAATGTCTTTTCATGTCAGCGTAGTAGAAAAGAATCCAGAAATGCCAGAGATACTAAGCGAATAAGGAGAAGAGAATGGATTATTTCAATCAAGCAATGGCACTATTTTCTAATGGAATCATTACCGCAGGCAGTTTACTGACTGTCTGGGGCATCATCCAATTAGGCGTTGCTATCAAGGAACATAATGGACCAGGCATGCAACATGCCATTTTTCAAATCGTAGGCGGAGCAGTGATTTTAGCTGCTGGTGCGTGGATCACGAACATTTCGATGTGAGAGGGTGAAGCTGGATGGACGGTGCGATCGAATTTTTACTACAAACGATTGCGGAACAATTGAGTTTATCGACGAATCATAAAAACACTCTGTTGCAAAACCTAGAACATTATTTGCCGGAAATCTACCGTTACAGTGTGACGATCATGGAAAGTGTCGTCAAACCTATCGCTTATTCATTATTAGGTTTTCTACTGCTGATCGAATTTCAACAACTCACACATCGGCTATACGGCAAGCAGTCAGAGTTTGGTGGGTTGGATCTGTTTTTACCATTATTCATCAAAATCGGCTTGACCGTATTGCTTTTACGACATTTGATGGTTTTTCTCAATGCCATTATGGATGTGGGGATCTTTGTTAGCCAAGGCATCAATCAATTGGAAATCCCAGGTGTTACGGATCAAACAATGGAGATTGTCGGTGTGATGGAGCAAATCGATCAGTTAGGTTTTTTTGAGAAAATGACGCTGCTGATGATTTTGCTCGTTCCTCTAGTTCTATCGATCATTGTCAGCGTCCTTGCGCAAGTGTTGATCTTTTTACGCTTTTTGGAAATGTATCTTTATTTGAGTATTTCACCTTTACCGATCGTTGCTTTAGTAAACACAGAAATCGGCCATGTCGGAAAGAATTTTTTAAAGCTTTTTGGCGCGGCATCTTTACAAGGGGTATTGCTATTTATCGTGTTGAACATCTATCCGCTTCTAGTGAGTACTGTTTTTTCATTTGATGAGAAGCAAGGAATGATTGCCGTGATCAGCGCAATCGTTGGCAATTGCCTGGCACTATCTATGTGTTTGTTCTATACATTGAAATGGTCTAAAGCGATCATCGTTGCAGCATGAGTGAAGAAAGGCGTGGAATTATGGCAGTAGAAGTAGTAATTAGAAAAGAAATCAAAGAATACCAAGAAAAAATCTTTTTTGGTTTCTCACTAAGGCAGATCATCGTGATCGCTTTAACACTAGTAGTGATTTTGCCGATCGGTCTGCTCAATCATTTTGTTTGGGGATATTCTATCGATGATCTGGGCTTTGTATTGATGTTTTTTACCAGTCCGATTCTATCTGTTGGTTGGATCAAAAAAAATCAGTTACCTTTGGAAAAATATCTCTTTGTTCGTTGGCGTCATTTTATCGCAACAAAGCACTATCCTTATCAAAATACTCGTTTGGAGGAAGAACATGAGGGGATTTCAACGAGGAAAAACAGTAAAACAGAGAAACAGCGAAGTGAACAAGGGAACTAAGAAATCTTCATTAGCCAAATTATTACACAAGCAAAAGAAAAAAAGAGGAAAAAAAGAGCGGAAATCAGCACCTCCCAAACATGCACAGGGGAAGATCCGTTATGAAAAAATGTATGAAAGTGGGATTTGTGAACTTCCTTCTGGCTACTACTCCAAAAGTATCCAGTTTTCTGATGTCAATTATCAAATTGCACCGAAAGAAGAACAACAAGCTATTTTTCAAAGGTATTGTACCTTGCTAGATAGTTGTGATGAGCGAACGCACCTAACGATCACCTTGCGAAAGAAGCGCATCGAACAAAAGGACCTGGAAAAGCAATTGTTTTATGAAGAAACAGGGGAAAGACAGGATATCTATCGGCGGGAATTGAATGAAATGCTTCGGCAAACAATGACAGAAGGCGGCAGGAACTTTAGTAAACAGAATATAGTAACATTCAGCACACAAGCCACTGATTATGCTCAAGCCAAACGTTCACTTGAGCGTATCGAACAACAACTCAGCAATAGCCTGTCAGAAATCGAGTCGAGTAGTCAACCTCTTGCTGGAAAAGAACGGTTGAAGCTTCTCCATGAATTGATCAAACCTAATGAATTATTCCAATTCAATTATATAGATTTGGTTTATAGCCGTTTATCCACAAAAGCAGTTGTTACGCCATCAAGTTTTAACTTTAAAGCAAAAGACTATTTCGAAGTCGGGTCAGAATACGCCCAAGTACTTTATTTGAAAGAGTATCCCACTAAGCTTTCTGATAAGCTGATTTTAGAATTGATGGATATTGGTGAAGAGTTATGTTTATCGATCCACATTGATCCAGTGGATTCCGAAAAAGCGAATCAACTGATCCAAATAAAAAAAGCGTACATGGAAGGGGATAAAACGGCTGCGGAAAGAAGAGCAACACAAAAAGGGTATGATCCTTATTCGAGCATTCCCTATGAATTGACCAATAGTATCAAGGAAGCTGAAGCTTTATTAGATGACTTAGTCAAAACAGGACAAAAATTATATTTTGTCACCTTCTTAGTTTATTTTCGCGCTCAGTCAAAAGAACAACTTGCTGATATTGCGGAACAAGTACAACATATCGGACGTAAAAATCGTTGCACTTTCAGTGCGTTGGACTATCTACAAGATGAAGGATTCAATTCAGTTTTACCTTTAGGCAAGAATTGGATCGAGCAGCAAAGAACGCTGACGACAGAAAGTACAGCAATCTTTATCCCTTTTTCCGCACAAGATCTCGACCATAGCGATGGGAAATACTATGGGCAAAATCAAACAACCAAGAATAGTGTCAGAATCAATCGTAAATTGCTAAACACGCCGAGTGGCATGATTTTAGGTAGTTCTGGTTCAGGGAAAGGTGTAGCCAAAAAATATGAAGTAATTACGACGTTACTTAAAAATCCAGAAGATGAGGTCATTTCGATTGATCCGGAAGACGAAGATACGGTCATTGGCAATGATTTTGATGCTCAAATCATCAATATCGCTCCAAATACAGATACATTCATCAACTTATTAGATAGTTCAGAAGACTTAAAGGGAGAGGCTGATCCGATCAAATTGAAATCTGATTTTTTGTTGACTGCTTGTGAAGCATTGATTGGTGGCCCCACTGGGTTAAATTCAGCGCAACGTTCAATCATCGATCGGGTCACTCGCTTGACGTATTTCAATTTCCAACCAACTATAGAAAAGACAGCGCCGACACTCTCAGAAGATTGGTTTCCACTTTTAAAAGAACAACCAGAATCAGAGGCGCAAACACTGGCGTTAGATCTAGAGTTGTACATCGAAGGTTCATTGTCGATTTTTTCTCAAACAACTAACGTTTCTTTGAATAAACGTTTTGTGATCTACAATACGAAACAACTAGGAAGCCAATTGAAAACATTTGGGATGATGGTTATTTTGGAACAAGTATGGAATCGGGTTGTTCGTAATCGTGACCGAGGCATCACTACTTGGATCTATATCGATGAAATGCAACTACTATTAAATGATCCTTACTGTGAAAATTATTTTTTTGAACTCTGGAGTCGAATCCGAAAATGGGGTGCGATCGCTACCGGCATTACTCAAAATGTCGAAACACTATTATTGTCAGATAAAGCCCGCCGGATGTTAAGTAATACGGAATTTATCATCATGCTAAAACAAGCGAAAAGTGATTTAGATGAGCTGTCTACTTTATTCAGTCTTTCTTATCAGCAACAAAAACAATTGATCAATCCAATTAAAGGAGCCGGACTGATACGTGCAGGGAATGCGATCGTTCCTTTCTCAAATACTGTGGACGCAACAACAAAACTTTATGAATTGATCACCACCGATCCTGTTGAACGTCACAAATTACGACAGGAAGTATCGCCATGACTCAATCTAAGATAACAATAGAAGCGGACAAGAGAGAAAGAAATCAACGAAGGAATATCAGTCATTTTCTGCGTAGAAAAATTGGCGATCCTATAAGAGGGATGAGTGGTTCCCATCAAAAAACAGCTGACTTTTCTTTGGTGGAAAATAAAAGCCTACGCATCAATAAAGTCACTCCTTATATATTTATTGGTGCAAGCAGTCTAATATTTTTTATTTTCTTCAGCATGATCGGGTTTGTTTCGTCTGCCACCGTCAAAACTAATGAGTTTGAGTTGACACATGTCTGGAAATACTTAACCGAATTAGACGCTGAATTGACATTGGAATTAAAAACAACAGAGAAACCGATTTTAGTGAATGATCGAGTGGTATCTTCAAATGAAGTTGTGATAAGAACTGATATAGATGAGGTGTTAGTATATTTAGATTTGGCTTATGGGGATTACCGATTGGACACACCAGATGGACTCAAAGAAACGATCAAAGAGCTACATCAACAGTTGTGGCAAATAGATAGCAAGGAGGAACATGTAAAACTAACGTCACGACCATTATCTCAAGTGATCACTTGGACGCCAGAGTGGCAGGAACGGAGGCAGTTGTTAGCGGAAATTGGTCTTTATGCCAGTTTGACTGAATTGAGTAATCCATTGAAAGAGGAAGATTCATTGCGTATAATACAACGTTTTGGCTATTATGCAACGGATCGGGGAAAGCGACTATTTGAGGGGATAGTTATCCAGACAGAACCAAACGAGATCTTAGTCGCTGCAATTGCAGGAGATATTACAAGAGATCAAGAGAATATAACAATCATAACAAATCACCAGAAAATTACTTATCACGATGTTGTAATTACAGCAACTGAGGGACAAACTGTCTCGGTGGGTGAAGAAATCGGACGCGTGAAACAAGATGAATTGCACTTGTCTTATCATAAAAAAGGTGACACAGTCAATCCAGCGTTTTATTTCCCCAACGTAATCGATAACGATCTGGGGCTGTTCGATTCAAGTAGTACAGAGCCTACCTTCAATGAACAGAAATTTCGAGAAGTGATTTTACTTCATTGTCACGCATTTAGCGATCAGGCAGAGACGATCATCCAAGCAGCTAAAATAAATGGGATTTCACCAATCGTTTTAGCTGCGATCATGATCCACGAAACTGCTTGGGGGACGAGTGAAGGGATTCGTGAAAAGAACAATCCAGGGGGCTTGATGCGAGAAAATGAGTTGCTTTCCTATCACACACTTGAAGAAGGGATCGCGGCCACTGCCCGAACGCTGAATCAATTGATCGTCGTTCAAAGACTGCTGACAGTAGAGCAACTTGGAAGTGTCTACTGTCCTGTAGGTGCAAGTAATGATCCTCTTGGCTTAAACCAATATTGGGTACCAGCGATCAAAGAATTATTTGTGCAACTAGGCGGCAGTAAAGATATGAGCTTACTCTGGCAAGCGGCTCACACGCTTGGTCAACAGGTGTTGGCGCAAGCAAGAACTTTGTATCGTAAAAATGTTCAATACTCGCAAGGATTTGAACGAGGCACATTTCCCTATTATGATTGCTCCTCATTTGTTTTCTGGGCGATGAGAGGCGTAGGTCTGCCTGTTCAACTTGGTAGCACTGAGACATTATATTCTTTAGAAGGAACGCTCCTAATGCCAATCAGTCGTGAAGATGTAAGAGCGGGTGATTTGTTTGTTTGGGGAAAGAAAGGACACTCTTTAGGCAGTTATGGTCATACAGGCATATTTTTAGATGAAGGAGGTAAAACGATCCTTCATTGTACTCCTGCTACTTCTCGCGGCTATGGTCAAGAAGGAGATATCGTCATCACACCATTTGAAGGATATGCAGGTGACTTCCAATTGGCGCCTGTTTATTTCTATCGATTGATGGGAGAAATCCAATGAACCTAACATCCAGTTTCCGTTCTTTTGTTCTTGTTCTTTTACTGATAGGGGGGATTACTTTTAGCATTGGCTGGTCTGTCGGTTCTCGCTCACAAGAAAAAAGGCAAGAATCTGAACAGAAAGCCGGTCAACTTTCAGAAGCACAAGTGAAAGAATTTTTGCAAGCATATTATACGTTTGAAACAGTCGGGGAGAATTACACCACATACGTTGATTTTTTATCGAATAACATGCAGGAAAAGGCAAAAGCAGAACAGCTTAAAAAAGCGCATATCCCGCAACGTTTTGGATTTAGTCGATGGCTGACGAGCGAGAATTATTTCAAAAAAACAAATGATGAAGTAATCGAAGTCCTGTGTCTGGTTGATTTTACGACCTCTTTATTGAATGAAGAAGGGGATGTTGTAAAAAAAGAGATCCACCATCGTGTGGGCGTAAAACTAACGTATCTTTATGAGGCTAGCGATCATCGCTTTTTATTAGATGATCTTGAGCAGTTGGTTTTATTTCAAGATGACGTGACAGTTGAATAATGGACACGATGTCCGATGGAAGAAACAAAATGAATAAGGGAGGGCAGAGCATGGCGAAAGAAACTGCAATCATCGACCAGATCCATCACTTACAAGTGGAAGAAACCCAATTAGATTTGTTTCAGGCTTTGGAATATTTAGAAACTGAAAACCGCCGCGTCTTGATGGCAAACATACAAGGACATTGTCGCCTACGTATTTATGATCGTAAGGGAGTACTTTTGCTGGAGAAGATTCTACAATTTCCATTAACTGAGGAGATCGAAGAAGTATTAGATTCAGACTGGGAGCAAGTCAAAGAAACAAATAAAACAGAAAAGAAGATGCTTTTCACTAATCCAAGTAATAGGTGGAAAAAGTATCAGTTTGCACGAATTGATTGGAAAAAGATCATCAAGCGATTACTTCTCAGTGGAGTAATCGTTTTTGTTGTTATACAAGGTGCCCGTATATTTGGCGGAAAAAGTCCAAGTGACAAACCAAAGGTAATAGAAGAATCTCAGCACATTTCATGGCAATCATTGATCGAAGCAGGGGCATATGAAGAAGCAGCTGAAGCGTATCCTGCTTTGTATCAACAATTGCTCGATCATTTAGTGGAACAACAGGAATTTTCTTGGGTTGAGAAGCTGAACGAACAAAGGCCGACAGGAGATTCGACGTTCGATCTAGCTTTTTATCAAAAAGATTGGGAAACAGTGATTGTGACCCACGTGGAACAATTAACAGAACAACGCCAAGTCAAGTTGGCAATTGCTTATTTGGAGCTTGAACAAGTACAAGAAGCCATTGTGTTGAATCGCCACTTGAAACATCCAGAGATCACACTAGCCTTGGATCAGTTTTATTTTGAAGAAAGTCTTGATTGGTTGAAAGAAAAAGAAATGGACAAAGCGAAAGAAGAATATGAACGTATTCAAACGGAAGAATTAAAAGCGGTGATGGCAGCTTACATCGAGCAAGCAGCTATTATCTTAGATTTTATTCGCTTCTATGAGGATTCTTCTGACCCTTCTGACAGTGTAAAAATTTGGGAAGAGCGATTGGCTCGTTTGGGGGAATCAGTAGAATGAGAAGAATGCCCGACAGCACAATAATGCTACAGTCTGTTGGATGAGGTTTTTCCAAAATATCCAAAGATAGAAAAAGAGCTATTGTTTCTACGTCTTTAAGAAATGTCAAATACCTTGCATCACTACACCCCTTTTCAAACCTCCATGTTTTGGCACAAATGATCGTGACAAAGTCCGACTATTTATCTCGTTCGTAAGCGGATACAATTTGGTTAAAGAAAGAGATAAAGGAGCGATTGAAGTGGAAGAGACGATACCAAAAAATAAAATTTCATTCAAAGCAAAAGTGCAAAAGTTAGGAAGTACCTTATCTAGTATGGTGATGCCGAATATCGGTGCGTTGATTGCTTGGGGTGTTTTGACAGCATTATTTATTCCAGATGGCTATTTACCAAACGAAGCGTTTGCTACGATGGTCGGCCCAATGTTGACGTATTTAATTCCTTTATTGATTGGCTACACCGGAGGGAAAGTCATCGGTGGTGATCGTGGTTCAGTCGTCGGAGCAATTGCGACGATGGGTGTGATCGTTGGGACAGATATTCCGATGATGTTAGGTGCCATGATCATGGGTCCATTAGGTGGCTTTGCCATCAAGAAATTCGATCAAGTGTTTCAAAAACATATCAAATCAGGGTTTGAGATGTTGGTCAACAATTTTTCTGCAGGATTGATCGGTTTTGCGTTAGCATTGATCGGCTTTTCTGCAATTGGTCCAGTGGTGGATACACTGACGCAAGCAATGGCAACAGGCGTTGAAGCAATTTTAAATGCAAATTTGATTCCATTGACGAGTATTTTTATCGAACCAGCGAAAATCTTGTTTTTGAATAATGCAATCAACCATGGCATTTTGACTCCTTTAGGAACAGAACAAGTGGCTACAGCCGGTCAATCGATCCTGTTCTTGTTGGAAGCCAATCCTGGACCAGGTCTAGGTGTATTGTTAGCTTTCACACTATTTGGCAAAGGCGCGGCAAAATCATCTGCACCGGGTGCAATGATCATCCATTTCTTAGGTGGAATCCATGAAATCTATTTCCCATACGTAATGATGAAACCGTTATTATTCTTATCAGTGATTTT
>Ga0308157_10008929_pt1 | contig 11260 bp, 10 predicted proteins | sample PhyBR1_FD_201035 | JGI IMG/M metagenome (GOLD analysis project Ga0308157, IMG submission 201035) | Phyllosphere microbial communities from UC Gill Tract Community Farm, Albany, California, United States - DLSLB.R1 | ecosystem: Host-associated > Plants > Phyllosphere > Unclassified | place: USA...
ACGGGACCGGGCAGTCGCAGGAGCGACCCGGCGGGCGAGGCGTGACGCCAGGCCGCACCGACCAGATCATCGGCGAGCTCGAGCCACGGTGCCTTGCCGCGGGAGCCGTCGCCGGACGGGAATGAGGTCATGTGTGTCGCCGGTGTCACAGGTGCTACATTGCACGAATATCGAACGCAACAGGGTCGTATCGATCATTTTCGTACATATTGAGGACAAGGGAGTCCGGATGACCTCACCCGCACCGAGGCGTCGCCTGCCGCGCGGTAGGCACGAACACATTCTGCGCGAGCTCGAGCTGCGCGGTAGCGTGCGCGCCGCCGCGATCGCGAACGAACTCGGCGTCACCGAGGTGACCATCCGGCGCGACCTGATCGACCTCGAGAAGCTCGGCAAGCTCGCCCGCGTGCACGGCGGCGCGATCTCGGTCGCGGCCCCCGAGGCGCCCCGGCCGGGCAAGTCGCTCGCGGGTCTGATCCTGCCGACCGGTGCATCGCACTATCCGGACGTGGTGCGGGGCGCCGAGAGCGCCTCGCCCGGGCTCCGAGCCCGCGTCGTGCTCGCCTCGTCGAACTATTCGCTCGCGACGGAGCGGCGGCACCTCGACCGGCTCATCGGCCTCGGGGTCGCCGGCATCATCCTCGCGCCCACCCTCCGCGACCGCACGCTCGACGACCTCGCCGAGACGCTGTCCCACGTGCCCGTGCCGATCGTGCTGCTCGAGCGCCGCCTCGAGAACGCCTCCGCGCTCGCGCGCTACGACTGGGTGCGCACCGACCACGCCCGCGGGGCCGAACTCGCGGTCGAACACCTCGTCGAACTCGGCCATGGCGGTGTGGGGCTCGCGCTGCTCGACCGCACGCCGACGGCGCCCTCGATCCGGAAGGGATACGGGCGGGCGGTCGCGTCGCTCGGGCTGAGTCCGTCACCCGTTCGTTCGCTTCCGAAGAGCGAGGTCGACGCCGACGCGGCGGCGGCGGCCCTGTCGGGCTTCCTCGACGATTGCCTGGAGCAGGGGGTGCGTGCGGCGATCGTGCACACCGACTTCCATGCCGCGCACCTGCTTGAGATCGCGATCGACAGGGGCCTGCGGGTGCCCGAGGACTTCTCGATCGTCGCCTACGACGACGAGAACGCGCAGCTCGCGATCGTGCCGCTCACGGCCGTCGCCCCGCCCGGCCGCGAACTCGGCCGACTCGCGATGAGCACCCTCTACGAGCGGATCCATGCCGAGGAACCCGGCGAGCTCTCGCCGCGCCACATCAGCCTCGTGCCGCGCCTCAACGTGCGCCGATCGAGCGGACCGCCCCCAAGATGATCGGTAATGTCCGTTTGCACGTTTAGTCGACGGTCGCCTGGCTAGTGTCGCGATGACGGATCCCGCACCAGGGGTCTCAGACACACGGAGCAAGGAGGCTCACACCATGCGTTTCACACGGACCATCGGCGTCGTCGCGGCGGCGGGCATCGCGATCGGCGCGCTCGCCGGATGCTCCTCGGACGGCTCCGGCGACAAGAGCGGTGAGAAGGGCGGCGACGTCGAACTCACCGTCACCTGGTGGGGCAACGAGAGTCGCATCGAGAAGTACGAGAAGTCGTTCGACATCTTCGAAGAAGAGCACCCGGGCGTGCAGATCACGGGTGTCCCGAGCGACTACGGCTCGTACTGGACCTCGCGCTCCACCGAGGGGGCGGCGCGCGAGCTACCCGACCTCATGCAGTTCGACCCGAATCTCGCGAAGTACGCGAAGAACGGCCTGCTGCTCGACCTGACCGATTACGTCGGCGACACGATCGATTTCACGAACGTCGACGAGAACATCGTGAAGGGCGCTCAGATCGACGGCGTCCAGTACGGTGTGCCGTTCGGCATCGGCACCTTCGCGCTGTTCGTGAACAAGGCGCTCGTCGAGAAGGCCGGAGTCGAGATGCTCGAGCCCGACTACACGTGGGAGGAGCTCAACGCCTGGATCGGTGAGATCAGCGCCGCGGGCGTGACGAACGACAAGGGCCAGCCCGTCTACGGCGGCAACGATCACGGCGCCGCCACGCAGCTGTTCTATCAGTGGCTCGCCCAGAAGGGCATCGAACCCTGGGACGGCGAGACGCCCGGCTTCACGCAGGAGGACATCGTCGACTATCTGAGCCTCGAGGACGAGGGACTGGAGAACGGCTCCTTCTATCCGATCGACCGCACCACGCAGGTCGCCCCGCTCGACGGGTTCTCGATGAACGAGTCGGCCTCGTCGCTGACGTTCGCGAGTTTCTACGGGCGCTACGCACCCGAGGTGGGCGCCGAGAACATCGTCATGCTGCCGGTGCCCTCGGGGGACAGCGGCGAGAAGGCCATGTGGTTCGCGCCCAGCAACTACGCCATCGGGGCCAACACCGAGCACCCGGAGGAGGCGACCGAGCTCGCCGACTTCCTTGCCCGCGACGCCCGCGTCGCCGAGATCTTCGGCACCGACCGTGGCGTCATGGTCGACAACGAGACGCGCGCCGGCTTCGAGCCGCAGGAGGGAACCGGCGACGAGGAGGTTCTCGCATACGTCGACGGCGTGCAGCAGTACGCCACGGCCGTCACCCCTGACACGCCGGAGAACTTCTCGTCCTACGAGGCCGAATGGCTGCGCCTGAACGAGGAGCGCATGTACGGCAACATCACCGCCGAGGAGTTCGCCGAGCAGTGGTGGACCGAAGCGGGCCTCTGAGCCGCACGACGAGAGACACCATGAGCGTCACCATCGAAAAGACATCCGGCCCCCGGGCGGCGGACGGCGATCGCGCCGCGCGCCGCCCGGCGCCCGGGGCGCGGACCCGCCGCCGCCCGCACGGGCGGGACAACCGGGCCGGATACACCTTCCTGCTGCCGTGGCTGATCGGCTTCATCGGGCTCACCGCGGGCCCCATGATCGCCTCGTTGTATCTCTCGTTCACCGAGTACAACCTCTTCAGCCCGCCCGAGTGGGTCGGCGTCGACAACTACGCGCGCCTGTTCCAGGATCCGCGCTTCATCCAGTCGTCCGTCGTCACCCTCACCTACGTGCTGATCGGCACGCCCGTGAAGCTCATCGTGTCGCTCGCGGTCGCGATGCTGCTGAACAACAATCGCCGCGGCCAGGGCTTCTACCGATCGGCCTTCTACGTGCCGTCGCTCGTCGGCGCCTCGGTTGCGATCGCGATCGTGTGGCGCGCGATGTTCATCGATGACGGCGTCGTCGACAAGCTCGGCGCCTTCTTCGGCGTCGACTGGGGCGGCTGGGTCGGCGACCCGAACTACACGATCTACATGTTCATCCTGCTGGCGGCGTGGCAGTTCGGCGCTCCCATGGTGATCTTCCTCGCGGGCCTGAAGGACATCCCGGCGGAGCTCTACGAGGCAGCGGACATGGATGGCGCGGGCGCCTGGCGCAAGTTCGTCAGCATCACGCTGCCGACTCTGTCTCCCGTGCTGTTCTTCAACCTGCTTCTCGAGATGATCAACGCGTTCCAGGTCTTCGGATCCGCGTTCATCATCTCGAACGGAACCGGCGGCCCCGCCGGGTCGACCCTGTTCTACACGCTCTACCTCTATCAGCGCGGTTTCGAAGACCAGCAGCTCGGTTACGCGTCGGCACTCGCCTGGGTGCTGCTCGTCGTCATCGGCATCGTCACGGCCATCTTCTTCCGCAGCTCGAAGATGTGGGTGCACTACGGAGGTGACGCGCGATGAGCCTCGCGACCACTCGCACGGTCGTCGTTCCCGACGACAAGAAGCGCGCGCGGATCCCGCAGCGCAAGCGCGCGGATCGCGGCAAGCGGGCGGCCGGCTCCGTCCTCTTCCACGTCGTCTCGATCGCGGTGCTGATCGTGCTGCTGTACCCCGCGGCGTGGATGGTGTTGTCGGCGTTCAAGCCGTCGAACGACATCATCGGCAACGTCTCGCTGATCCCCGACACCTGGACGCTCGAGAACTTCACGCAGGTCTTCGAGGGCATTGCGGGGATGTCGTTCTGGCGCTTCGCCTGGAACTCGCTCGTGCTCGCGGTGCTGACCGTCGTCGGCGTGTGCCTGTCGTCGTCGGTCACGGCATACGCCTTCGCGCGCATCGACTTCAAGGGCCGCGGCATCTGGTTCGCGCTCATGATCGGCACGCTGCTGCTGCCGTTCCACGTCGTGATCATTCCGCAGTACATCGTGTTCAACCAGCTGCACCTGATCAACACGTTCACGCCGCTGCTGATCGGCCGCTTCCTCGCGACCGAGGCGTTCTTCGTGTTCCTCCTCGTGCAGTTCATGCGATCCGTGCCGCGCGACCTCGACGAGGCGGCCCGCATCGACGGCGCCGGTCACGTGCGCATCTTCACGACGATCATGCTGCCGCTCATGCGCCCCGCGCTCGTCACGTGCTCGATCTTCGCCTTCCTGAACAGCTGGAACGACTTCTTCGGCCCGCTGCTCTATCTGAAGTCGCCGGATCTGTATCCTCTGCCGATCGCGCTCCGCCTCTACATCGACTCGACATCGGCGTCGAACTTCGGCGCCCAGATGGCGATGGCCGTGCTCTCGCTGCTGCCCGTGTTGCTGTTCTTCCTGATCTTCCAGCGCTACATCGTCGGTGGCATTGCGACCAGCGGCCTCAAGGGCTGATGGGTCGCCACAAGAAGCTGCGCCCTTACGGATCCCCGAAGTTCGCCCTCTTCGGGGAGACGCTGCTGGCCGGCCTCGTCGTCGCGCTGTGCAGCCTGCCGATCGTGACGGCGTTTCCGGCGATCGCGGCCGGTGCTCGGCACATCCGCAGGCACAACGAGGGCTACTCGGACCGCGTCTCGGACCTCTTCGGAGAGGTCTGGGGCGCGTTCCGTCGCCTCTGGGCGCTGGGCCTCTGCTCGGCCGCCGTTCTCGCTCTGCTCGTGATCGACGCCCGCGTGCTGTCGATCGCCGCGATCCCCGGGGCCCGTCCGGTCGCGACCGTGCTCGCCGTCGCGGCTCTCGCCGCAGCCGTCGTCGTGCTCCGCTTCGCAGGCGGCTGGGATCCGTCGGATCGCGCCTTGCCGGGCTTGCGTCGCGCGCTGACGGAGTCGGTCGCAGACCCGCTCGGCAGCACGCTGCTCCTCTTGGCGCTCGCGGGCACGGCGGTGCTGGTGTGGATGTTCCCGGCGCTCGCGGTCGTGGCGGGCGGGATCCTCGCCCTCGCGGCCTACGCGATCGATACGCGCCTCGAGGCGCTGTCGACGGATCCCGACGAATAGGTCGCCGTCTTACGGTGCGTGTCGATGCGTGACACGAGGGCTGGTCAGACGTGCCGGGGGAGTGGTTGACTCGCTCCACCACTTGCCGGAAGGACATCCCCATGACCACGCTGACCGCGTCCCGCTCCCGTCTCGCCGAGCTGCGCGAGCGCTTCCGCCCGCACCTCGAACGGATCGCGCAGGGCGCGGCCGAGCGCGACCGCACGGGGCAGCTGCCGTACGACGAGATCGCCGCGCTCGCGAAGGCCGGTTTCGGAGCGATCCGCGTTCCGGTCTCGCACGGCGGATCCGGTGCGAGCCTGCCCGAGCTCTTCGAACTCCTCGTCGATCTCGCGGCGGCCGACTCGAACATCGCACAGGCGCTGCGCGCGCACTTCGCGTTCGTCGAGGACCGCCTCGTCGCGGAGCCCGGACCGGCGCGCGATGCGTGGCTCGAGCGCTTCGTCGCCGGCGAGCTCGTGGGGAACTCCTGGACCGAGGTGGGCGCGGTCACGGTCGGTGACGTCATCACCAAGGTCACCCCTGACGGCAACGGCGGCTTCCGCATCAACGGCACGAAGTACTACTCGACGGGATCGATCTTCGCCGACTGGCTCGACACCTATGCCGAGCGCACCGACACGGGCACGCGCGTGATCGCGGCGGTGAACCGCCACCAGGCGGGCGTCGAGCTCGCCGACGACTGGGACGGCTTCGGCCAGCGCACGACCGGCACCGGCACCTCGACGTTCACGGACGCCGTCGTGGACGAGGAGAACCTCATCGACTTCGACACCCGTTTCGCGTACCAGACCGCCTTCTACCAGCAGGTTCTGCTCGTGGTGCTTGCGGGATCCGCACGCGCGGCCGAGCGCGAGTTCGCCGCCGAGGTGAGGAAGCGCACCCGCACCTTCAGCCACGCGGCCGCGAACCGCGCGTCCGAGGATCCGCAGCTGCTGCAGGTGATCGGCGAGGTCTCCTCCGCGGCGTTCGTCGCGACCGCGGCGGTGCAGCGCGTCTCGGACGCGCTGCAGGCCGCGCACGATTCGGCGATCGCGCTGCGGGGCGGCGAGATCGGCGTCGACGAGGACGAAGCGGCGAACGACGCCGCGGAGCTCGCCTCCGCCCAGGCGCAGGTCGCGCTGACGCCGCTGGTGCTGAACGCCCTCAGCCACGCCTTCGACTCGCTGGCGGCCTCGGGCACGAGCACGTCGAAGAACCTCGACCGACACTGGCGCAACGCCCGCACGGCAGGCAGCCACAATCCGTGGGTCTTCAAGGCGCGCCTCATCGGCGATCTGTCCGTCAACGGCACCGGTCTGCCGCGGGTGTGGGCCATCGGCGCCGCGAAGTGACCCCGTGAGCGCCGTCCGCTGAGGCTTCCGGGGAGCCCGTGGACGGGACCGGCGAAGGCTCGGGGCCGACCCCGAGCCTTCGCCGCGTGGTTCAGATCGAGAGGGCGTACGCGACGATCGACAGCGTGTCCGCCGCGTAGTCGCTGATGTGATCGCCGCGCTGGTCCGCGACGTGGGCCACGAAAGCGTCGAGGGAACCGGCGTCGAGCTTCGCCTGCAGCGCGCGGCTGACCCCTTGGCTCGAGATGTCTCCGGACTGTGTGAGGGCGTCGACGACCTGGCTCAGCGTGCCGCAGGCGTCGTTGTTCGCGAGATATCCGAGTCCCTCGAGCTCGCCGCCGGCGACGGGCCGCAGGTAGTCGACCTCGGGAAGGCGGCCCGCGGCGTCGCGCGGGGCGGTGAGCTGGCTCTGGTCGGTACTGACGAAGTCGTCAGCCGCGGGCGTGATGCCGAGCGTCCACGAGTTGTTCGCCTGCTGCTCGGCGGGCACGGCGTTCTCGCTCGTCGCGACGCCGGTGTACGCGATGTTGCCGTGCAGCACCTCGCGGTAGCCGGGGATGTTGTCGGGGCTCGTCGGGCTGACGCGCTCGAGCATGTTGAAGTTGGAGCCGTAGCCCGGCTTGTCTGCCGTGTTGCCGAGCCAGTAGGCCGACTGGCCCGGCTGGTGGTTGGCATAGAAGTTGTTGGCGCCGTTGTCGACCGCGAGGTCGTTCACGACGAGGTGCAGCGGCAGCGGATCCGGCAGGCCCTCGACGCGGTAGGCGTAGCCGCCGACCTTGAAGCCGTTCTTGTCCCCGACGCCGTCGGCGTTGCCATGGTGGTCGAACGACCAGCTGTTGATGTAGGCGACACGGCCGGTCGAACTGATGTTGTCGTAGCCGTCGTCGCTGTTCGCCCAGGCGCGGTTGCCGATGAACCACACGTTGTTCCCGTGCGCGCCGAAGCCGTCGCCGTTGCCGGCCGAGGTGTTCGTCGGTCCGACGTTGTTGTAGGAGTCGCTGTTGATGACGTAGCCCGTGCCCTGGGCCGTGTAGTAGAAGCCCGGGCCCTCGTTGTCGTACGCCGCCATGTTCTCGAAGTTCGCGCCGCCGCCGATGCGGAAGACCTCCGATTGCTTCTGCGCGCCGACCTTGACTCCCGTCACGTCGAAGCCCGCGAACGTGACGTCCGTGATCTCTTCGCCGATGTAGAACGCGGCCACGCGCTGGTCGGTGGGGACCGAACTGAAGTCGAACACCGGGCGCTCGTCACCGGGGTAGGCCGCGTAGGTGATCCCGCTCTTATAGATGTCGTTGACGAAGTGGTAGACGTTCTCGTGGGGATTGTCCGTCTGCGAGATCGTGAACTCGTTGTAGACGCCGCCGCGGATGTAGACCGTGTCGCCGGGCTGAGCCGCCTCCTGCGCACGCATGAAGGTACGGAACGGGGCATCCTTCGTGCCCGTGGCGGCATCGTCGCCGTCGGGCGAGACGAAGATCGCGTCGGCATCGGCGACGGGAGTCTGCTGTTGTGAGAGCGAGCACGCCCGCGGCGCCGCGTCCCCGGTCCCGGGGGCCGCGAGCGCGGGCTGAACGGTGCCGGCCGCGATCGCCGTTCCGGCGATCCACGCCCCCAGGAAAGCAAGCCTTGTCGTCTTCTTCATGAATCCACTTCCTCGTGTGATGTGAAGGTGCCGTATCGGCGCAACCGACCCTAGGGGCAGCGTGCCGCACGCTCGAGCAAACGGACAAAAACGGACGCAGGCCTCGTCGCGTAGCGCCCGACCACCCGATCGGGCACTGCGCGCACGTGTCAGTCGCGGAGGGGGAGCGTCGGGATGAGCGCGTCGAGTTTGTCGGCGGTGTCTTCCCAGCCGTCAACGGCGATACAGGCGACGCCCATGGCGAGGACGGGGTAGTCGTTGCCGTCTTCGTCGAGGCGGTCGCCGTAGAAGAGCATGTCGGCGAGGTCGATGCCGGTTTCGGCGGCGAGCTGGTTCATGCCGTAGGCCTTGTCGATGCCCTTGCGGGTGATGTCCACGGAGGTGGACCCGCCGGAGCGGACTTCGAGGTCGGGGACGCGGGCGGCGACGGCGTCGCGGAGGGCGGATTTCTTCTCGCTGGTCGGGTCCCAGGCCTTCTTGGCGTCGACGGGTGCGGCCTGGCCGAGGGCGGAGAAGGTGATCTGGGATCCGCGGTCTTCGAGGATGGGGCCCCAGGTGTCGGTTTCCCAGTAGCCGAGGCGTTTGGCTTCTTCTTCGACGGCGGTGAGGGCGCGGGTTTTCTCGTCGTCGGTGAGGTCGCGGGAGTAGAGGAGGGTGAAGTCTTCTCCGTTGTGGCGGTAGTAGGCGGTGCCGCAGGTGGGGAGGAGGTGGATGTGGCTGAGGGCGGTGCCGGCGTCGGGGAGGTTGTCGACGACCTGTGAGCGGAATTGGCCGATTTGTCCGCCGGAGATGATGGCGACTTCGACGCGCCTTGCGAGGTCGACGAGTTGTTCGGCGACGCGGGGGTGCACGGGCGACTTCGATGGCGCGAGGGTGTCGTCGAGGTCGAAGGCGACGACGAGCGGCTGAGAATCAGTCATGCGAACCATTGTCACCGATTCGGGCTTGAGGTGTCGTGAGCGCTCCGCCAGGCTAGTCATCAGATGACTTGAAAGGATCGGAATGTCTGAATCGCAATGGAGCGACCTCGAGCGAGACCTCCCCGAATGGTACGGCAGGGCGAAGTTCGGCATCTTCATCCACTGGGGCGCCTACTCGGTGCCCGCGTGGGGAGAGCCGATCGGGGCTCTGGGGGAGGTGCCCGACGGCACCTGGTTCGCACACAACCCGTATGCGGAGTGGTACTTCAACACGATCCGCATCGACGGCAGTCCCGCGCAGCAGCACCACCGTGAGACCTACGGCGACGCGCCGTATGACGACTTCCTCGATGCATGGCGAGCCGAGAACTTCGACCCGCAGGCGTGGGCCGAGCTGTTCGCCCGAGCGGGCGCCGAGTACGTGGTGCCGACGACGAAGCACCACGACGGCATCACCCTCTGGGACGCACCGGGCACCGGATCCCGGAACACCGTGCGGCGCGGACCGAAGCGCGACCTGGTCGGCGCGATCGCCGACGCGGTCCGTGAGGCGGGGATCCGGTTCGGCGTCTACTACTCGGGCGGCCTCGACTGGTCGGTGACCGATCTCCCGCCGCACACGTCGGGGGCCGAGGTGCACAGCCTTCGTCCGAACGACGCGGCGTACCACTACTACGCGCTCTCGCACGTGCGCGATCTCATCGAGCGCTATCGGCCGGATGTGCTGTGGAACGACATCGAGTGGCCCGACGCGGGCAAGCACGCGGAGAAGGACGGCTTGCACGGCCTCTTCGTCGACTACTTCGCGGGCAATCCCGACGGCGTCGTGAACGATCGATGGGGCGACACCTATCACGATGTGGCGACGACCGAGTACTCGGCCGGACGCGAGAACGAGAACGAACCGGTCTGGGAGAACAATCGCGGTCTGGGCTGGTCGTTCGGCTACAACCAGCTGGAGTCCCCGCGCGAGATCCTCGACTCGATGCGGCTCGCGAAGCACTGGGCCGATGTCGTCTCGAAGGGCGGACGCCTGCTGCTCAACGTGGGCCCGATGGCGGACGGCACGATTCCCGAATTGCAGCGGCAGAGCCTCGAGGGTTTCGGCGACTGGAAGCGCGGTGCCATTGCGGACGCCGCCGCCGCAACGCAACGGACGGTCCAGAGCGGCGGCGACGAGCGCTGGCGTCGCGAATGGGAGACCCCTGACGAGCGAATCGTGCTCGTCGGGGAACCGGGGGAGTACCGGATCCCGGACGGTGTGGACCCCGCCCGGTGGCGAGCGGTCTCGGGCGACGCGAGCGTCGACGGGGGCGTGATCCGAGTGAACGGGATCCACGCGGGCCCCGCGGCGGTCGCGTTCGCGCGCGTGTAGGTGAGAATCTGACGTGAGGAGCCGGATCCGTTCGCGGGAAGCGGGCGGATCCGGTAACGTTGCTTGTTGGTGCGCGCGCTGTCGCGCATCCGAACGTGAGCCCTCCACCGGTTGTGTTGCTGCGATCTTCGCCGTCAACCGCCCCGGAGTGGGATTCACGAACCTCTCCGTTCGACAAGAAAGCAGCACTATCGTGACTCGCACTTACACCCCGAAGGCTGGCGACGCTCAGCGCGACTGGCTCGTGATCGACGCCGCCGACGTCGTTCTCGGTCGCCTCGCCTCGCACGCTGCGGCGCTTCTGCGCGGCAAGCACAAGACGACCTTCGCCCCCCACATGGACATGGGCGACTTCGTCATCATCATCAACGCTGACAAGGTCGTCCTCACGGGCAACAAGGCCGAGAACAAGCGTGCCTACCGTCACTCGGGCTACCCGGGTGGTCTGAAGTCGGTCAGCTACACCGAGCTGCTCGAGAACAACCCGGTTCGCGCCGTGGAGAAGGCCGTTCGCGGCATGCTTCCGAAGAACACCCTCGGTCGCAACCAGCTGGCGAAGCTGAAGGTGTACACGGGTGCCGAGCACCCCCACGCCGCTCAGAAGCCCCAGACGTACACTTTCGACCAGGTCGCCCAGTAAGCGCCGCGGCTTTAAGGACTAACTCGTGACTGAAGACGTTCAGAACTACACCACCGAGACCCCGGCCGAGGCCGAGGTCGTCGCCGAGCGCCCGGTTGTCAGCGTCCCCGGTGCCGCT
>Ga0308157_10008930_pt1 | contig 11259 bp, 7 predicted proteins | sample PhyBR1_FD_201035 | JGI IMG/M metagenome (GOLD analysis project Ga0308157, IMG submission 201035) | Phyllosphere microbial communities from UC Gill Tract Community Farm, Albany, California, United States - DLSLB.R1 | ecosystem: Host-associated > Plants > Phyllosphere > Unclassified | place: USA...
CGCTGCCCGGCCACGCGCTGCTCTGGAGCCCCGAGGACACCACGCCCTACGAGTGCGACGGCCTGACCGCCTACCGCGAGCGCGCGCTGGCCGTGGCGCTGCCCGAAACCTACGCGCAGGTGCAGGCGGTGCTCAAGGCCTGCCATGCGCTGGACGTGCCGGTGGTGGCGCGCGGCGCGGGCACGGGCCTGTCGGGCGGGGCCATGCCGCACGCGCTGGGCGTGACGCTGTCGCTGGCCAAGTTCAACAAGATCCTGAAACTTGACCCGGTCAGCCGCACCGCCGTGGTCCAGGGCGGCGTGCGCAACCTGGCCATTTCCGAAGCCGCGGCGCCTTTCAATCTTTACTACGCGCCGGACCCGTCGAGCCAGATCGCCTGCACCATCGGCGGCAACGTGGCCGAGAACTCGGGCGGCGTGCACTGCCTGAAGTACGGCCTGACGGTGCACAACGTGCTCAAGGTCCGGGGCTTCACCATCGAGGGCGAGGAGGTCGAGTTCGGCGGCGACGCGCTGGACGCGCCGGGCTACGACCTGCTGGCCGTGCTCGTGGGCAGCGAAGGCATGCTGGCCGTGACCACCGAAGTGACCGTCAGGCTGATTCCCAAGCCGCAGCTGGCGCGCTGCATCATGGCCAGCTTTGACGACCTGCGCAAGGCCGGCGACGCGGTGGCCGCGGTGATTGCCGCCGGTATCATCCCGGCCGGGCTGGAGATGATGGACAAGCCCATGACTGCGGCGGTCGAGGACTTCGTGCACGCCGGCTACGACCTCACGGCCGAGGCTATTTTGCTGTGCGAGAGCGACGGCACGCCCGAGGAGGTCGAGGAGGAGATCGGCCGCATGAGCGCGGTGCTCCAGCAGCACGGCGCCACCGCCATCGCCGTGAGCCAGAGCGAGGCCGAGCGGCTGCGCTTTTGGAGCGGGCGCAAGAACGCCTTTCCGGCCTCCGGGCGCATCAGCCCGGACTACATGTGCATGGACTCGACCATTCCGCGCAAGCGCCTGGCCGACATCCTGCTGGCCATTGCCGAGATGGAAAAAAAATACGGCCTGCGCTGCGCCAACGTGTTCCACGCCGGCGACGGCAACCTGCACCCGCTCATCATGTTCGACGCCAACGACCCCGACCAGCTGCACCGCTGCGAGCTCTTTGGCGCCGACATCCTGGAGACCAGCGTGGCCATGGGCGGCACCGTGACCGGCGAGCACGGCGTGGGCGTGGAAAAGCTCAACTCGATGTGCGTGCAGTTCTCCGCCGAGGAAAACGAGCAGATGTTCGGCGTCAAGCGCGCCTTTGACGCCAAGGGCCTGCTCAACCCCGGCAAGGTGATCCCGACGCTGCACCGCTGCGCCGAATACGGCAAGATGCTGGTGCGCGGCGGCCGGCTGGCACACCCGGACCTGCCGCGTTTTTAACAACCCCACCGCCCGGCGCGCCCGCGCCCCAGGGCATGACCACGAGGAGGGCGGCGCGATGAACGGCTTGCGCGGAATGGCCTGGCTGCTGGTGCTGCAGTCGATGGGCGAGCTGCTGGCGCGCGGCCTTGGGCTGCCGCTGCCCGGGCCGGTGATCGGCATGCTGCTGCTCTTGGTGGCGCTGCGCTGGCCGGCGGTGCGCCAGCCGGTGGGTGCCTGCGCGGAGTTTTTGCTCTCGCACCTGTCGCTGCTGTTCGTGCCGGTGGGCGTGGGCGTGATGACGCACCTCTCGCTGGTGAGCCAGTACGGCGTGCGCCTGCTGGCGGTGGTGGTGCTGTCCACGCTGGCCGGGCTGGCGGTGACGGCGCTCACGCTGCACCTGCTGCGCCCGCGTCAACCGCACGTTCGCGGCCCCGCAGCGGCGGCAGCAGCGCAGAAAGACGCCGATGCTTGAATTCGTCCAGCTCTGGGTCTACCTCTCGGCCACGCCGCTCTTTGGCCTGACGGCCACGCTGGTGGTCTACGTGCTGGCGCAGGCGGCCTACCAGCGCGCCGGCCACGCGCCCTGGGCCAACCCGGTGCTGTGGTCGGTGGTGACGCTGGCTTGCGCGCTGCTGGCCACGGGCGTGCCCTACCCGACGTATTTTGCCGGCGCGCAGTTCATCCACTTCCTGCTCGGGCCGGCGGTGGTCTCGCTGGGCTGGCCGCTGTGGCAGCGCCGCGCCGAGCTGCGCCGGCGCTGGCTGCGGCTGCTCTTGGCCGCGCTGGCCGGCGGCAGCGCGGCGTCGCTGTCGGCGGTGCTGCTGGGCTGGGCGCTGGGCCTGCCCAAGACGCTCATCCTGTCGCTGGTGCCCAAGTCGGTGACGGCGCCGGTGGCCATGGGCATTGCCGAGCAGATCGGCGGCATCCCGGCGCTGGCGGCGGTGTTTGCCGTGGTGACCGGCCTGGTGGGCGCGCTGTGCGGCAAGTACCTGTTTGCGGCCCTGCGCATTCCGACCGACGCCGAAGGCTGGGCCACGCGCGGCTTTGCGCTGGGCACCGCCGCCCACGGCATCGGCGCGGCGCGGGCGATGCAGGTCGATGCCGACGCCGGCGCCTACGCCGGGCTGGCGCTGGGCCTGCAGGTGGTGCTGGCCGCGCTCTTGATCCCGCTGGTCTTTCGGCTGCTGTAGCGGCGCCGCGCCACAGGCCGGGCGCCATGCCGGCCGGCCCGCAGCGCTATTCAATTGATAGCATTTGGCCCAGGCGGGGACTGGGCCAAACTGGCAATTTCCTTGAAAAATTCGCCTCAGGCCGCCTGCAGCCCGGGCTTGGGCATGAGTGCCGGCTTGCCGGCCGCGCCCTGGGTGCCGAAGACCACCTCGCCCGAGAGCTGCCCGCCCTCCTCGACCACCAGCCGGCCGTAGCGGATGGTGCCCGTGACCTTGCCGGTGGCGTAGATGACGAGCTTTTGGCGCACCGTCAGGTTGCCGTTGAACTCGCCCCGGATCTCGGCGATCTCGATGTCGGCCGAGCCCTTGAAGGCGCCCTGCTCGGCGATCTGGATGACGCGCGAGCTCATGGTGGCCTCGACCGTGCCCTCGACCACCAGCGTGTCGCAGTCGGTGATCTCCACGCCCTTGAGCTTGATGTTGGGGCCCACGGTGAGCTTGCTGCCGCCCTGGCGCTCGGGCTCGCCGGCCGCCGGCCGGGCCGCCGGCGCGCCGCCCGGGGGCGTTGTGGAATGCAGGGTGGGCGCGGCGCTGCTGCTCACTGCATGGCCGCCCACGCCGGCCGGGCGCGTGCCGGCGGGGGAAATGTCACTGTCTCGCTTGCCGAAAAAGGGCGTTGCCATGGCGTTGTCCTTGAAAAAAATGGCCCATCGTACGGGGTGAAAGCGCCAACAAACCCGGCGCCCTTGCAAGAGAGGTAACGAATTAATCTCGGCCTTGGGCGCTCGCGGCGCGGCCGGCCAGGGCCTTCGGGCACCCGGGGACGAAGGCGCCAGCCACCGCCGCCGGCGGCCCGGCCAGCCGGTTACGCATGTTGACAAACTCGCGCGCGGTACGGCGGTACGGCGGTACGGCGGTACGGCGGTGCAGGACATTTCCCCGGCTTTTTATGCCGGCCTGTCGCCGCGCCTTCTGGCGCCGGCGGGGCGGCACGCAGTGTTTGCGGCGCGCTGGCACAATGAACGGCATGCCGCCCGGACGGCGGCCGCACGCCCGGCGGGCCGGCCGTGCCGGGTCTTTTTTGCCTTTGTTCCTCCCGATTGCCACTGCCATCCATGCCGCTTGACGCCTCCCCCAGCAGCCCCACCCCCGCCCCGAACCGCAGCTCGATGAGCACCGCGCTGAAGCAGGCCGAGCAGCGCCTGGCCATGGCCGAACGCATCGCCCACATCGGCCAGTGGATGCTGGACCTGCGCGATGCGCAGCTGGACTACTCGGGCGAGTTCGCCGGCATCCTGGGCCTGCCGCCGCAGGCCCGGATGGCGCTGGCCGACTTCAAGAGCCGCTTCACGCCCGAGTTCCAGGAGCGGCTGGTGCAGCTGCTGCAGCAGTGCAGCCAGCACGGCCTGCCGTTCGAGGAGGAGATGCAGATCGAGGCGCTGGAGGGGCGCAAGTGGGTGCGCATCGCCTGCGAGCCGGTGCTGCCCAAGCGCGGGCAGATCAAGCTGCTGCAGGGCATGCTGCAGGACATCACGCTGCACAAGCAGGCCCAGCAGGAAACCCTGCGCCTGGCCATGCGGCTGAGCACGACGCTGGCCAGCATCACCGAGGCCTTCGTCACGCTGGACCGCCAGTGCTGCTTCACCTACCTGAACCAGGAAAGCGAGCGGCTGCTGCGCCACACCACCGCCGAGCTGCAGGGCCGCGAGATCTGGGAGGTGATGGTCAACGACAAGCACCAGCGCCTGCGCCAGGAGCTGCAGCGCGCCGTGGCCACCGGGCGCCAGGCCGAGTTCGAGGACTTCTACCCCGGCCTGGGCAAGTGGCTGGAGGTGCGCGCCTACCCGTATGTCGAGGGCCTGGCGGTGTACCTGCGCGACGTGAGCACGCGGCGCAAGTCGCAGGAGCAGCTGATGCTGCTGGAGACCTGCATCTCGCGGCTCAACGACATCGTGCTGATTGCCGAGGCGCTGCCGGCGCGCGAGCTGGTGCCCTACATCGTCTTCGTCAACCAGGCCTTCGAGCAGCACACCGGCTACAGCCGCCACGAGGTGCTGGGCCAGACGCCGCGCAAGCTGCTCGGCCCGGGCTCGGCGCAGGACGAGCTGCAGCGCATGGCCCGCTCGCTGATGCGCAAGCGCCCCACGCGCAGCGAGCTGCTGATCTACCGCAAGGACGGCAGCTGCTTCTGGCTGGAGCTGGAGGTGGTGCAGGTGCCCGTCACCACCGGCGAGCTGATGCACTGGGTCGCGGTGGGCCGCGACATCACCCAGCGCAAGAACGCCGACCAGGCCATCCACCAGCTGGCGTTCTACGACCCGCTGACCAACCTGCCCAACCGGCTGATGCTGCTCAACCGGCTCGAGCAGGTGATGGGCCAGGGCGCGCACCTGCGGCCCCAGGGCGCGCTGATGTTCATCGACGTGGACAAGCTCAAGGTGGTCAACGACACGCTGGGCCACCACAAGGGCGACCTGCTGCTGCAGCAGGTGGCGCTGCGCCTGTCCGCGTGCGTGGCCGACACCGACACCGTGGCGCGCCTGGGCGGCGACGAGTTCGTCGTGCTCCTTGAAGACCTGGGCGACGACGTGGCCGGGGCCGCCCGGCAGGCGCGCAGGCTGGGCGAGAAGGTGCTCGAGCAGCTGCGCGAGCCGTTCGACCTGGGCGGCCACCAGCACTACACCACCTCCAGCATCGGCGTGACCTCGCTCAACCGCGCCCACGACAGCGTGGCCGAGGTCTTGAAGCAGGCCGACCTGGCCATGTACCAGGCCAAGACCACCGGGCGCAACTCGCTGTGCTTTTTCGACCCCGAGATGCAGGCCGCCGTCAACGCCAACGCCGCCGTCAGCTCCGAGCTGCACGCGGCGCTGCGCACGCAGCAGTTCGTGCTGCACTACCAGCCCCAGATCAACCGCCACGGCCGCGTGACCGGCGTGGAGGCGCTGCTGCGCTGGCGCCACCCCAAGCGCGGCCTGGTGATGCCGGCCGACTTCATCCCGGTGGCCGAGGAAACCGGCCTGATCCTGCCGCTGGGCCAGTGGGCGCTGGCCACGGCCTGCGAGCAGCTGGCCGCCTGGGCGCAGTCGCCGCACGCCAAGTCGCTGAGCATCGCGGTCAACGTGAGCGTGCGCCAGTTCCGCCACCCCGACTTCGTGGACCAGGTGATCGCCGAGATCCGGCGCACCGGCATCAAGCCCGAGCGGCTCAAGCTGGAGCTGACCGAGACGCTCTTGGCCGACGGCATGGACGTGACGCTGGCGCGCATGGGCACGCTCAAGGCGCTGGGCGTGACGCTGGCGCTGGACGACTTCGGCATGGGCTACTCGTCGCTGTCGGCGCTCAAAAGGCTGCCGCTGGACCAGCTCAAGATCGACAAGGGCTTCGTCAGCGAGGTGCTGACCGACCCGACCGACGCGGCCATCGCGCGCACCATCATCACGCTGGCCCACAGCCTGAAGCTGGAGGTGATGGCCGAGGGCGTGGAAAACCAGGCCCAGCAGGACTTCCTGATCGCCGAGGGCTGCGACCACTTCCAGGGCTACATGTTTGCCAAGCCGCTGCCCATCGAGCAGCTCGAAGCCTACCTGCAGGCGCACCAGCCGGCGCAGCTTGCTATCAAATAAATAGCTGCAGGCCCAGGCGGCGATTGGGCCCGGGGCCGTTTTCATGCGAAAAGCGGTGCCGGCGGCGCGCGCCGGCACGGCCGAGCGCGGGCGCTATCATCGGGGCCACCGCCTTTGGTTTTTCCTTGCGCGGCCGCCTGCGGCCCGCCCCACACCGCCCCACCCCATGAAAAAGTCGCAGGGTTTCACCGTTCACGACATTGCCCGGCTGGCCGGCGTGTCGGCCATGACGGTTTCGCGCACGCTCAACCACCCCGAAAAAGTCTCGCCCGACGCCCGCGCGCGCGTGCGCGAGGTGGTGGCGCGCACCGGCTTCGTGCCCAACGACATGGCGCGCGGCCTGCGCTCGTCCAAGGCGCGCCTGGTGGCCGCCGTGCTGCCCACGCTGGTCGGGCCGGTGTTCCAGGAAACCGTGCGCGCGCTCACGCAGGCGCTGGACGAGCGCGGCTACCAGCTCATGATCGGCCAAAGCGGCTACGACACCTCGCGCGAGGACGCGCTGCTGGACGCCATCATCCGGCGCCGGCCCGACGGCATCGTGCTCACCGGCATCGTGCACTCGCCCGAAGGCCGGCGCCAGCTGCTGGCCTCGGGCATTCCGGTGGTCGAGACGTGGGACCTCACGCCCACGCCCATCGACATGCTGGTGGGCTTTTCGCACGAGGCCATCGGCGCGGCCGTGTGCCACTACCTGCACAGCCGCGGCTGCCGGCGCCTGGCGCTGCTGAGCGCCGGCGACCCCAGGGCCCAGCGGCGCATCGAGGGCTTTGCCCGCATGGCGCGCACGCTGGGCCTGGGCGAGGTGCCCACGCACCTGGTGGCCGCGCCGACCACGCTGGCCGCCGGGCGCAGCGGCCTGGGGCGCGTGCTGGAGCACCAGCCTGGGCTCGATGCGCTCTTTTGCAGCTCGGACATGCTGGCCCTGGGCGTACTGATCGAGGCGCAGACGCGCGGCCTGGCCGTGCCCGGGCAGCTGGCCGTGGTCGGCCTGGGCGACCTGGACTTTGCCAGCAGCCTGCAGCCTGCGCTGACCACGGTGCGCATCGACGGCACGCGCATCGGCCGCACCGCCGCGCAGTTCATCGTCGAGCGCGCCGAAGGCCGCAGCGTCGCCCAGCCCATCGTGGACATCGGCTTTCAGATCGTCGAGCGCGCCAGCGCCTGAGGGCGCGGCGGCGACGCGCCGCAGCCACCGGCACCGCCACCGCTGCCAGGCACGCCGCGGGGCATAACTTCCTGTTACCGGTACCAGCCGGCCTTTCGGCCGGCGTCGGCCAGCTCTTCATTCAGGGTTTTCACTATTCTTTCCGCCAGGTCAGGCTGCTATCCTGCGCCACTTATGTTACCGATAACATAATCCTCGCCGCCACCGAATTCACTCTTGCACCCCAGGACACCCCCATGAAGATGTCGTTTCCCTCCTCCTTTTCGCGCCGCCCGGTCGCGCTGGGCGTCAGCCTGCTGGCCACCGGGCTGCTGGCCACCGCCTGCGGCGGCGACGACAGCCCCGGCAGCGCCCTGCTGCCCCAGCCCGCGCAGCCGGTGCTGTCGGCGCAGGTCAAAGCCCTGCTCACGCTGGACAGCCGCCAGTTCAAGGACCTCAACGCCAACGGCAAGCTCGACCCGTACGAGGACTGGCGCCTGACGGTCGCGCAGCGCGTGGACGACCTGGTGGCGCGCATGAGCCTGGAGGAAAAGACCGGGATGATGATGATCAGCGACCTGAACGCGGGCTGCGCCGGCGCGGTGACGGCCACGGCGTCCAACTACATCGGCACGCAGAAGATGACGCGCTTCATCCTGCGCTCCAAGGCCGCGGGCAGCGCCGACGCGTGCGACGGCAGCGTGACCCCGGGCCGGGGCGGCTTCGCCGTCACGCCGGAGCAACTGGCGGCTTACACGAACGCCATCCAGAAAATGGCCGAGGCCACGCCGCTGGGCATTCCGGTGGTGTTCAAGGACAACGCACGCAACCACTTCGAGACCGACCCGCGCGTGGGCATTTCCGGCGGCTCGGGCGCGTTCACCGAGTTCTCCAAAGAAGCTGGGCTGGCCGCCGCCGCGCTGGGCGAGGAATTCCTGAAAACCGGCAAGACCACCGTGGGCGACATGGCGCCGATCCGCACCTTCACCGAGGTGATGGGCCAGGAGTACAACGCGGTCGGCCTGCGCGCCATGTACGGCTACATGGCCGACCTGGCCACCGAGCCGCGCTGGTACCGGGTGCACGAAACCTTCACCGAGGACGCCGACCTGAACGCCAACATCATGAAAACGCTGGTCGAAGGCCTGCAGGGCGGCCCGGTCAACCCCAAGAGCGCCGTCGCCATGACGATGAAGCACTTTCCCGGCGGCGGCCCGCAGGAGCAGGGGCTGGACCCGCACTATTCCTTCGGAAAGAACCAGGCGTACCCGGGCAACAACTTCGGCTACCACTTGAAGCCCTTCATGGCGGCCATCGACGCCGGCGTCTCGTCCATCATGCCCTACTACGGCGTGCCCATCAACGTGACCTACGAGGGTGTGAAATACGACCAGGTCGGCATGGCGTTTTCCAAGCAGATCGTCACCGACCTGCTGCGCGGCAAGCTCGGCTTTCAGGGCTACGTGAACTCGGACACCGGCATCATCAACGACCGCGCCTGGGGCCTGGAGGACAAGACCGTGCCCGAGCGCGTGGCCCTGGCCATCAACGGCGGCACCGACACGCTGTCGGGCTTTTCCACCAACAAGACCATCACTGACCTGGTCAAGGCCGGGCTGGTGACCGAGGCGCGGGTGAACGAGGCGGTCAAAAGGCTGCTGACCGAGCAGTTCAAGCTCGGCCTGTTCGAAAACCCCTACATCGACGCCGGCAAGGCCAACGCCACCATCGGCAGCGAGGCCAACCGCGCCAAGGGCCTGGACATCCAGAAGAAATCCGTGGTGCTGCTGCAAAACCAGGACCAGGCCGCCGGCGGCAAGACGCTGCCGCTCAAGGCCGGCGCCAAGGTCTACACCGTGGGCATGGGCAAGGCCGACGTGGAGAAATACGGCTACAGCGTGACCGACGGCAACTACGACGCCGCCAAGGGCCAGACGCGGCCCAGCGCCGCCGGCGCCGACTACGCCGTCATCCGGGTGCTGGTCAAGGACAAGGGGTCAAGCTATTCCAGCAAGGACCCGGCGACCGGCGCCAACCCGCTGCGCCTGAACCCGCTGACCGGCCAGACCTGGGGCGCGCAAGACCCGTGCGTGCTGTTCCCGCTGGTCAACGCCAGCTGCTCGGACACCGGGCTGCAGTTTGGCGGCGCGCTGCCCTGGGAAGCCAGCGACCTGACCTTCACTGGCATGGCCGCGGCCACCTCGCGTGTCATGACGCCCTCGCTGGCCGACATCCAGGCCATCATGCAGGAGGTGGGCGACCCCAAGAAGGTGGTGCTCAACATCTACTTCCGCGCGCCCTACGTGCTGGACGATGCCAGCGGGCTGAAGAACGCCGGCGCCATCGTGGCCGGCTTCGGCGTGAGCGACTCGGCGCTGCTGGAAGTGCTGAGCGGCAAGTTCAAGCCGCAGGGCAAGCTGCCCTTTGCGCTGCCGAAAACCCAGCGGGCGGTCGAGCAGCAGCAGCCGGACGTGCCGGGCTACAAGGAAACCACCGACGGGGCGCTGTACCCGTTCGGCTTTGGCCTGACGTACTGAGGCGGCCGGGCGGGCGGCGGCGCTCAGGGCAGCGGCTTGGCCCGCCCGCCGAAGATCGCCGTGCCCACGCGCACCATGGTGCTGCCGGCATTGATCGCCGCTTCCAGGTCGCCCGTCATGCCCAGCGACAGCGTGTCCATGGGCGCGGGCAGCACGCCGGCGGCGTTGATCTGGTCAAACAGGGCTTTTGCGCAGGCGTGGACTGCGCGGGCTGCTATGAAATCAGGAGCAGGTTCGGGAATTGCCATCAGGCCGCGCAGCGCCAGGCGCGGCAGCCGGGCGACCTGCTCGGCCAGCGCCAGCGCCTCGCCAGGGGCCAGGCCGGACTTGTTGGCGCCGCCGTCGATGTTGACCTGCAGGCACACCTGCAGCGGTGCCAGGCCGGGCGGGCGCTGCTCGCTCAGGCGCTGGGCGATCTTGAGCCGGTCCACCGACTGCACCCAGTCGAAATGCTCGGCCACCAGCCGCGTCTTGTTGCTCTGCACCGGGCCGATGCAGTGCCACTCCAGCGGCGCTGCCAGCCCCGACTGGCCGGCCTGCCACTGGCGCAGCGCCAGCACCTTCTCGACACCCTCGGCAATGTAGTTTTCGCCAAAGGCGCGCTGCCCGGCCCGCACGGCCTCGACGACCGCCTCGGCACCGAAGGTCTTGGAGACGGCGAGCAGCCGCACGCTGCCGGCCGGCCGGCCGGCGGCCTGGCTCGCGGCCTTGATGCGGTCATGGACAAGGCAGAGGTGGTCGGCAATCATGGTCATAATCGAACTGTAAACCCAGACACAAATTGCAAGGATTTTTCGGGATGGACATTACCCAGCTGCTGGCCTTCAGCGTCAAGAACAAGGCGTCGGACTTGCACCTCTCGGCCGGCCTGCCGCCGATGATCCGCGTGCATGGCGATGTGCGGCGCATCAACATCGACCCGCTGGACCACAAGGAAGTGCACGCCATGATGTACGACATCATGAACGACACCCAGCGCAAGCACTACGAGGAATTCCTGGAGGTCGATTTTTCCTTCGAGATCGACGGCCTGGCGCGCTTTCGGGTCAATGCCTTCAACCAGAACCGGGGCGCCGGCGCGGTGCTGCGGACCATTCCATCGAAAATCCTGACGCTGGAGCAGCTGGGCGCGCCCAAGATCTTCGGCGAGCTGGCCATGAAGCCGCGCGGCATGGTGCTGGTGACCGGCCCCACGGGCTCGGGCAAATCGACCACGCTGGCGGCGATGGTCAACTACTTGAACGAAAACGAGTACGGCCACATCCTCACCGTCGAGGACCCGATCGAGTTCGTGCACGAGTCCAAGAAATGCCTGGTCAACCAGCGCGAGGTCGGCCCGCACACGCTGAGCTTTGCCGCCGCGCTCAAGTCCGCGCTGCGCGA
>Ga0308157_10008931_pt1 | contig 11258 bp, 8 predicted proteins | sample PhyBR1_FD_201035 | JGI IMG/M metagenome (GOLD analysis project Ga0308157, IMG submission 201035) | Phyllosphere microbial communities from UC Gill Tract Community Farm, Albany, California, United States - DLSLB.R1 | ecosystem: Host-associated > Plants > Phyllosphere > Unclassified | place: USA...
GAGCAGTTACCGAAAGTGCGCAGAAGAAATTTTTAGAATCGTACAACGCCACCGATAAAGAATATTCTATTTTATTTTTTACGCAAGGCTTTACAGGTGAAGAAGTTGTTGTAAAAAACGACAATAACACCCTTTACAAAGGAATGGTTTTAACTAACAAAAAAACCGGTTTGGCTAAAAACATGCGAATTATGAATACCGATGTTACCAGTATTTACGATAAAGCTACCAAGAAAACAATTTACATTAACACAGACAAGGCACGCAAACACAAGTTTATTTATGTAATGAAAGGCAATGCTACTGAAGATAAGCCTTACAAAATTACATTTAGCGATAAATTGCGTCCGGAAAAATAACAACCTATCTAATACCTTTTTTACAACAAACAACTGAAAAAGACATCATTTATTGATGTCTTTTTTTATAAAATTATATCGCTGTAAGGAATAATAATGTTGTAACCTTTTTGTTTGAAATATTCTGTAGGATTGTGTTCTGCGGCAACCATAACAAAGTCGCCGCCCCAGCCACCAAGGCTTTTTACTAATCCGTTAAAATCAGGAAACAGTTCTTTTTGAATGGTTGGTGTTTCTAAAATTTCGCTCAGGTTTTGTTCGTAATGTTTGAAAAATGACACAAATGTTTCCAAATCTTGAATGCGTAATAATTCGTCGGTCATTTGTGAAACCTGTTTTATTTCTTCTAATAGATTTTTCTGCTTTTTTCTGAAATTTGCAATAGCATCTTTACTGTCACGCTTTTTATTCAGATACACAAAATAAATTTGATCTTTAAAAGTCGGATTGAAACTTACCTGCTCAATAACAGGTTCATTATTTAAAACCTGATACGTTACAGGCGTGTTGTTTTGTGCACAGGCAATATCGAAACCACTGCCACCAAACGATTTTTGCAGTAATTTAAAAGCATCAATTTGAAACCATTGTGCGATATTGTTTATCAAAGTAGACGATGTTCCCAAGCCCCAATTTCGAGGAAATGTCAACTTGGTTTCAACCAAAAAGCCATTATTTTCTAATATGGAAGGATTCATTACATGTGCCTCATGCAGAATATCAATCAGCGTGTTTCGAACTTTATCATCGCTTGACTGATTGTTTGAGATAACATCGTTTACAGCAATTTCATCGTTGTACCAAACAGCTCCATCGGCATCATAACTTTTCCAGCTTAAGGTTTTTGTCTTTAAAGGAAAAACACTCAAATATTGACCGAACTTTGTAGGCAACGCAAAAACCTTTGCGCCTTCTAACACATAATATTCGCCTAAAACAAAAAGCTTCCCGTTGCTGTAAAATTCCATAATTTACTGTTCTTTAAGATTAATTAAACGACCAAAGCAAGTTAGTTCAATATTTATATTATCCTTATTATTAACACTCTTAAATTTTAAATGACTTTTAGAAAACAATAAATGGCAAGTGCTTAGTATCAGCAATTGTTTTTTACCAAAAATATTTATTTTTCTTACTATAAATCCTGATTTCACAGTTTTATAATTTTTAAAAATTTCTATTTTTTTTATCAAGAAATTTAATATAGAAAAGATTAATAATGGTAAAAAGAAGAATTGCATTTCAAAAACTTCTTCAAGGTAAATATCAAAAGTTTGAGGAGGATTAATTGGTCTTTTTCTCCAGCCCCAATAAGGATATAAAAAAGAGTATAAATAAATTAAAATAGTAATAGAATAGATAATAATGAAAGTTTCATTTTTTATCTTAAAAAGATTCATCTGTGTAACTTTTTTTCTATCAAAATCTGTTAAATCCTTACGCATTTCATTCAATTATAAAACCTTATATTACTTTCTTAAACTTTCAATAAAATCTACAACTGCGCTGTGCGAAACCGTTTTTTCTGCGAAATGCTGTAAAACACTCGTTTTTTCATCTGCCGTAGCATTAAACTGATTCAAAATATTCATTAAGTGCATTTTCATGTGTCCTTTCTGAATACCTGTCGTTGTTAATGATTTTATGGCAGCGAAATTCTGCGCCAAACCTGCAACTGCAATAATCTGCATTAAATTATCGGCTTTTGGTTTTTCTAATAATTTCATCGCGAATTTCACCATCGGGTGCAGGTTTGTTAATCCGCCTACAGTTCCCAATGCCAATGGGAGATCCATCCAAAAACGGAATTCATCACCCACTATTTCAGCATGAGAAAGCGAAGTGTATTTTCCATCTTTTGCAGCAAAAGCGTGTACGCCGGCTTCAATCGCTCTAAAATCGTTTCCGGTTGCTAAAACCACCGCATCTACCCCATTCATAATTCCTTTGTTATGCGTTACGGCGCGATACGTTTCTATTTCAGCAATGCGAACCGCCTGCACAAATTTCTCGGCAAACTCCTGCGGATTTTCTATTTCTTTCGATTTTAAATCGGCTATTTTGCATGAAACTTCGGCACGAACCAAACAATTTGGAACATAGTTCGATAAGATCGACATTACAATCTGTAATGATTCTTTTTCTTCGTTAGTAAACAAATCAAAATCTGATACTTCTTCACGCAAAACATTCGCAAATTCTTCTAAACAAGAATTGATAAAATTAGCACCCATACTGTCTTTCGTATCAAACGTAGCATGCAGTTGGTAGTAATTTTCAAGTTCGGCAGTTTTATCTTTTAAAACAATAGAAAGAATTCCGCCGCCGCGTTTTTCCATGTTTCGGGTAATGTTTGACGTACGAGATCTGAAAATAGGTTGCAATTTTTCAATAAACTGCGTCAGATTTTGTTTAGATCCTCCAAACATAAAATGTACGTTGCCAATTTTTTCGGTAGATAAAACGGTTGCCTTAAAACCACCACGCTTACTCCAGAATTTTGCTGCATTTGATGCCGCCGCAACTACCGAACTTTCTTCGATAACCATTGGCACCGTATAGGTTTTGCCGTTAATTACAAAATTTGGCGCAATACCCATTGGCAGGTAAAAATTAGTAATGGTGTTTTCTATAAACTCATCGTGCAGCTTTTGCAGTTCTTCGTTACTGTTCCAATACTGTTTCAACAATTGAACCACCGTTTGGTCGTTCTTAAAGTAGGTTTCAACCAGCCAGTTTATTTTTTGTTCTTTTGTAAGTTTAGAAAAACCATTAACAATATTCATGCGGATTTTTTTTGCAAAGATACGTTTTTTTGGTTTTGAGTTTTATGTTTGATTTTACTACAGATGGGCGGATTTTTTTACCATTTTATAAAATAGAAAAATTAAATCTCGAATTTTTCATTCGTTTTTATTAATTGATCATTTTCACACACATCAATTAAAAAAGAAACTATCTCTCTTGTTTTTTCAGAAGGAAACATTGTTTCAATCACCTTAATTTTTCCATTATAATAAATTGAAATTGTTTTTAAAGATCCATCGCAACAATGATTCTCAATAGTTTTACTTTCATTAAAATCAATACTTTCCAACATCTTCATCAAAGATAAAAACTCTTTTTCAGAAAGCTTACCAGTAAAATAACCTATTCTGGATAAATCCTTTTCAAAAGATTATTCAATATAAAACTCCTCAACAAACAACTTAATTTGCTTATCATTATCAATCTCCAAATGGTATATAGGGCAAGTTCCTAAACACATTGAAGTATACAATGTTATTTTTTCAAAAGAGATATCTGTTTTATTCTGATTACAACCATAAAAATTTAAAATCAAAAAAAGAAGTAATAAAAGTTTTCTATACATAAATCCAATTTTCCATAAATCTATTAAATTTAAAATTATCAACTCAAAAAATAAAAAAAAGAAGTAATTTGCCCTTTTTAATTTTCAGCTTTATTTATGAAGAAAATTTTACTGCTGTCAACACTTATTGCAGCACCAATCACTACTATACAGGCGCAACAACAGATAGAAGTTGCTCAAATTTGGAACGGAACTTTTAGAACCAACCAGCTAAACGCTTTAAATACGCTACATACAAAAAACCAATACAGCGTTTTAGATTATAACCGAAACGCCAAAACATTTACTATTGATGCGTTTGATTTTACTACCTTGGAAAAGGTTCAAACGTTATTTTCTACTGCCGATTTTCCTGAAATCAAAGAAATCTCTGATTATTACATCAATAAAACCGACGATAAAATTTTAATTGCAACCAACAGCAATCCTATTTACCGTCATTCGTTTACATCGGTTTATTATTTGTTCGATATCGCTTCAAAATCATTAATTAAAATTAGTGAGAATGCTATTCAGGAACCTTTGTTGAACAAAAACGGATCGAAAATAGCCTATGCGTTTGAAAACAATTTGTATGTTTTTGATGTGGCTACTAAAAAAACGACGCAGATTACCAAAGACGGAAAGAAAAACGCCATTATAAACGGTATTACCGACTGGGTTTACGAGGAAGAATTTGCATTCGTTCGTGCTTTTGATTGGAATGCCGATGGAACAAAACTGGCGTATATTAAGTTTGATGAAAGCGATGTTCCTGTTTTTTCAATGGATATTTATGGCGAAGATTTATATCCGCAGCAACAGGTTTTCAAATATCCTAAGGCGGGAGAAAACAATTCAAAAGTGAGCTTGCATTTGTACGATGCTTCAAAAGCATCAACTCAAAACGTTGTTTTAAACGCCGAAACAGCTTATTACATTCCACGCATAAAATTCACAAACAACGCCAACGTTTTAAGTGTGCAAACACAAAACCGTCATCAAAATCAGTTGAATTTATTGTTTGTTGATGCTAATTCGGGCAAAACATCAACCATTCTTACCGAAAAAGACAAAGCGTATGTTGATGTTACCGATAATTTGACCTTCTTGAACGACAACAGTTTTATTTGGACTAGCGAGAAAGACGGTTACAACCATATTTATCATTACAATAACGACGGATCGTTAAAAAAACAGGTAACTACCGGCAATTGGGAGGTTACAAACTACTACGGTTACAACAAAAGCAACGAAAGCATTTATTATCAATCGGTTGAAAACGGATCTACAAAACGCGATGTGTACAGCATTCAGTTAAACGGATCGAGCAAAAAACAACTTTCAACAGAAAGCGGAACCAACAGCGCAACTTTCAGTCCTGATTTTAAGTATTTCATAAACAATCATTCGTCAAGCACCAAAGCGCCTTCGTATTCGCTTGTTGATGCATCGACCGGAAAAAACGTCAAAGAAATTTTAAACAATACCTCATTAGAGGAGAATCTTAAAAAGTTTGATCTGCCTAAAAAAGAATTTACCACTTTTAAAAACGAGGTTGGAAATGATTTAAACGGATACATCATCAAACCTAAAAATTTCGATGCTAAAAAGAAATATCCTGTGTTGTTGTATCAATATTCAGGTCCGGGATCGCAGGAAGTTACTGATTCTTGGAACGATTCTAACGATTACTGGCACATGATGTTATCTCAAAAAGGATACATAGTTGTTTGTGTTGATGGTCGCGGAACTGGTTTTAAAGGTGCCGATTTTAAAAAGGTAACTCAAAAAGAATTAGGTAAATTCGAAGTTGAAGATCAAATTTTCGTGGCAAAACAATTGGCGAAAGAATCGTTTGTTGATGCAAATAGAATAGGAATCTGGGGTTGGAGTTACGGCGGATTTATGAGCAGTAACGCACTTTTCCAAGGAAACGATGTCTTTAAAACGGCAATTGCGGTTGCACCTGTAACTTCTTGGCGTTTTTACGATTCGGTTTACACAGAACGTTTTATGACAACTCCGCAGGAAAATGCGTCGGGTTACGATAACAATTCACCTATTACACATGCCGACAAGTTAAAAGGAAACTTTTTACTGATTCACGGTACCGCAGATGATAATGTACATGTTCAAAACGCCATGCTTTTAATCAACAAGCTGGTTTCATTGAACAAAAATTTCGATTGGTTGATTTATCCCGATAAAAACCACGGAATCTACGGTGGCAAAACCCGCGAACAATTATATACAAAAATGACTAATTACATTTTAGAGAAATTGTAATATTTTATTACATTTGACTTCTTAACAACTTTTTAAGAAACAACAATTTCAAATATGACAGCAACTGATCAACAACAGTTAGAAAAAATAAGAAATTTTGAAGGTAAATATCCTAAACAGTTATGGTATTTATTTTTGGTAGAAATGTGGGAACGTTTCTGCTTTTACGGAATGCGCGGTGTATTGGCTATTTTTATGGTTGATATGCTTTTATTGTCTGACAAAGATGCCAATTTAAAATACGGTGCCATTCAGGCTTTTGTTTACGCATTTACTTTTATAGGTGGTGTTTTTGCAGATAAAATTTTAGGTTTTAAAAAATCGCTTGTATTTGGAGGAATAGTAATGGTTATTGGTAACCTTTTGATTGGTATTGATCCCGAACATTTTTTCTATTACGGAATTACCTTATCTATTATAGGAACAGGATTTTTTAAACCGAACATATCATCAATGGTAGGTGAATTGTACAACGAAGGCGATCCACGACGCGATGCCGGTTTTAGTTTGTTCTATTCGGGAATTAACATTGGTGCGTTATTAGGTGGTGCGTTATGCGTTTACTTAGGAAAATTCCATGGTTGGAGTTTGGCTTTCTTTGCTGCTGCAACCGTTATGGTTATTGGTGTTGTTATCTTTTTACTGACGAAGAAATCTTTAGGTCCAATTGGAAATTCTCCGTTGCTTCATTTAGATGTTAAGAAAAGAAACATTCGCGAAATTGCAGTTTATGTAGGTGCAGCTTTGTGTATTCCGTTGATTCATGCCATGATTGAAAACACCGATTATACCGATTATTTCATGTACACAATTGGTCCGGCTGCTTTGATTTATTTTTTCTTTGAATTATCAAAACAAGAATCTAGCAAAACCAAGAAAAAATTGATAGCAGCGTTGTTGTTCATCACTTTTTCAATTATATTCTTTGCATTCTTTGAACAAAGTGGCGGATCGTTATCATTATTCGCTAAAGGAAACTTAACCAACGAATTACTTTTCTTCACAATAGATCCAAACATTGTAAATAATATTTCAAATGCGTTTTTCGTAATCTTGTTCGCACCTTTATTAGGTTTGGTTTGGGTAGCTTTAGCTAAACGCAAATTAGAACCAAATACGGTAATAAAATTTGGATTAGGATTTTTATTCCTTGCTGGTTCGTTCTTTATCTTATATGCAACAAAATTTTTCGCAGGTGCAGACGGAGTCACATCATTAAACATTTTTACATCTGCTTATTTAATCATGACATTTGGTGAATTGTGTTTATCTCCGATCGGTTTATCGATCATTACAAAATTATCGCCAAACCGTTTAGTAGGTATGATGATGGGATTATGGTTCTTGGCAAGTGCTTACGGACAGTACGCTGCAGGTTTATTAGGTGCAGGAATGGCTTCACCAAATGAAAACGCTAGCAACATGGACAAATTGATTTTATATACCGATGGATATTATCAGTTAGCACTTTACGCATTGGTTGCTGGAGTTGTGTTAATAGCAATTTCGCCAATTATTAGAAAATTAATGCAGGAAGTTAAATAATTTTCAACCCATTATATTTTAAAGCGACTATTTTAGTCGCTTTTTTTGTGCATAATTTTAAATATTTTACTTTATTTGTAAGTTTTAAACTTTCTTAAAAATATGTCAGACAATACAAAACCGTCATTTTTTAAAACGGTAGGCTCTTTCAATAAAAATTTCTGGATTGCCAGCTTCATGGAACTAATGGAACGTTGGGCTTGGTACGGAATTTATACACTTCTAGGACTTTATTTGGTAGGATCAACCGATACCGGCGGTTTAGGATTTGATCACGTACAGAAAGGAAACATCATGGGAAATATTGTTGGTATACTTTATTTTCTTCCTTTGATTTTTGGCGTTATTGCAGACAGAATCGGATATAAAGTATCATTGACTATTGCATATATCATCATGATTTCCGGCTATTACCTATTAGGCGAAGTAAACACGTATTGGAGTGTTTATATGGTCTTCCTATTGGTTGCGGTTGGTGCTGCGTTTTTTAAACCGGTTGCATCGGCAATTGTTGCTCGAAATACCGACGAAACTACAGGAACAATGGGTTTTGGTATTTTTTATATGATGGTTAATATTGGTGGATTTATTGGTCCGGCAATGTCATCGGGTTTAAGAACAACTTACGGATGGAAAATCATATTCATACAAGCAGCTATTGTAATAGGTATCAATTTGATTATTTTATTACTTTTTTATAAAGAGCCAAAGGTCGAAAAACCTAAAAATTCGATAGGTGAAGCCATTAAAGAATCAATATTAGGGATTTTTGAGGCTTTGAAAGATATTCGTTTGGGTATTTTATTGTTATTAATGATTGGTTTCTGGACAATGTTCAATCAACTATTCAACACACTTCCAAACTTTATTGAAGACTGGGTAAATTCTGCAGCAATAAGCAATTGGCTGAATGAAAATCTACCTGCGGTAGGAGGTTTATTAACTCAAGACGGACAAGTAAAACCGGAATGGTTCACAAACATAGATTCGTTAATGATTATCCTTTTCCAGATTACCATTTCGTTCTTCGTAATTAAAATGCGTCATATCAACGCGGTAATTCGTGGAGCTGTCATTGCAACAATCGGTATCGGTTTAACATTTTACTCGGGCAACGTTTGGTTTACCATTATTGGAACCATGATTTTTGCTATCGGAGAAATGATGTCGAGCCCAACTGTATCATCTTTTATCGCATTAATTACACCAAAAGGGAAAGAAGGTTTATATCAGGGAACCTACTTTTTACCGGTAGCGGCAAGTTATTTTGTAACAAGTTTTATTTCGGGAAGTCTGTATCAATCTTGGTCAGATAAATTATCGTTGTTGAAGAAAGAAATGGCAGGCAGAAACATTGAAATGCCCGAAGTTGTAACGAAAGAACAGTTCATTGAAGAAGGATCAAAAACATTGAATATGTCTATTTCAGCCTTTGAAAAGCAATTCAATCTAAAAGCCGAAACAATTGATTGGGCTGTTGTTAAACAATCTTTCACAGATTTCGCAACTTCTAAAAGCATAAACATTAGTCAGGTACATTTTCCGTTTTCTAAAAACGAATATTTTACTTTGGCAGAACAAAAACTGGGAATGAGCCATTGGGACATGACCAATATGTTGTGGGAAACGTATAATCCTAACAAAATTTGGTATGTAATTGTGGCAATTGGAATATTTTCTATTGTATCGTTAACCATTTACGACCGATTAATTATCAAACCTTTAGAAAAAAAACAAAGAACAATTAAAAACTAACTTAATATATGGAAACTACTCCTACAGAGTTTTATAAATCGAATGTTTTAGGACAACGATCGGGATTATTTGTACTTTTCTTCACCGAAATGTGGGAACGTTTTTCGTTTTACGGAATGCGCGTATTATTAATTCAGTTCCTAACAGCTGCAGTAATTGCGGGCGATCCAAAATCGGGTTGGGCTTGGAGCGCAGAACAAGCTGGTGCATTGTACGGAACGTACGCAATGATGCTTTACTTAACTCCAATTTTCGGTGGTGTAATTGCAGATAAATACATAGGATCGCGTATGGCGGTAATTATCGGCGCTATAATTATGACGATTGGTCATGCTGCTATGGCGTTTGATACTCCGGTAATGTTCTTCATTGGTTTGGCGTGTTTAGTAATTGGAACAGGATTTTTTAAACCAAATATGCCGTCAATTTTAGGTGAAATGTATAAAGATTTACCGCAAAAGAAAGATGGTGCTTATACAATTTTCTACATGGGTGTAAATGCAGGTGCATTCTTTGGAATGATGTTGTGCGGATACATCGCTGAAACACAAGGTTGGCATTGGGGCTTTGGTTTAGCTGGAATTTTCATGTTATTGGGAACACTTCAGTTTGCTTTTGCTAAACCTTTAATGGGAAATCTGGGTATTCTAGATAAATCTGAAGAAGCTGTGGCTGCTAAAAATGCTGCCGATACCGATAAACGCAATCCGTTTACATCATTAGATTATATCTTAATGACAGCTGTTGGTATTATTGGTTTCTTATATGCTTTTAATGATCCGCTTTCTAAAAACGGAATCATTGATATGTTCGCCTTTTTAGACACTCCTTTTTTACGTGGACAATATATCGTGATATTTATTGCATTGGCTTTATTTATCTACATGTTGGTTTCACGTATTTTAAGATATGATAAAGTTGTCCGCGATAGAATGTTTGCCGTTGTGTTATTGGCATTTTTCCTGATTTTCTTCTTCATGAGTTTTGAACAAGGAGCAACATCTTTAGTTTTGGTAGCTCGTGATTATATCGACAGAAGCTTGACAGGAACTGCATTAACCACTTTTAATATTGTAAACGGTTTGTTAACCATTGTTCCGTTGGCAATTATTTCATGGGTATTAGTAAAACTTGCTTTAGCTACTTGGAAAAAAATTGCACTATCAAATATTGTATTGATCTCATGTTTCGTATTAATTTGGGGAGCAGCTTTATGGATGCTTAAAAATGAATTTTCTAAAGAAGCATCAGAAATTACCGTTTCATGGTTTTCAACATTAAACTCATTCTTTATTATTGCGTTGGCATCAACCGTTTCTAAATTATGGGAATCAAAATACAATCCTTCGGCAGCATTTAAATATGGTTTTGGATTATTACTTGTAGCTATCGGATTCTTAGTTTTAGGATTAGGAGCATCGGGAATTGGTGAAGGCGTTAAAATTTCAATGGCATTTTTAGTATTAACATACTTATTCCACACATTAGGGGAATTGTTTATATCACCGGTTGGTTTGTCGTACGTTTCTAAGTTAGTTCCTGCACGTATGTTGGCATTTATGTTTGGTATCTGGTATCTGGCAATTGCTATCGCACAAAAAGTTGCAGCAGTTTTAGGTGGTCAGGTAGAAACCATTCAAGAAGAATATTCGTTAAGTCATTTCTTTTTCTTGTTTACTGCAATTCCTGCAGCAGCGGCAATATTGGTAATGGTGTTAAATCCATTAATTAAAAAATTAATGCACGGAATTAAATAAATTGGTTATTAAAAATATACTGAATGTCAGCAGAAACAGCTAATCCCGATTTTTTTAAATCGAAAGTTTTAGGTCATCCTTCCGGATTATTCGTTCTTTTCTTCACCGAAATGTGGGAACGTTTTTCATTCTACGGAATGCGTGTTTTATTAATTCTATTTTTAACGGCAGCCATTACAGGCAACAATCCTGGTTGGGGTT
>Ga0308157_10008932_pt1 | contig 11258 bp, 10 predicted proteins | sample PhyBR1_FD_201035 | JGI IMG/M metagenome (GOLD analysis project Ga0308157, IMG submission 201035) | Phyllosphere microbial communities from UC Gill Tract Community Farm, Albany, California, United States - DLSLB.R1 | ecosystem: Host-associated > Plants > Phyllosphere > Unclassified | place: USA...
CGCATCACACTCTCCGGCTGTTGTTGCTTTATCACAATAGGTGTGACCAGTGTACGGAGTCCTACAGGCAATTTTATTGATGTAGATCAAAATTCTCGGGATTGCGCAGTGGTGGGGCGCGCAGGTGTTATCAGCCCGTCATCACGCTTCCAGCGGCCGCAATGCCCCCACCGCGTAGCCCTGGGCGTAGTCGAGCCCCAGCTGGCGCACCACGGCCAGCGTGGTGGCGTCTTCCACGTACTCGGCCACCGTGCGCAGGCCCATCACGTGGCCTACTTCGTTGATGGCCTTGACCATCGCCCGGTTGACCGAATTGGTGGCGATACCGCGGATGAACACGCCGTCGATCTTGAGGTAGTCCACCGGCAGCGCTTTCAGGTAGGCGAACGACGACAGGCCGCTGCCGAAGTCGTCGAGCGAAAAGCGACAACCGAGCGCCTTCAGCCGGGCCATGAAATCCTGCGCCTTGAGCAAATTGGCAATGACTGCGGTTTCGGTGATTTCGAAACAGATCTGCTGCGGCGCCACGCCGAATTCGGCGAACTGCGCCACGATGTAGTCGTGCAAGCCTTCGTCGCTCAGCGACGTGCCCGACAGGTTGATCGAGTAGTCGGCCGGCGTGGCGGGCTGGGCCGAATTGGCACTGCCCGCATGGCGGCACACGGTGCGGATCACCCAGCGGTCGATGGCGGTCATCAGGTCGTAGCGTTCGGCGGCCGGGATAAAGGCGCCGGGCAGGATCAGGTCGCCTTTTTCGGGCTGGATGCGTATCAGTACTTCGAGATGGTCGTGGTCGGGCTTGCCCAGGCCCACGATGGGTTGCGTGTACAGCCGGAAGTAGTGGTGTTCGAAGGCTTCGTTCAGGCGCGACACCCATTGCATTTCGCCGAGCCGGCGCGCCAGCCGCTGGTCGGACTCGCGGTACACGTGCACCCGGTTGCGGCCGCGCTCCTTGGCCAGGTAGCAGGCCTGGTCGGCGGCCATCAGCAGCTCGGTCATCGACTTGCTGTGGCGCGTGATTTCGACCATGCCGATGGACACGCCCAGTTCGAAAGTGCGCTCGTGCCAGACAAAACGGAAATTGCGGATCGACTGCCGCAAGTCTTCGGCGATCAGGCGCGCCTGGTCGGTGGGACAGCGCGGCAGCAGCACACCGAGCTCGTCGCCACCAAGACGCGCCAGGATGTCGGAATCGCGCATCTGGGTTTGCAGCATCTTGGACAGCAGCTGCAGCAGCAGGTCGCCGGCGCTGTGGCCGCAGGTGTCGTTGACGATCTTGAACTGGTCGAGGTCCATGTACAGCAGCGCATGGACGTGGCCGTCCTCCTTGGCACTGTGCAGGGCGGTGGCGATTTGCACCTCGAATTCACGCCGGTTGATCAGCCCGGTGAGGGCGTCGTGGCTGGCGTTCCACGACAGTTGCCGGGTGAGCTTGCGCTCGTGGCTGACATCGCGAAAGACCACCACCACGCCCAGCAGCACGCCATCGTCGGACCAGATGGGGGAGGCCGATTCCTCCACCGCGATGTGGCGGCCTTCGCGCGTGACCAGCTGGTTGTCCGAGGCTGGCGCCACCGTCTGGCGCAGGCGCAGGCATTGCAAAGCAACATGCTCGGCGATCGGTGCGCCGTTTTCGTCGATCAGGTTGAGCGTGACGGCAATGTCGAGTCCGCGCGCGTCGTCGTTGCGCCAGCCGGTCAGTTGCTCGGCGGTGTGGTTCAGGTATTCGGTGCGGCCGGCGGGGTCGATGGTGATCACGCCTTCACCGATGGCGCGCAGCGTGACGGCCGCCATTTCCCGTTCGCGCGCCGTGGCTTGCTCGATTTCCTTGCGCTCGGTAATGTCCCAGATGATGCCCAGCGTGCCGTTGGCGGCGCCGTGCTGGTCGCACAGCATGTGCGCCTTGGCTGCCAGCCAGTGCACGCCGCCATCTGCCCACACCACGCGGTACTCGATTTCGTAGCCGGTGCAGGCATCGACAGCTTGCTGCATGATGTCGAGCAGGCTGTCGCGGTCGTCCGGGTGCACGTAGTCGAGGAATGCCGCGAACGGTTGCGTCATGTCGCCCGAAGGCAGCCCCAACAGACTTTGGCCGTCGCCCTGCCAGTTGACGATGCTGTGCAGCACCAGGCCGTCGTCGATGACGGTGTCCCAGATGGTCATGCGCGCTGCGTCCAGCGCCATCCGCAAATGCCGAAAATCCATGGTCGACTCCAAGAAAAAGCGATGACTTTCGCTTAGAGTCGATAATGGTTGGAAAGTTCCGTGCGGCTCCCGGTAATTTGGAAAGTCAGGCCGGCTTGCGCGCCCCGCGCCATAGCTTGCCAACCACGGTGACCACCACCAGCGCCAGCGCGCCTGCCACCAGGCCGGCCACGGCGTCGAGCACGCTCGGGGTAATGAATGCCAGCGCCGGGCCGATGGCCGGCACGCCGGCCACGGCTTCCTGTGCGTGGTGCACCACGTCGTGGCTGCCCGGGATACCGTGCACCAGGATGCCGCCGCCCACCATGAACATGGCAGCGGTGCCGACCACCGACAGGAATTTCATCAGGACCGGCGCGGCGGCCAGCAGGAAGCGGCCGAACGCGCGCACCACGGCGTTGCCCAGCTTGCTCAGGTACAGGCCGGCGTCATCCATCTTGACGATGCCGGCCACGATGCCGTACACGCCCACCGTCATCAGGAGCGCAATGGCCACCACCACTGCCGCCTGCTCGGCAAACGGTTCGCCGGCCACGGTGCCGAGGGCAATGACGATGATTTCGGCCGACAGGATAAAATCGGTGCGCACCGCGCCCTTGATCTTTTCCTGTTCCAGCGTCACCAGGTCGGCCTCGGGATCGGCCAGCGCGGCAGTCAGTTGCTGCTTGTGCTCGACCGTCTCTTCCTTGTGCAGCACGCTGTGGGCGATTTTTTCGAAGCCTTCGAAGCACAGGTACAGGCCGCCGACCATCAGCAGCGGCGTGATCGCCTGCGGCAGGAAGGCGCTGATCGCCAGCGCAGCCGGCACCAGGATTGCCTTGTTCTTGAGCGAACCGACGGCCACCGCCCACACCACGGGAATTTCGCGGCTGGCGCGCACGCCCGATACTTGCTGGGCATTCAGGGCCAGGTCGTCGCCCAGTACGCCGGCGGTTTTCTTGGCCGCCACCTTGCTCATGACAGTGACGTCATCGAGGATGGAGGCGATGTCGTCGATCAGGGCCAGCAGGCTGGTGCCGGCCATCAGATATTCCCCTGGCGGGGCGGGCGGGTAGAAGTGGTCATCGCGGTATCCTTATAGAAGCAGCAAGTTTAACCCATGGCCGCCGCGCGGCGATATGGCTTCGCAGCTACAATGTGCGTTACCTCGCAGCATGTCGCTGCCGCTTCCTGATAGGACTGACCATGAGCTTTGCCACCTGGCTGGGATTTTTCGTCGCCGCCTGCATTATTGCCGTCTCGCCTGGCTCGGGTGCGGTGCTGTCCATGTCGCACGGGTTGTCGTATGGCGTCAAGCGCGCCAGCGCCACCATCTTCGGACTGCAAACCGGATTGCTGATGATCTTTTTTATTGCCGGCGCCGGCGTGGGTTCGCTGCTGCTGGCGTCCGAAGTGGCGTTCAACGTGGTCAAGACGGTCGGCGCGCTGTACCTGATCTACCTGGGCCTGTCGCAATGGCGCGCCAAGGTGGCGATCGGCGCTCAGCAAACCCGGCTGGAAGTGGTGGTGCCGTCCGGCCGCAAGCGCTTCCTGACCGGCTTTCTGACCAATGCCACCAATCCCAAGGGCATCATTTTCATGGTGGCCGTGCTGCCGCAATTTATTACCCAGGGTTCGCCGCTGCTGCCGCAACTGCTGGTCCTGGCCGCCACCATGTGCACCATTGACCTGGTAGTGATGCACAGCTACGCGTTCCTGGCATCGTCGATGCAGCGCTTTTTCCGTGATCCGCGCGCCGTCAAGCAGCAGAACCGGGTGTTTGGCGGTTTGCTGATGGGCGTGGGCGCAGCCTTGTTCTTTGTGAAACGCGGCGGCGCTGCAAGCTGAGGTTGACGCTGATTTGCAATTATTTGTAACCCGTGTCGGCGCCGTGGCGGCTGCTGCGTTACATCGATACCGATAACAGGAGCGACGCCATGAAAATCTTTCCCACCGTCCTGCTGGCCGCCCTGGCCGGCTGGAGTTCGCTGGCCCAGGCCCAGTCCGACCTGCCCGCTGCCGTGGGCCGGATCTCTGCCGTGCAGGGCCAGGTCACGCTGACCGGCGAAGACGAACCGGTGGCGGCCTCGCTGAACTGGCCGGTAACGGCCAACAGCCACCTGAGCACGGCCACCGGCGGTCGCACCGAGTTTCGCCTCGGTTCCACGGCGGTGCGGCTCGATGGCGATTCCGACCTTGAAATCACCGCCATGGACGACGACCTGCTGCGCCTGCGCCTGAATTACGGCAGCGTCAGCATCCGAGTGCGCAACGCCGAGCTGCTGCGCGACTTCGAACTGACCACGCCGCAGGCGCGCATCACCCTGATCGAGCCGGGCCTGCTGCGGGTGGACGTGGAGCGCGTGGCCGATACCAGCCAGATCAGCGTATTGACCGGCACCGCCCGCGTCGATGGCGCCGGCTCGTCGGTAACCGTGAACGCCGGCCGCCACGTGGACGTGAGCAGCGAGGACGTGCGCACCAGCGTAGCCCGGCGCGACGGTTTCGACGTCTGGGCCGACGAGCGCGACCGCCAGGCCGAGGCCGTGGTCACCACCCAGTATGTCTCCACCGGCATGACCGGCTACGAAGAACTCGACCGCAATGGCAGCTGGACCGATAACGTCGAGTACGGCCCGTTGTGGGCGCCGCGCAATGTCGCGGCCGACTGGGCGCCGTACCGCGACGGCCGCTGGACCTGGCTGGCGCCGTGGGGCTGGACCTGGGTCGACAATGCGCCGTGGGGTTACGCGCCGTCGCACTACGGGCGCTGGGTGACGGTGCGCCAGCGCTGGTACTGGGCGCCGGGCCGTCCGGCCGGCCGTCCCGTGTGGGCGCCGGCGCTGGTGGGCTGGGTGGGCGGCGTCAACCATCCGAACCATGGTCCCGGCCTGGGCTGGTATCCGCTCACGCCGCGCGACCGCTTCGTGCCGAACTACCGGGTGTCTTCCAGCTATGAGCAGCGGCTGGGCTGGACCTACAAGGGCAAACCGTTTACACCGCGCCCCGGGATGCCGGGCAACAAGGACCGCGACCGCCGCGACGGCCTGACCGTGCTGCCGCGCAACCAGTTCGAGGGCCGGCAGACGGTGCGCGTCAATCGCGGCGACCATTTTATTCCGCGTCCGCAGCAGGCCAACCTGGCCACGCCGGTGGCGCCGCCGCGTCCGACCATTCCTGGCCGGATCGAGACCAACCTTAACCAGGATCGCGATGGCAATGGCCGTCCCGATCGTTTCGAGCGCAACGATAACAATTCGCGCAACGATGGCGTGCGCAACGACAACCGTCCGGGCCGCGTGATTTCCACCGGACCCGCCCAGGCCCAGCAGCAGCAGCAGGGCGGACCGCGCGGCCAGGGCCGGCCGCAAACCATCGGCACGCTGCCACCGAACCAGGTGGGGACGCCCGACGCGCCGGCGCAAACCATCAACCCGCGCGACGTGGGCATCGAGTTGCATACGCGTCCGAATGGCGCCCGTCCGGGCGCCGGCGCCGTGACGCCGGCGCCGGTATTGCAGGTCGGCCCTACGCGCGACCGCTTCCAGCGCGACGACGACCGCCGTCCGGCAGACCGCGACGACCGCCGTCCGGCAGACCGCGACGAGCAGCGGCAACGCTGGCAGGACCGGCCGCAGCAACGGCCGCAGCAGGCGCAGCCACAAGCGGCCCAGCCGCAGCCTGCGCAGCCCCAACCGGTTCAGCCTCCGCAACGGCCGCAGCAGGCCCAGCCACAGCAGCCAGTAGCGCAACCGTCACAGCCGGCTGCGCAGTCCCAGCGGCCTCAGCCTCAGCAGCAGCAACAGCCGCAACAGCCGCAGCAACAGCAGCAACAGCAGGACCGGCCGCGCTGGGGAGGTGAACGTCCGCAATCGCAGGAACGTCCGCAATCGCAGGAACGTCCGCAACCGCAGGAGCGCCCGCAACCGCAGGAGCGCCCGCAACCGCAGGAGCGCCCGCAGTCCCAGCCGCAGCGTCCGCAGGAAAGGCCGCCGCAGCAGGAGCGCCCGCAACCGCGCCCGGAGCGACCTCAACAGCAGGAGCGCCCACAACCGCAGGCGCAGCCAGCACCGCGCCCGGCACCGCAGCCGGCGGCACAGCCGCAGCCACGGCAGGATGCCGGGCAGGGCCGCCAGCACCGCGACCGGCCGGGCCAGGAGTAATGCCGGTTGACCGCCCAACCCGCAAAAACGCGGTTCAGGCGATAGAAATTGCAGTTCGTCACATTGGGGTGGCGTGGACGCCAGGGGATGCTTAGAGTTGCAACATTGCCGCTGCGGTGGCAGCGCGAACAGCGGCCAGCCGTGCGCCGCGCAACGCCATCCTCACCACTTTGCCCCAACTATTTTCTGGATTCCCTTGAGAATAGTTTTTGCCAGCCCACGGGCTGGCTTTTTTTTGGTGTTTCACGACGTGGGTCGTGGGGTCGGACCCCGGCTTTGGCCGTGCGGGTATAGGCGGCTGGAAGACCAACCTTTATTTTCGAGCACGCAACCCCATATCGATTGCTGGCGCTGAGTTTGGCCACTTTGGCTACAATAGCGCCTGGCGGCGTCGCGTCGATGTCCGCCGGTTTTCTTAATAGATTGGAATGATTATGCAAGCGATCCCACCGACCGAGTCCCTCATCGAGTACCCGAGCGACTTCCCGATCAAGGTGATGGGGCCGACTCATATCGACTTCGCTCCCACCATCGTGCTGGTTGTACAAAAGCACGATCAGGATTTCCACGAAGGCAAAATGGAAGTGCGTCCTTCGTCCAAGGGTAACTTTACCGGGCTGACCGTGACCGTGCGCGCCACCAGCCGCGAACAGCTCGACGCGCTGTATTCTGAGCTGTCGGCGCACCCGATGGTCAAGATCGTCATGTAACAGCCGGGTGCTGGCGCTGGAACGCGGCTACCTCGTCGTGCAACCAGCGCCGCATGGCCGCCAAGTGCGGCTGGTCCGCCGCGCCCGGCGGCGACACAAGGTAATACGCTTCCGGGCACGCCACGGTGCGGTCGTCGCGGCGCACCAGCCGCCCGGCCGCCAGCTCGGGCGCCGCCACCACGCGGCGCAGCAATCCCTCTCCCGCGCCGGCCAGCACCGCGCGCAACAACTCCACACCCTGTAAGGTCGGCGCCAAGGGCATCAGCTGCCCAGCTGAAGAGTGGGCGCTCACTACCGCATAACACACCTCTTCCATCAACCGCTCCACCGCCATGCCCGGGTGATGCCCCAGGTCGAACACGATGGCGGCATCGACGCCTGCCACCGCTGCGCCCGTATGCAGCACCAGCTCGATCTCGGGATGCAGCTCGATGAATGTGCCCAGCCGGGGCGTAAGCCAGCGCGCCGCGAACCACGGCGGCGCGGCCAGCGTCAGCTGGCGCTGTGCATCGCGCCGCATGGCGTCGACCGCCGCCCCGAGGTCGTCGAAGGTTTTGCCCAGCAGCGCGGCGAATTGCTGCGCCTGGTGAGTTATTTTCACTTGCCGTCCATGCCGCACGAACAGCGGCTGCCCCAGCTCCTCTTCCAGCGCCCGCACCTGGTGGCTGATCGCCCCGTGCGTGAGGCGCAACTCGTCCGCCGCGCGCGAAAAATTCTCGTGGCGGGCAGCCGCCTCGAACGCGCGCAGGGCGGAAAAATTCGGCAGGCGGCGGCTGGTGCGCATCTCGTCTGTGGATAACTTTGTGAATAAAACTAGCAAGAAAGGCCGAATATACCCTACGTAAAGGCGATACGGCAACCTTTACCATGTGAATAAAACTAACCAAGATGTGAATAATCGACAAAGCGCGCCGGGGTGGTGCCGGGCTGCGCTGCGCCGCCTGATTTATAATGGCGGCATGACGTCCCCCACCACTCCCGAGATCCGCCACCTCGGCGTTGCCGATTACAACAGCACGTTCGAGGCGATGCGCGCATTCACCGACGCCCGCACGCCCGACACGCGCGACCAGTTATGGATCGTCGAGCATGCCCCCGTGTTCACGTTGGGTCTGGGCGCCGACCGTGGCCACCTGCTCGCTGGCGCTGGCGCCATCCCCGTGGTGCAGACCGACCGTGGCGGCGAAGTCACGTACCACGGCCCGGGCCAGGTGGTGATCTACCTGCTGATGGACCTGCGCCGCAACAAGCCGGGCGGCAAGCTGTATGCGCGCCAGTTCGTGCATAAAATCGAGCAGGCGATCATCAATGTATTAGGGGCGTATAATCTCGTCGGTGAGCGTGTCGAGGGCGCGCCGGGCATTTATATGGCCGACGGACCCAAGCGGGGCGCCAAGATTGCCGCGCTGGGCTTGAAAGTACGCGGCAACGGTTGCACGTATCATGGCCTGTCGCTCAATGTGGCGATGGACCTGGCGCCGTTTTCCTGGATTAATCCTTGCGGCTATGCGGGCCTGGAAACCGTGGACATGCGTACCGTCGGTGCGCAAGCGCAGTTGTCCGACGTGCAGCAGCAACTGGCCGAGGAGCTGAGTCGCGTGCTCAGTGTGGAAGAACCCGCCGCCCAAGTAGCCGTACAACCTGAATAACCAAACAGCCCGCGAGGGCATGCAGCCAAATGACCACTGAGATCACCTCCAGCACTCCCGCTTACAACCCGAGCGAAAAGCAAAAAGGCGCCAGCAAGACGTCGCGCATCCCGATCAAGATCGTGCCGGTCGAGCAGGTGGAGCGGCTGAAAAAGCCGGAGTGGATCCGCGTCAAGGGCGCCTCGGCGTCGAGCCGCTTCTACGAAATCAAGGACATCCTGCGCGAGAACAAGCTGGTCACCGTGTGCGAAGAGGCGAGCTGCCCCAACATTGGCGAATGCTTCGGCAAGGGCACGGCCACCTTCATGATCATGGGCGACAAGTGCACGCGCCGCTGCCCGTTCTGCGACGTGGGCCACGGCCGTCCCGATCCGCTCGACGTCAACGAGCCGATGAACCTGGCGAACACCATCGCCAAGCTGCGCCTGAACTACGTGGTGATCACGTCGGTCGACCGCGACGACTTGCGCGACGGCGGCGCCGGCCACTTTGTCGAGTGCATCACCAAGACCAAAGACCTGTCGCCCCTGACGCAAATCGAAGTGCTGGTGCCCGATTTCCGCGGCCGTCTCGACAAGGCGCTGGCGATCTTCGCCGACGGCCTGCCGGACGTGATGAACCACAACATGGAAACCGTGCCGCGCCTGTACAAGGAAGCGCGTCCCGGCTCCGACTACCTGCACTCGCTCAAGCTGCTGAAAGACTTCAAGGCGCTGTACCCGAACGTCAAGACCAAGTCCGGCCTGATGGTGGGCCTGGGCGAAACCGACGAAGAAATCCTGCAAGTGATGCGCGACATGCGCGAGCACGACATCGACATGCTGACCATCGGCCAATACCTGGCGCCATCGAACAGCCACCTGCCGGTACGCCGCTATGTGCACCCGGACGTCTTTAAAATGTTCGAAGAAGAAGCGTACAAGATGGGCTTCGGCCACGCCGCCGTGGGCGCCATGGTGCGCAGCTCGTACCATGCGGATGAGCAGGCGCACAATGTATTGGCAGCGGTGAACGGCTAATTGTTGCCGAGTCGTTTTCAGCTATAAGACTGTCTGTCACCAATCGAGGAGGGCGAGCGTTTTCCTCGATTGGCGCACAAAAAAATGATGGCCGTGTGCCACCCCTCCCCAGGCCCGATCCAATACACGGATCGCTTGTGCCGTCCCCGCAGCAGGCATATATTCAAGCGCATGCACTTGGACGATATATGCCTACCGTCGATATCTACGAAGCAAAAATGCAGCTCGACGAGCTGATCAACAGCGCCGCAGCTGGCGAGGAAGTCATTCTCGCCAAATCCTGAATTCCGTTGGCGCGACTGATGCCGATTGCCTCCGTATCAACTCCCATCATATGCAAGCCAGGCTCGATGAAAGGGCGGATGTGGATTGCTGACGACTTTGATGCGCCGCTGCTTGACGATACAGGCTGTATTCGAAGGAAAATAATGCGTGTGCTACTGGACACGCATGTCTTGCTCTGGTGGTGTGGGGCGGCAATAAAAACTGGCACAAAACATAATGTTTGACAAAAAAGGCGGAGGTGGCCATGCTCTTCTGGAGCTTTCGCTTTCGGCCAGGAGCGGACGGACTGGTATTTACAAGAATATTTAAAATGCAGCGAACATATATTTTACTTACAGTCTTTTGCACTTGGCTTCTCGGGCTATTGATTTATGGATGCGTTGATATCTACAGTACGATGGAGGAGCTACAAGTGAATCCGGCCTTCGACCTCTATGCAAATAACGTCACATTTCAAATAATCGTCTTCGCCGTAACCAAGGGCATGGCATCCTTACTGCTTTTAGGACTTGGGCTGATTGCGGGGCTGTGTTGGCGTATTGGTGATAAACAGGCCGGCTGAAAAAACTCGGCCAAATGCGGACAGTCGTGAACAGGGAGACAGATGGGCCTAATCAACAGATGTGAGGCGTCGCTACGATTATTTGGCGACGACCTCGTTCCAGAAGAGGTGTGCCGTCTGTTCGGCCATTTACCTTCGAAGGCATGGATGAAGGGTTATTAATATACGACTGCATCCGGTGCGACCGTCCTGCGAAAAACCGGGGCGTGGATACTTGATGCCGACCTTTCAGAAACCGGCGACTTCGATAGCCAAATCTCCCAGTTTGCGCAAATTCCGATAGAGACCGATGCCTGGTTGGCATTAGGGAATCGATTCGAAATCGACATTTACTGCGGCTGGTTTATGCACGAATCAAACGAAGGGGTTGCCATATCGCCGCAGTCACTGCTGATGCTGGGCGAACGCAACATTGCGCTTTCAGTCGAAATCTACGCGTCGCGCGATGATGAGTGACCGCACGTGACTGGCCGCTTCGGGGCGACAACGGCGTGTCGGAGTAGATCGTGATGTTTTCGAAAAGGCAATATGCTATGCTGGCGCGACCGGCCGAGAACGGCCAGGAGCGGCCTTTCGACAACTCGTACCGGGAAACACCTTTGCAAATTCAGCGCCGCGTCACCCTAGCGATCATCTTGCTTGCCACCCTGTCTGTGGCGGGCGGTCAAGCCTGCGCCGCTCCCCCG
>Ga0308157_10008937_pt1 | contig 11255 bp, 9 predicted proteins | sample PhyBR1_FD_201035 | JGI IMG/M metagenome (GOLD analysis project Ga0308157, IMG submission 201035) | Phyllosphere microbial communities from UC Gill Tract Community Farm, Albany, California, United States - DLSLB.R1 | ecosystem: Host-associated > Plants > Phyllosphere > Unclassified | place: USA...
CCGCCACCAGCCAGCGCCACAGCGCGCGGCGGTGCTCGCGCTGGCGCTGCGCGCGGGCGAAAGCGTCCATGGCCGGCAAAGCCCGGTAGCCCGCACGCCGCACCGCCGCCATCCACTGCGAAGGCCGCACCCGGGCCGCGTCCCACACAATGCGCGCGCGCCGGGTGGCCGCGCTCACGTCGGCCTGCACCACGCCGGGCACGCCTCGCAGGGCTTCTTCGATGGTGAGCGCGCAGGCGGCGCAGTGCATACCTTCCAGCACCACGTGCGATTCCCAGACCTGGGCGGTGCCGTCGGCCTCGGCCTCGGCATCGGCGCCCAGCGCATCAGGCCTGGAGGGCCGGCCGAACGAAGGCCACTCCTGCGGATCGTCCAGCAGCGATGCCGCCGCAGCCGTGGCGTCCGGCGCTTCGGCAAAAGGCAGGTCGGGTTCTGGCAACGGCGCAGCGCGGTACGAGGGCATGGCCCGAGGCTAAGCGCCCTTCCCCGCGGCCGCCTTGACGTGGATCAAGCCGGGACCGGGGCGGCCCCTTCGACGACTGAATCAGGCTTTGAGCCAAATGTGCCTCCAGCGCAATCAACACTAGGGAACATTGCTATCAAAATAGGAGCGCACCCTCGGCAACGCCCCTACCCACCCACCCGTCAGTGATTGCCCAGGTACAGCTGCGCCATGCGCTCGTCGGCCAGCAACCCGGCGGCCGGGCCCTGCAGCACGCAGCGTCCCTGGTCGAGGATGTAGCCCTGCTGGCTGATCTGCAGCGCCTGGCGTGCGCGTTGCTCCACCATCAGCACGGCCACGCCGGCAGCGGGCAGCTTCTGCACCATGTCGAACACCTTGCCGACCAGCGACGGCGCCAGCGCGGCGGTGGGCTCGTCCAGCACCATGATGCGGGGCGACGGCATCAGCGCACGGGCGAAGGCCAGCTGCTGGCGCTCGCCGCCGGAAAGGTCGCTGGCCGGCTGCGGCAGGCGCTCGACCAACGCGGGGAAGTCGGCCAGCACCGCATCCATGCGGCGCTTGACGTGGGGCACGCCGCGCACCACCAGCAGGTTTTCGCGCACGGTGAGCGAAGGGAACACGTTGGCCACCTGCGGCACGTAGGCCAGGCCGGCGTCGAACCGGTCTTCGGCCGACAGGCGCGTGATGTCGCGCCCGCCCAGGTGAATGCGGCCCGACACGCGCGGCAGCAGGCCCAGCAGCGCCTTCACCAGAGTGGACTTGCCCGCGCCATTGGTGCCGGCGATGGTGACGATCTCGCCCGGCGCCACCGCCAGGTCGATGCCGTGAATGATGTCCACCTCGGAATAGCCGCCGCTCAGCTCGCCGATCTGCAGCAGGTTGCCGTCGCTCATACCACCCCTCCCATGTACGCTTCTTGCACGCGCGGGTCGTCCAGCACCGTGTGCGGGTCGCCCTGCGCCAGAATGCGGCCCCGGTCCATCACGATCATGCGGTTGGACAGCGCCTTGAGCGCCTGCAGGTGGTGCTCGATGACGATGAAGGCGATGCCCTGCCCGTTCAGTTCGCGCACGCGGTCGCAGATTTCTTCAATCAGCACCGGGTTCACACCGGCGAAGGGCTCGTCGAGCAGGATGCAGCGCGGGTCCAGCATCAGCACGCGGCCCAGCTCCACCAGTTTTTTCTGCCCGCCCGACAGGCCGCCCGCCTTCACGTCGCGCACGCGCGCCAGGTTTAAAAACTGAAGGATGCCGTCGGCCTTGGCGCCCAGCTGCGCTTCGTGTTCGCGGCGGCTGCGGGTCTGGAAGAACGCGTTGATCAGGCGTTCGCCCTGCGGGTTGGCCGCGGCGGCCAGCAGGTTCTCGTGCACCGTCAGGCTCTTGAACTCGCGCGGGATCTGGAACGTGCGCACCAGCCCCATGCGGGCGCGGCGGTACGGCGGCACGCGGGTGATGTCCTGCCCCGCGAAGGCGATGCGCCCCGCGTCGGCTGGCTGCTGGCCGGCAATCGCGGCGAAGAGCGTGCTCTTGCCCGCGCCGTTGGTGCCGGCGATGCCCAGAATTTCGCGCTCGGCCAGTTGCAGTGACACATCGTCCACCGCCTTGAAGCCGCCGAACAGGCGGGTGACGCCTTCCACGTTCAGCATCGGGGCCGTGCCCTGGCCTGCTGGCGCAGCACCCGCAATCCCATCTGCGCTCACATTCGCACTCACATCTGCGGTCGCATTCATTGGGTCTTGCCTCCGAACAGGCCATTGGGCCGGTACAGCGTGACCAGGATCAGCGCCAGCCCCACGGCCGCAAGGCGCAGGCTGGCCATGCCCACTTCGGACACGCCCGGCACCCAGTCCTTGGCGAAGCGCGAGCCCTCCAGAAACACCATCAGCAGCAGCGAGCCGAACACGGCGCCGCGCACCGTGCCCGCGCCGCCCATCACCAGGCCCATCCACACGTAGAAGGTGATGAGCGGAATGAACTGCTCGGGCGTGATGAAGGTGATGAAGTGCGCATAGAACGCGCCCGCCACACCGGCCAGCGCCGCGCCCAGCATGAACACCTGCACCTTGAACCAGGCCGGGTCCTTGCCCAGCGCCGACAGCGCAGCCTCGTCGTCGCCGATGGCCTTCAGCAGCCGGCCGAACGGGCTGCGAGTGAGGCGCACCGTGCCCCACGACACCAGCGCCACCAGCAGCAGCAAGGTGGCGAACGTGGCCATGTCGGACACCGGGCCCCAGGCCGCGAACAGCTTGGGCAGGCCGGGCAGGCCCTGCACGCCCTTGGTCAGCCAGCTTTCCTGCTGGATGGAAATGCGCACGGCTTCGGAGAAGCCCAGCGTGACGATGGCCAGGTAGTCGTCGCGCAGGCGCAGCGACAGCAGCCCGATGGGCAGCGCCAGCAGGCCCGACAGCACGCCCGCCGCGATGAAGCACACCGCCAGCGGCACGCCCTGCAGCGACAGCAGGCCCGAGGTGTAGGCGCCGACGGCGAAGAACGCCACCACGCCGAAGTTGACCAGCCGCGTCAGGCCGAACTGCAGGTTCAGCCCCAGCGCGAGCAGGCAGTAGATGAGGGCGATGACGCCGATGGCGCACAGGTAGGCAATCATGGAATCGGCTCCTTGTTCAGCGCACCAGCTCCACGCGGCCCATGATGCCGGCCGGGCGCAGCAGCAGCACCAGCGCCAGCACCACGAACGACAGCACCAGCTTGTACGACGGGCCCAGCAGCGGCACCGCCAGCTCTTGCGCCACGCACAGCAGCAGCGCGCCCAGCACCGCGCCCACCGGGCTGCCGATGCCGCCCAGCACCATGGCGGCGAACGCGGGAATCAGGCTCTCCCAACCCATCTCGGGGCTGACGATGGCCTTCATGCCCAGCAGCACGCCACCGATGGCCGAGAGCGCGCCCACCAGGGCCCACAGGCTCAGCATGAGCTTGCCGGCGCGGATGCCGCTGGCGCGCGCCAGGTCGGCACTGTCGGCCACGGCGCGCAACTGGCGGCCGAAGCTGGTGCGGTAGATCAGCACGAACACCACGATCAGGCACACCACGGCGATGCCCGCGATGGCCACGTCGGTGGGCAGCAGGCGCACGCCGCCGAAGTTCCAGGCGCGCACCAGCGGCAGGTCGAACGTGCGCTGGTCGTGCCCGGCAAAGAAAGAGATCAAGCTGCGCAGCAAAAAGCCGAGGCCGATCGCCGCGAGCATGGACGACACCATGGGCCGCCCGGCCAGCTTGCGAAAGATGAGCGTGTACGAGCCGGCGGACACCGCGGCCGTGGCCACCATGCTGCCCAGCGCCGCCGCCCACAGCGGCCAGCCGCCCAGCATCTGCACCGCCACGGCGGCATAGGCGCCGGTGGTCAGGAAGTCGCCGGTGGCGGCATTGGGAAAGCGGTTGACGCCCATCACCAGGGTCATGGCCAGCGCGGGCAGTGCCACCACCAGGCCTTCGATCAATCCGTTGATCAACAGGTTTGCGAAATCGATCCAGGTCATTGCGTCATCTCGTTCTTCACCCTTGCTTGCCAAAAAGCCCCGGGCCGCGCGTTGCCGTGCAGCCCGAAGCGTGTGCGATCACGCAGCGATGGACACCACGTCGCGGCGCACCAGCTGGCCCTTTTCGATCACGAAGACGCCGAAGTCCGGAGTGGCGTCGCCGTACTTGTCGAAATCGAGCTTGCTGGACGCGCCTTCGTAGTTCACCTTGGCCTTCTTGGCCAGTTGCGCCTTGCCTTCGGCGAAGCTGAAGACGGCCGTGCCCGGCGCGTTCGACACGTCGCGGATCTTGGCGTTGACCTGTTCCACCGTGGCCTTGGGGCCGGCGGCTTCCATGGCCAGGGCCAGCGAGATCACCATGTCGTAGGCCATGGCGGCGTAGATGTTGGTGGAGGCGGCCTTGCCCGTGGCCTTGGTGAAGGCCGCGTCGAACTGCGCGTACGAGGTGCTCTTTTCGTTCGACACGGTTTCCACCGAGATGATGCCTTCGCACACTTCGGCGCCCAGGGCCTTCACCAGGTCGGGGTTGGCCGCCCAGCCGGGAATGATCCACTTCGTGTCGGCGCCGGACTGGAACCACTCGCGCAGGATGATGGTGGTGTCGGGCAGGTACGAGCCCATCACGATCACATCGGGCTTGGCCGCGAGAATCTTCTGCAGCTCGCTGCGGTAGCTGGGGCGGCTGGGTTCATAGGTGACGTGCGCCGCCACCTGGCCGCCGCGCTGCGTCCACACCTTCGTGAAGCCTTCCACGTTGCCCAGGCCCGAGGCGTTGTTGAACGCCATGGTGGCCGGCCGCTTGAAGCCGCGCTTCTTGCAGATCTCGGCGAACGCCGCGCCGAAGCGGTCGTTGGTGGCCTGAAAGCGCCACACCAGGTCCTTGGTATCGAGCGTGGAGATGGCGGGCGCGCCCGACACGTTCATCTCGATGATGCCGGCCGCATCGGTCAGCGGCATCACCGCCAGCGACACGCCCGAGGCCCACGTGCCCAGCACGGCCTGCACCTTGTTCACTTCGATCAGCTTCTTGGCGGCCAGCACCGCGGCGTCGGGCTTGGTCTGGGAGTCTTCGCTGAACAGTTCCAGCTTGCGGCCACCGGCACCGCCGGCGGCGTTGACCTCGTCCACCGCCAGGCGGATGGCCTGCTGCATGCCTGGGCCGTACGGGCTGCCCGCGCCGGTGATGGGCGTGAGCGAGCCGATGCGGAACACGTCGCCCTGCTGGCTGAAGCCGATGGTGGGCAGGCACTGCAGGGCGGCTGCGGCGCCGCCGAGCTTCACGAAATTTCTACGTTGCATGAGGGTCTCCAGTCAGGTCAGGGGTCGGGATCGGTGGGTCGGGGTCAGGTCGCGGTCGTCAAAGGGTGTTCTTGAACACGGCGCCATCCTTCACGATGGCCTTGATGTGCTCGCCCTGGTTCAGAAGGCAGGCAATGTCGGTGAGCGGGTTGCCATCGACCAGCAGCAGGTCGGCGATGGCGCCCACGGACACTTCGCCCAGCTGGCCTTGCTGGCCCAGGATTTCGGCGCCGATCAGCGTGGCCTGCTGCAGCACCGGGCCATTGCCCAGCACGTCGGCGCGCAGGCGCAGCTCGTCGGCCTGCAGGTAATGCGTTTCGGCCAGCAGGTCGCTGCCCAGGCCCATCTTCACGCCGGCCTTGGCCAAAATTTCGATGGCTGCCTTGCCCTGGCTGCGCACCGAATCGATCTTGGCGATGGAGACCGCCGGCAGGCCGTAGCGCTCGCCCTCGTTCGCAAGGCCCTCGTAGGTAATGAGCGTGGGCACCATGAAGGCGCCCATCTCGGCCATGAGTTCGGCCGTGGGCGCGTCCACCAGGTTGCCGTGCTCGATGGTGCGCACGCCGCAGCGCACGGCGCGGGCGATGGCGCGGGGCGTGTAGGCATGGGCCATCACATAGGTGTTGGCGTTGGAGGCCTCTTCGACGATGGCGCGCAGCTCGGCCTCGGAATAGCCCAGGTTGCCGATCGGGTCGTTGGGCGACGCCACGCCGCCCGAGGCCATCACCTTGATCTGCGTGGCGCCCTTGAGGATTTCTTCGCGCACCGCCAGGCGGCAGGCGTCCACGCCATCGACCACGCGGCCGATGTTGCCCAGCTTGTAGGCGCAAGAACACACGTCCAGGTTGTCGTTGCGCTCGCGGAAATCCGCATGCCCGCCGGTCTGCGACAGCGCCTTGCCCGAGGGGAAGATGCGCGGGCCCGGCACCAGCCCGGTGCGCACCGCTTCGGCCAGCGACCAGTCGCCGCCGCCGGCATCGCGCACCGTGGTGAAACCGCGGTCCAGCATGCCGCGCATGATGGGCAGCGACCGCAGCATGGTGAACACGTTGGGCATCTTGGCCACCGTGCCCAGGTTGAACGACGACGCCACCACGTGCACGTGGCAGTCGATCAGGCCGGGCATGAGCGTCATGCCGCGCGCGTCGATCACCGTGGCGCCTTCGGGGGCCTGCAGCCCCTCGGCCACCGCCGCGATGCGGCCATCCTGCACGAGGACCGAAAGGCCGGCGCGCAGCGTGAGGGCATGCACGTCCAGCACCTGGCTGTTCTCAATCAACAAAGCGGTCATGAAGAGGAAGATTCAAAAAAGGGGCTTCAAAATTACTCATGGCCTGCGAAACCGGAAGACCATGGGCCTGCGCCGTCCCGTTTGCGGTGCACTGAAAGCACTCCATTCGGGGAAAACCGTCACAACGCCGTCACAGGTTGCATTTATCAGGCCAATCCGCTCCCGTCGCAACGCCTAAAATCTCAACCGCCCATGACTACAGCTCATATCACTGCATGCGCCGCCTCTGCCCGACCCTCTCCGAACTGAACGCTTTCCACTCTGCGGCAAAGCACCAGGCTTTCACCATGGCGGCCAAGGAGCTGTGCGTCACACAGAGCGCCATCAGCCGCCACATCGCATCGCTGGAGGACTACCTGGGGCAAAAGCTCTTCATCCGCCGATCCGCGGGGCTGGAGCTGACCGACGCGGGCGCCACCTACCTCAACGCCACCCGCCCTGCGATGGCCGCGCTCGAATCGGCCACCGCACAACTCATGTCGTACGGCGGCGATGGCGGCGCGCTCAATCTGTCGGTGCCGCCCACTTTCGCGGCGCAGTGGCTGTTCCCGCGCCTGGGGCACTTCAAACGCACGCTACCTCAGGTGTCGCTGAACTTCGTGCGCTACCAGCACGCGCACGACTTCGCGGTGCCGCACGAGTTCGACGCTGCCATCCAGTACGGCTATGGCAACTGGCCCAGCGCCAATGCGCGCTACCTGATCGGGCAGGAGACCAGCATCGTCTGCAGCCCCCAGCTGCGAGACAGCCTGCCGCTGCGCAGCCCCGCCGACCTGCAGCGCGCCACCCTGCTGCAGCACATCGAGGTGCCGCTGGCCTGGCACGACTGGATGGTGGCCAATGGCGGCGACACCGGCGGCAGCCGCTTCGGGCCGGGTTTCAATCTGTACTCGCTCATCATCCGGGCGGCCGTGTCGGGCTTTGGCGTAGGCATCGTGCCCACCTGCCTGGTGGAAGACGAACTGCAGGCCGGCTCGCTGGTGGAGCCGCTGGGCCAGCGCTTTCAAAGTCCGCTGGGCTACTACCTGTGCGCGCCCACGGCCCGCACCAACCTGTCGGTGTACCGCCTGGTGAGCGGCTGGCTGGAGCACTGCTGCAGCCACGCGGCGGGCACCGACCCGGGCGTGGGCACCGCGCCCGCGCCGGGGTGCATCTTCTGTGGCGTGGAGCCCGCAGCGGCCTCTTGAGCCCGGGGCCTGCCGCCAGCGCGGCGGCAGGCCGTCCCTGCGGGTGATGTGGTCAGGCGCTCAGGCCGGGCCCGGGCCGGTGTCGGGGCCGGCACCACCCTCGCCCACGGACCGCACGGTGTTGCGCCCGGCCTGCTTGGCGGCGTACAGCGCTGCATCGGCCTCGGCCAGCAGGTCCTTCGCAGTGGCGGGGGCCCTGTCCGTCCAGTCGCAGCACGCCAGGCCGCCGCTCACCGTCACGCAGTCGAAGGGGCTCTCGGGGTGCGGGATTTCCAGCGCCCGCACCGCCGCGCGGGCGGCCGAGGCCACCAGGGCAGCGCCCGAGGCGTCCGTTTCGGGCAGCACGATGACGAACTCCTCCCCGCCATAGCGTGCCACCAGATCGCCGGGCCGGCGCACCGAGGCCTCCAGCGCGCGAGCGACCTGGCGCAGGCATTCGTCGCCCTGCGGGTGGCCGAGGGCGTCGTTGTACTTCTTGAAAAAATCGACATCGAACATGACGACCGACACCGGCTGGCGGCTGCGGCGGCAGCGGGCCATCACCTCGGCGACGCGCTGGTCATAGGCGCGGCGGTTGTACAGGCCCGTCAGGCCGTCGTGCTCGGCGAGGTGTTCCAGCTTGTCGTTGGCCAGCACCAGCGCATCGCGCGCGGCGGTCAGGTCGCGCTCGACATCGCGGCGGTGCCGGACCGTCCGGATGACATAGCCGCCCGACAGCCCGACCACCGACACCAGCAGCAAAATGCCCAGTGCCTGCACGGTGGCGGCGCGGCGCCATTCCGCCAGCACTTCGTCTTCCGCCAGCGCCACCGTGATCAACAGCGGGTTGCTCTTGGCATGCTCGAAGCTCACCAGGCGGCGCACGCCGTCGATGGGCGACGGCACCGTCGTGATGCCGGACCGGTTTTCCGCCAGGGTGCGAAAGTACGCGGAGGAGCCCAGGTTCCGCCCCAGGTCTTCGGTGAAAAAGGGCCGGCGCGCCAGCACGGTGCCCTCGCCCAGCAGCAGCGCGATGGCGCCCCGCTCCCCGATCTCCAGGCCGTTCAGCAGGCCGAGCACGTAGTCCACCCGGATCGTCGCCAGCGCCACGCCCGCGAACTGGCCGTTGGCGTCGTCGATGCGGCGGGACACGGGAATCACCCACACGCCCGACGAACGGCTGACGATGGGCTTGCCGATGGCCAGGCGCGTGCTCGGGCTGTCGCGGTGGTGGATGAAATAGGCGCGGTCGGCGTTGTTGGCCTGGGGGTTCTGCACGGGCTGCGAGTTGACGAGCCAGCTGCCGTCTCGCCCGAAGATGAACAGGCCGTGCAGGTGCTCCGACTGGGCCACGTGCGTGACCAGCACGGGCTGCAGGCGCTCCAGCGCTTCGGGCGCCATGTCGGAGCGCTCCAGCTCATACACCACGCTGGCGAGCACCCGGCCGACTTCGGCGAACATGGCATCGGTCTGCTGTGAAAAGGCGTGCGTGAGGTTGCGCGCCGAGTCGGTGGCCTGCTGCCATTCGGCGTCGCGCGCGCGCCAGGCCAGCCACACGTTGGAGGCCACGAGCAGCAGTGCGACCAGCACGACGAACAGCACCGTCGATGCGACGGAGCGGTCCTTGTCAGGACGGTCGGGAGGAAGGGGGGCCGCCGGGGCTCGGGGCAAGGCAAGAGGCATTCAGCACGGTTCCAGAGGGCGAAGGCGCCTTCAGGTTAGCACCGGCTGCCGCTGCGGTGAAGCGGCTTTCCCCTCGATTCCGCCGACCGGGCCACCGGTCAGGCCAGCCACCGGCTGCAAGGCGAGGCCCGCGGCGCCGGTGGCGGCAACCCCATCAGCCCGCGAACAGGCCCTTGTGCTGCTCGCGCAGCAGGTTCTTCTGCACCTTGCCCATGGTGTTGCGGGGCAGTTCCGCGGCGATGAAGCAGCGCTTGGGAATCTTGAAGTTGGCCAGCTGCGACTTGAGCTGCACCACGATGGCGTCGGCATCCAGCTGCGCGCCGGGCTTCGGCGTGACCACGGCCACGCCCACTTCGCCGAAGTCCGGGTGCGGCACGCCGATCAGCGCGCTTTCGGCCACGCCGGGCATCTCGTTGATGTAGCCCTCGATCTCGGCGGGATAGACGTTGTAGCCGCCGCTGATGATGAGGTCCTTGCTGCGGCCCACGATGCTCGCGTAGCCGCGCTCGTCCACCTTGCCCACGTCGCCCGTCTTGAACCAGCGATGGCCTTGCGCATCGATGCTGAACTCTTCCTGCGTTTTCTCGGGCATGCGCCAGTAGCCCTTGAACACGTTGGGGCCGCGCACCTGGATGTTGCCGATCTCGCCGTCCGGCAGCGGCTGGCCCGCATCGTCCACCACGCGCAGGTCCACGCCCGGCAGCGGAAAGCCCACGGTGCCGCCGCGGCGCTCGTCCTGCCCGCCGTGGCGGCCGTCGGCCGCGTAGGGGTTGGACGTGAGCATGATCGTCTCGCTCATGCCGTAGCGCTCCAGGATGGTGTGGCCGGTGCGATCCTGCCATTCACGGAAGGTCTCGATCAGCAGCGGCGCGGAGCCGGCGATGAACAGCCGCATGTTGCGCACCGCCTCGCGGGTGAGGCCCGGCTCGGCCAGCAGCCGCACGTACAGCGTGGGCACGCCCATGAACACGGTGGCGCGCGGCATCGCGGCGATCACGGCGCGCGGGTCGAACTTGGCGAGCCAGATCATCTTGCTGCCGTTGAGCAGCGCCGCGTGGATGGCCACGAACAGGCCGTGCACGTGAAAGATGGGCAGCGCATGGATGAGCACGTCGCCACGCCCATCGGGGCCGCCGGTCTTCGTCCAGCCCCAGTAGTCCTTGAGCACCTGCGCGTTGGACAGCAGGTTGCCGTGCGTGAGCATGGCGCCCTTGCTGCGGCCGGTGGTGCCGCTGGTGTACAGGATGGCGGCCAGGTCATCGGCCGCGCGCGTGGCGGGCAGCTGCGTGTCGCCGTGGTGCGATGCGCGTTCCAGCAGGCTGCCGGTGCGGTCGTCGCCCAGGGTGAACACGTGCTGCGTGCCGGCCGTGAACGCGATCTTGGACACCCAGCCGAAATTGGCCGGCGTGCAGACCACCACGGCGGGCTCGGCATTGCCGACGAAGTATTCGATCTCGGCGCTCTGGTAGGCGGTGTTGAGCGGCAGAAAGACGTGGCCAGCGCGCAGCGTGCCCAGGTACAGCATGAGCGCTTCGACCGATTTCTCGACCTGCACCGCGATGCGGCTGCCATCGGGCAGCTTCAGCGAATCGAGCAGGTTGGCGATGCGGGCGCTGGCGCGCTCCAGGTCGCTCCAGGTGTAGTGCAGCGGCCTGCCGTCGGTGGCCGTGGTTTCGACGGCCACGGTGTCCAGGTCGTCCGGAAAGGCTGCGCGCAGGGCGGTGAACAGATTGTGTTGGCTCATGGAAGCAATCAGAAGACAGGAGGACGTTTGGCCAGAAAGGCCGCGATGCCTTCGCGGTGCTCGGGGCTGTCCGCGTAGGCGTAGGGGTCGGGCACCGCAGGGGCGGCACCGGT
>Ga0308157_10008938_pt1 | contig 11255 bp, 14 predicted proteins | sample PhyBR1_FD_201035 | JGI IMG/M metagenome (GOLD analysis project Ga0308157, IMG submission 201035) | Phyllosphere microbial communities from UC Gill Tract Community Farm, Albany, California, United States - DLSLB.R1 | ecosystem: Host-associated > Plants > Phyllosphere > Unclassified | place: USA...
TGGGACTGTCAACTGCTTCGAAGCTGTACGAAAAATAATGAAGGAGCAAAAGACAGGAAAAATTGCAGTTATCGCTTCGGTTTCGGGCATTTTGGAATATGAAAATTCCAGTCTTTATACTAAGACCAAACGCTCCGTTATCCAGATTTCGGATGCATATCGTAGAGCTTTGAGACCTTTCGGTATCTCTGTTACTACCATTGCTCCAGGATATGTTGATACACTTAAATTAAGAGGGTTGAATAACGATAACCTGAAGAAAAAACCATTTCTTATCGATGTAGAAGTTGCTGCTAAAATTATTTTAGAAGCTGTGGAGACCCAAAAAAAATTAGTCATTTTTCCTGCAAAAATGAAATGGATGATGAAGTCATTATCACTTCTTCCCTCTTCATTCCTCGATATCATTATGTTCAAGAAAGCAAGATGGATGAAAAACAATTGAAAATAAAACAAAAAGTCTCTGCTTTGGCTTTATGTTCTGTCACATTCATGATAGTTTACAATATCGCTGCGTGGTATGCCTCTAAATTGTATTATGTCCCGTCTTTTGTATTAGATTTCGAAAAACACATTCCATTTATCTCGTGGAGTATTATTCCTTATATGTCAAGCGGAATCTTTTTTTGTTTGGTCTTTTTCTTTTGCAAAGACAATGAACAATTAGAAATCCTGACAAAAAGAATACTTTTTGTCACTATAGTTGCAGGATTATGTTTTGTCGTTTTCCCTTTGAGGTTTAATTTGCCAAAGCCACCATCCAACGATATCATTTCCAACTGCTTTTTTCAGTTTTTGAAAATGTTTGATTCGCCTTTTAATCAATCTCCATCATTGCACATGGCCTATGCATTTATTTTCTGGACTATTCTCAGAAATTTAAAAAAGTGGCGGTTATTCTTAATGATTTGGTTGATTCTTTTAGGGATTTCTACTCTGACAACCTTTCAGCATCATTTTATAGATGTGATTACCGGTGCTATTTTAGCGCATATCAGTTTCATAGTTTTCCCTTACAGTAAAAATGATTTCCGATATAGGAATTTTCATATAGCCAATTATTATTTTCTTTGCGGATGGATTGTTATTTTTATATCAGTCTTACTAAATCAATTTTTTGGAAATATTTGGTTGATTTTGTTATGGCTGGCAATGATGATCATTTTGATTGGTTATCATTATCAGAACAACAATATTTATTTTCTAAAAAATAGAAATGGGAACATTCCGCGCTTCAAAAAAGTATTTTATTTCCCTTATTTGTTGATCTACAAACTATTTTGGAAGCTAAGAAGGAATAAATATCCTATAGAGATTTTACCTAGTATTTACATTTCATCAAGACCAAATATTGAGGAAACAAAATTTTTAAATATTGATGAAAATTCGATTGTTTATGACCTCTCCGCAGAAATGGAAGAATTAAACAGGATCAGGAATCAATCAAATTATCATTTTTATCCATTTTTAGACATCGGAACATTTGATATTGATGAAACTAGAAAGCTCGTCAATCATATTTCTGACGATTACATTCGGCTTCCGAAAAATGGAAAAATATTAATTCATTGCACAATGGGATATACGAGAAGTACCGTGATTGCTATTCTTGTAATGAGAAAAATACTATCTTTACCCTTAGACGAAGCAATAACCAAAATAAAAAACATAAATAAAAATGCTGTAATACATACTTATTTACAGGATTTTTTGAAGAAATTTTAATCTATGAACAACGGACATTTTAACAGTTTTGACGGAAATGAAATCTTTTACCGAGAATGGAATTTCCAACCTCAGCAAAAAAGCATCATCATCATCCATCGCGGGCACGAACATTCTGAGAGACTGAATGATATAGCACAATCAACACAATTTTCTGCTTATAATATTTTTGCATTCGACTTACGCGGTCACGGATATACAAAGACAAAGACATCTTCTGTTTTCATGGATTATGTGCGTGATTTGGATGTATTTTCCAAGTTTTTGAAGTCTAAATACAATGTAAAGCTATCAGACATTTTTATAGTTGCCAATAGTATTGGAGGTGTAATTGCATCCGCTTGGGTTCACGATTTTGCACCAAATATTGCAGGAATAGCTCTCCTTGCACCAGCTTTTGAAATCAATCTCATAGTTCCGGGAGCAAATCAGATGATAAAGTTAGGAACAAAACTAAATAAAAATCTAATTATCAAGAGTTATGTGAAATCCAAAATGCTGACACACGATCCTGAACAGCAAAAAGCATATGATACAGACTCATTGATTTCAAGATCTATTGATGCTGCTTTGCTCATTGATTTGCAAAGTGCAGGAAAACGGTTGGTAGAAGATTCTGCAGCAATCGACACTCCAACTTTGATTTTGTCAGCGGAGAAAGATGCCGTTGTTTTCAATAAGCAACAGCAAAAATTTTATGATAATCTAGAATCAGAACTAAAGGAATTTATAACGCTTCCAGGTTTTTTCCACGGCATTTTATTTGAAAATGGAAAAGAAAAAGTTTATGACAAAATTGTAGAATTTGCTGGAAAGTGTTTTGACCAAAATCTAAAAAAGCCTTCTCTTTCCACCGATAAATTCTCAGTAAAAGAATATAAAGATCTTCAGAATAAGGCCGGGAATAACTTGAATTTTAAATTTCAAAAATGGTCTCTGTCAAAGATTGGAAAAATCAGTAAAGGAATGGCAATAGGACTTACGCATGGTTTTGATTCGGGAATTTCTTTAGATTACGTATATCATAATCTGCCACAGGGAAAATTGGGATTTGGAAAGATGATGGACAAAAACTATCTTGAAGCTATCGGCTGGAGAGGAATCCGAATCAGAAAACAACATTTGATCAAATTAATTGAACAGAATATCCAGCGTTTACAAGACGAAGGCAGAAAAGTTAAAATCCTTGATATTGCAGGTGGAACAGGAAATTATCTATTCGATATCAAGGAAAAATATCCTGATATTGAAATTGTTATCAATGAGTTTGTGAAAGCCAATATAGAAATTGGCGAAAAAGTGATAAAAGATAAAAATTACAAGCACATCCGTTTTACAAATTTTGACTGTTTCGATTCTGAAACTTACAAACAACTAGATTTCGAAGCCAACATCACAATCGTTTCAGGCATTTTAGAGCTTTTTGGTGATAACGAAATGGCAAGTAAGGCTATTGAAGGGATTAATTCTATTTCTGAAAAAAATTCTAACATTATTTACACAGGTCAACCCTGGCATCCGCAACTTAAAATGATTGCATATGTATTAAATAATCATCAAAATAAAGATTGGATCATGAGAAGACGTTCACAAAAAGAGCTTGATAGGATTATGAGTTTCAATAATATTGAGAAAGAGAATATGTTGATTGATGATTTCGGGATTTTTACAGTCTCTTCGGGAGTCGTAAATGTTTCTTAATTTTATATCTTTGAGAAAATATTCTGAATGAAAATCCTTATTATCAACGGCCCCAACCTCAACTTACTCGGAACGCGTGAACCGGAAATCTACGGTTCGGTTTCTATGGAAGATTATCTTTCGGATTTGAAAGATGAATTCAGTGGTGATGATGTTTTTTATTATCAATCCAATATTGAAGGTGAAATCATCAACCGTTTACAGGAAGATAACTTTGACGCTGTGGTTATCAATCCTGGCGCTTTTACGCACTATTCCTACGCGATTTCTGATTGTCTTAAGAATATCAACAAACCAAAAGTTGAAGTTCATATCAGCAATATTTACAAGCGTGAGGAATTCCGTAAAAAATCTGTAACGGCGGAAAGTTGCGATGCTGTGATTTCCGGTTTTGGGATGAAGGGTTATAGATTGGCACTTCAAGCCTTAAGTAGATGTTAGAATCTAGAAATTAGATTTAAATTAATACTTAAATAAAAAAAGAATCTCGATTGAGATTCTTTTTTTCTATTCTATTTTGACAAAGAACTTACCGACTGGGTCGCCGTCTGCCATATTATTTTTGGCAAATATCAGCCAATATTCTCCTTTCTGTTTGGTGTCATATTCAATCGTTGGTCCGAAAGGTCCGTCAAAAGTATTGTCCGGCATTCTGATTTGGTTGATTCTGACATTCATCGGCGTTTCTGTTTTCACGTAGCCTTTGATTTTTGGTTGGTTGAGGTTTTCAAGTTTCAAAATAATCTGGTCGTTCGGATTTTTGATTTCCAAGTTCAGTCGGATTGGCATTTTTGAAGCATCAACTGTGACGATGTTTTGGTTCGATTCTCTTTCCGTTTTTACAATCGCGGACAAAGAATCAACAGGTTTTTCGATGGTTGTGATGGTGTCCACTTTTGTGTCTTTCACTTCCGGTTCTTTTTTACAGGCGACCAGAAATAAAGGAATTAATACAAGATATTTTAAACTATTTACTTTTTGATTTGTCGAGATTAATCGTTTCATAATATAAAATTTTTGAAAGGAAAGTTTCTTTTTGATAAGATTCGATTCTTTCTGTCAGTTGTTTTTTCATTTCGGAGTTTCCGGTTTTCTCAGCGTAATCCAGCAATATTTTTTCATTATAATTAATGGAAACCAAGTGGTAATTTGCTGCAAAATCCTTTCTCTTAATGTTATTGGAGGTGATAATCGCGCCCCAATTGACGTAACTGCAAACCAAAATCAAGCCATAACAAGTCCAAAACATTTTGTTGAAAAGGAAAGCATTGGTCTTCTTATTTTGGATTTTGATGAAGGTAAAAATCAAACCAATCAAAGCCATCGTCAAAAATGCATAAACACCCAAACGTTTATAAGTCAATCCATAATTGATAATATATTCTGAGTTTTTGAGTGATGCAGAAATGACCAAAACGGCATTCAGAACAATCCAAATCTTGGCAGAGATTTTCAGAGATGTAGCTTTATCATCAAAATTAAATCCTTTTTTGAAATAAAATAAAATTACGAGAATCGCCATCACAATGGACATTATCACAGAATTAACACGTTCGTGGGTTTCTGCACTCAATCCGTCAGCAGATTTAGTAACTTCAAAGAATTGTTCGTAATTGTAAGTTGCAATGAAAACTAGAAGCAAAACATTAAGCGCAGAAAAGGAAATCAATCCGCTGGTTCTTTCAGAATCGATATCGAGGAAAGAAAATGTTGGTTTTTGAATTTTAATTAAACCAGAAAAATTATCATTCAAATATCTGTTTTGCTTGAAGATGAATCTTTCCACTCCAAAATTCCAGAAATTAAAGCCAATATAAAATCCGATAACTGCCAAAATAAAAATCTGGAAAAAGCTAAAATCGAGTTTTATATTACTGAAAAAGTGATCAAAATGTGAACTTCCAGCTGAATATATGCAAAGAAAAATCGTGATGAAAATCCCTGGAATAAGAATAAACGTAATCAGTTTTTTGCCAAAGCCTCCGTTTTCCTTCGGCTTCTCATACCATTGTTCTGAGTAGAAAACTCTGCCTAAAAAAGATACAAGATTGGTCAACAAAATTTCTACGTAAAGAAATGGCTTGAGTCTCGGATAAGTTCCTGTAAACCTCAATAAAAATAAGGAAACAAAAACAGCAGTGAATGAAATAGCGTCGCCAAACCAGGCAAATGCGAAAGAAGAGAAAATCGAAGTTACAAATAATGTGAGAAACGTCTTTGTTCGGAGTTCTGATTTGGTTTGTGTAAAAGTTAAAATACTCAGAAAAATTCCGAAAATTCCGAGGTTGAGCGCAATATATTCTTTGTAGAAAAGGATGATAACTGCTAAAACTGTGATGAAGATAAGATGATGTTTTTTCATAATTATGATGTTTTTTAATTTTAATTCTAGTACAAAACCAATGTTTCTTTTTGGTTGATAAAATCTTTGACATTTTCGAAATTTTGGAAAAGCAATTTCTCAAAATCCCATTGGTAGAAAGGCCTCATACGCTTCCCTTTCCTGTAAGCCTGAATATAAATTTTGAAATATTCCGGAAGAATCAGGCTTCCTAAAAAGATAGCAGCGAGAAGATGGGCGTTCATTTTTCCATTTCCCAAAAGCAAAAACTGCATCGCAATTTCTTCTTCGAACCTGGTTCCACAATCTGTAAGCAAATGATGAACGTCGTGATTTTCCATCTTGGGAATCATTGTAAAACCGTGCTTTTGGTAGAATTCGCCAAGTTTTCTGCCTAAAGTATCTTCCTCGAAAGCAAGCAATTGCTGCTGGGAAAATGCCCATTGTCTTTTCTTTTTCTTAAAGTATTTTCTGTAAAGCTTTTGTGTGTTATCGTAAACAAAAAGTAGAAATTGAACGCGGATTTTTTTCATAATTTTTATTTTAAAATTGAGGTTCCGATGAAGCAATAGAGAGTTGCAATAGGGATATTAATGAGGAGAATCATTGCAGATTTGATGGATTCGCTTTTATAATTTGGGTTCATTAATCCATATATCATCAATCCGAAAAATGCAAGCAGATTTATAATAGTTCCATAAATTAAGAGCAAATAACCTCCGATTGCAAAACCTTCATCGCCAGAAAAAATGTAACCAAAGAGACAAATATTCCCTAAGATAAATGACAGCCAGAAAAGGGATTTCCCAATGTTTAGAATTTTAAAATTTTCCATAATGTGTTGATTTTATTATTAAATAGATTTTAACGTGAAAAGTGTAATTTCCGGTCTGCAATTGAATCTGACTTGGTAAGAATGCCCCAAAGCACGGTTGATGTAGAGCATTCTTCCATCTTCCAAATCGATAATTCCGGAAGTGTATTTTCTATTTTTAACTGGTAAAATCAATGGCGGAAGAAATGGCGGTTTCGCTTGTCCGCCGTGCGTATGTCCCGAGAGAATCCAGCCTTGGTAACCGCTCCACACATCCATATCGCAAACATCGGGATTGTGACAAAGTATGAGATTCGCTTCGTCTGGATTGATGGTTTTGGTCAGATTTTCCGGATGGAAATTCATTCCCCATAATTCTTCGAAACCATAAATATTGAGTCCGGAAATATCTGCTTTCTCATCCCGAAGCATCTGAATTTTGGAATCTTTGAGAATTTTTGAAACCTCATCTGCCACATATTCTTCTCTCCATTCTGCGCCATAATCGTGATTGCCAAGAATTGCAACTGTTCCCAAAGTTCCGAGAACCGCTTCTTTCATGACAATTTTCAATTGTTCAAATTGTTCGGGATTATTTTCCCAGCAAACAAAATCGCCGGTGTAAACTACAATGTCCGGTTTGTAAGCTTCTGCTTTTGAAAGAATCAATCAGATAATTCCAGTCAAAACGATTGCCGACGTGCAAATCTGAAATCTGCATCAGGACTTTGTTATGAAGTTTTGAAGGTAGATTTTTAATCGGTAAATCCTGATGGACAAACTCCAGCCAGAATGGTTCGATTTGCCAACTGTAAAACAGAGATAATCCTGCAGTTGCGAGTAATGATTTGATAATAAATTTTCTACGATTCATTTTTATTTATTATAAAGTTCTTTGAATTACAAAGTTAATTTTCAAAAAAAATCGGGAATTATCTTCCCAACAATTTTTCTAAGTTATTGATATGTTCTGTGAATGCATCTCTTCCCTTTTGTGTCACGCGGTAAGATGTTCTTGGTTTTTTCCCTACGAATTCTTTTTTCACTTCAATGTATTCTGCTTTTTCCAGCGCTGTGCTGTGGCTGGCGAGATTTCCATCTGTGGCATTTAGAAGGTTTTTCATTTCGGTAAAATCAACCCAATCGTTGACCATAAGAACGGACATAATGCCCAATCTTACGCGACTTTCGAATTCTTTGTTGAGTTGATTGATATTTAACATTTTCTATGAATAGTTATTTTAATGAAACTCTTTTAATTCCTGTATAATCATATAGAGCTGGGTCGACTGCAATTATTTTCTTAGTTTTCAAATTTTCGATAACTACAAAATCGTGGTCCTTAAAAGCAGATGAAGAGAAATATTTGTGAACATCGATTCCAAAAAATTTTAACTTTGCCACTTTATGATATACTTTCCACTCTTTTTCTAAATTATTTTTAAGTAATAATTGATTTATATAAGAAGAGTAAAAATCACTATATCCAACACAATTTGCCTTACCAGTCAGCATAAATTTTCCCGGATTATTTAATTTAAATTCTAACTTTTCAGAAGTTTGGTTTAATGTATAATCTAAAAGTTCATCAATATCTCTACTTCTAAAATTATCATTAGGAATCTTTTCAATTAAGTAAACTCCTCGGCTTCCAATATTATTGTAATCAACAAAACTTCTATACAGAAAACCCTTAAAAAGCATTGTAAATAAAAAGAGAATCAATACGAAAAAGAAAAGTCTTTTAATAAATCTCATTTTTAAAATTATTTAATCATACTTTCTATACATCAAAATCCCATAAAAAATATGCAAAAACCCAAATCCAATCGCCCAAAATATCAATCCCCAACCGAGCCAGAATAAGGCAATCATTCCAAGAACGACTTCACAAATACCAAGATATTTGACATCACTTAATGTGTATCGTTCTGCATTAATCAAAGCCAAGCCGTAGAAAATCAGCATTGACGGCGCAATTAAAGGAAAAAAGTGATGATACCAAAGTGCAACGCAAAAAATACCGCCCGCAACCAGTGGAATCGCAAAATTGAATAATAATTTCTTCGTAATCGAATCCCAAATTTTAAGGTTTTTCTTTTTACTTTTCCTGGCTGTGAAAATATAACCGCTGGAAATGGCTAATACCAAAACCACAAGAGCAACAAAGAATAATTCCTTAGCCAAAGCTGGTCCGTAGATATTGCGTTCGCCATCAAAATAATCGATGCCTTCTCGCTGGAAAACGAAATACACATAAACGGAACCTAGCAACGCCACGATTCCCGCAATTACGCCGGACAAACCACTCAATGAAATAAATCTTGAACTGCGTTCCATCATCTGACGGATATGTGCTAACTCTTCCTGATAATTTTTCGATTCCATAAAAAGAACTTTGAATTACAAAGCTACAATTTATTTTAAAACTCCAAAATTAATTTTGAAGTTTTTGAAATTTATTTTTTACAAAGTTTTAAGTTCCGTTACTTTCTTACCAATTTTGTAAACTGTTCCTCGGAAACCTGCAACAACTTCATCGTTCTGATTCTTGATCGTAATGTCATAAACGGCAGTTTTTCTTGTATCAGTCAGCAAGATACTTTCGGCAGTTAGAACGTCACCAATTCTCGCCGCTTTTGTAAAATTAATATAACAGTTGAGCGCGACGGCTGCTTCGCCCTTATTATTTGAAGAAAAAGCCAGCGCCGAATCTGCAAAAGCGAAAGTCACACCTCCGTGGACGGTTCCTAAACCATTGATCATTTCTGGTTTTATGGTCATTTTTATTAGGCAGTAATTATCTTTAATTTCACTGAATTCAATTCCTAGCCATTGAGAAAAACGATCTTTCCCCAACATATATTCCGCCGTTTCTTTTGCGTTCATTTATTTTCCTTTATAATTTGGTAAACGTTTTTCCAGAAAAGCCGCCACACCTTCTTTAAAATCATCGGTTTCTGCTGCATCTTGCTGGATGATGGATTCGTAGTCCAGCTGTTCTCTCAAGGTAAAATCATAAGATTTGTTGAAAGCTTTTTTGGTCAAATACAATGCTGTTGTTGCAGAATGTGCGAGTTGCGTCAGAACTTCCATCGATTTTTCTACAAATTCAGAATCTGGAAAGACATCAGCTACCAAACCAATTTTCTTAGCTTCCAAAGCTGGTACTTTTTTCCCCGTAAACGTAAGATAGCTCGCCAATTGCCTTCCAACTAACTTGGGCAAATAATAAGTTCCTGCAGTATCAGGAATCAAACCAATATTAGCGAAAGCAAAAGAGAAATACGAACTTTCTGTAGCCAAAGTAAAATCACAAATCGAAGCCAGCATTGCGCCAGCACCAACCGCTGGGCCATTGACCAAAGCTATCACAGGTTTTCTGCATTTGATAATTTCGACAACCAACGGATTATAATATTCTATTACAAATCTCTGGATTGTTCTATCATCTTCATTAAAGCCAAGCGCTTCTTTTAAGTTTTGACCTGCGCAAAATGCTTTTCCTTTTCCGGCAATCGCAACACATCGTACATTCTCATCTTCACTGAATTTATGAATAGTATTTCGCAACTCACTTAACATAACTTGAGTAAGACTGTTGTAACTTTCTGATTGATTAAGATAAATCAGTTGGAGTTTTCCGTCGAATTGGGAATCGATTTCTATTTGTGAGTACATAGTTTTTACTTTTTTAACATCAGCAATTTAGTATATTTTATTGAAAGGATTGTAGAAATTTCTATTCCTCAAATAACAAAAGCCGATCATCGCTGACCGGCTTTTGAATTTATAAATAATTCTGGATTATTTGATAATTAATTTCTGCGTGTAATTTGCTTTTGGAGAAGTTACTTTTAATAGATAAACACCTTTTGTCAAATTAACATTGAACTCGTTCGTTGATTCGCCACTCAAAACATTGAAGCCTGAAGTGTGAACTATTCTTCCATTCATATCATAGATTGCTATTTTTGCATTTCCTCCAAGATCTTTAGATTTGATGAAGAAGTTTCCAGCTGAAGGATTTGGATACACTTTGATATTGTCAGAATTGAATGAACTTTCGTTTACAGCCAATGTCTGTGCATCTCTTGTACATAATTCTAATGACCAAGTTGTCACTTTACCCGGTAGGTTTCTAATGTTATCAGAAGCTAATAAATTCCAAACACCTTTCGTGTCATTTCCTTTGAAAATTGATAACGACTCGTCTGGTTTTACAGTTCCGGCAATTGGCGAAGCACAAACATAAGCAGAACCTTCATCGCTGAATGTTGCGTTGATACCCGAACTTGTACATTTTCTGTTCCACAACCAAGCAGTTTGACCTAACGGACCTTCTATCCCAACAACAATCTGGCTAGTTCTTGGATGTTCTACCACTGGCTTCACTCTGATTTTGGTAATGGTTCCGGTATCTTGTACATCTATTGGAACTAAAATCTGTGGCGAAGAAATAGGTCCGTTTGTAGTTCCCGTTCCATCGTTAATATCAACAGGAGATCCTGTGTAATTGTACGTTTTACAAACTTCTCCGTTCACAGAGTAGTCTATTACAAAACTTGGGCTCATGGCAAAATAAACATTATTTACAGCCTCAATCATTATGTAAGCGTTAACCGCTTGAGAATTGGCAGGAATTGTCACTGACTCTTCGCCGTCATTAGCTGT
>Ga0308157_10008939_pt1 | contig 11254 bp, 9 predicted proteins | sample PhyBR1_FD_201035 | JGI IMG/M metagenome (GOLD analysis project Ga0308157, IMG submission 201035) | Phyllosphere microbial communities from UC Gill Tract Community Farm, Albany, California, United States - DLSLB.R1 | ecosystem: Host-associated > Plants > Phyllosphere > Unclassified | place: USA...
TCATGGCGCCCCGCGCCTGCAAATGTAAACCGGCCGTCCGCCGGATCATGCCATGGATTGAATTTGAGTTCGAGACCGTCAGGACCTAGCGCCGATGGCACCATGCCCGTCCGTAGCCACCGTGAAAATGCGGTCCGCTTACTGGTGCCTGATGTCTGGACCATGCCATCCCCCGCCTATTGCTGCGGCGAGAACATCTGAGCAACATTATCCTACACGTCAAGCGCAGCGTGAGTAAGTCTTAAAACTCGCCCTGCTCAACCGCGCTTCTGTAGTATGGTGCCGCTTACAGGACTCGAAAAGTCACTATAAATATTTGATAATTTTTCATTCTATTATCAGCACGTCAAAAGAGGCCCCCGAAAGAGCCCCCACTTCGCATTCGCGACTAGTAAACTCTTCACGTCACGCCGGGTTCGTGACCCGCAGACGTTCGTAGACCTCGCGGGCAATATGGTCCTGCGCCGCGCCACGAAACGACGGATCTTTCATTACGCGGCCGAAGATTTCCTCATTGCCCTCCATCCGGTCGATGAACAAATCCTCGAGGACTCTGCCAAAAAATGCCGAGAAGTTTGAGAAGTTGTTCGCCTGCGCAGCCTCCACAACCTTCTCATCGCGCTCGGCCGTGGCCCTCACCTGATCAAAAAAGAGCTGGTCGGCCTCCGTGAAGTCCGTCCCAAACCGCTCGTTCAGCTTTTCGACCAACGACGAAAGCGCGACTTCAATGTCCTTCTCCCTAGCGGTGCCGACATCGGTTGGCCCCTTGAGCGGCAATGCCTCACCCTGGGTTAAATCGATCGTGCCGTCATTCACTTGGCGAAGGCGAAAAAATTTGAGTGCCACGTCGTCGTCGAGCGTGAACTTTGATCCATCGCCGGGCCGGGGAAGCTTCGGTGAGAGGTTTCGCAGGAACGCATAGAGCCGCTCCAATCCCTCGTCGAAATATGGCATTATCTGCGACAGGAACGAATAGAGGTTGTTGAACGCGGTCATCTGCCCGCGAAACTCCTCCTGCACAGCCTCCTCCAGAGCATTGAAACGATCCACTGCGCGATCCAGCACGGCATTCATTGTCCGGTGATCCTGACCGGTATGGTCGCGCCGGCGCTTGAACCAGACTTCAGCAAATTCATTGACGTCGAAGGGTGTGAATACCGCCGGTTGCAGCAATTTGTGGTGGAGCTCGTTTAGCCGCTGCGGATCGGCATTCTCGCCGACCGGCGTCGTTTCGTAATAGGGCTTAAATGCCTTGTAGATGTCCGCCTCGTCATTGTTGAAATCGAGAACGAAGGTGCGGGTTTTGCCCGGTGCGGTGCGGTTGAGGCGGGACAGCGTCTGCACCGCCTGAACACCGGCCAGCTTCTTGACCACGTACATAGCCTGCAGCAACGGCTGGTCGAAGCCGGTCTGATATTTCTCGGCCACGATGAGCACGCGATACTCATCGCCGCCGAACCGCTCCGGCAACTCGCGTTCGGGTAGGCCGTCATTCATCCCGACTTCGGTGAAAGCCGAACCGGGATCGTCAGGGTCCTCGACGGTGCCTGAGAAGGCGACCAGCGCGCGAATCCCCTGGTAGCCATTGTCGCGAATGTAGCGGTCGAACGCCCGCTTGTAGCGCACGGCGGAGAGCCGCGAACCGGTGACGACCATCGCCTTCGCCCGGCCGCCAAGCTCGTGCATCACCCGCAGCCGGAAATGCTCAATGATAATCGCGATCACCTGACCGATGTTGGTCGGGTGCAGTTCCAGATATTGCCCGAGCGCCTTCGCCGCCTTCTTCTTGGGCACATCGGGATCAGCCTCGATCTGCTTCACCAGCCCGAAGAAGCGCTTGTAGGTGGTGTAATTCTGGAGGACGTCGAGAATGAAGCCCTCTTCGATCGCTTGCCGCATCGAATATTCGTGGAACGGGGCGGCGCCGGCTGGTCCCGGCTCGTCGAACACCATCTTGGTTTTGAACTTGGGCGTCGCGGTGAAGGCGAAGAAGCTCAGGTTCGGCTGTCGTGCGCGCTGCAACATCTGCTGGCGGATCGCTGCCTTGGCCTCTTCGGATAGATCGTCATCCTCCTCGTCGCCCGCCTGCGCGGCGATGGCGTCGGCGATGCCGTCCTTGTTGAGGATGCCCTTAAGCGCCGCCACCGTATCGCCCGATTGCGAGCTGTGCGCCTCGTCCACGATTACCGCGAAGCGCCGGTTGCGGGTGTCGATCGCAACACCCTCGCCTTTGGCCTCCAGCGTCTTGATCGCCTGAGATATGAACGGGAATTTCTGGATCGTCGAGATGATGATCGGCGTGCCGTTCGACAGCGCGCGCGCAAGCTGCTGCGTGTTCTCGTCAATCTTCTCGACCACACCCGTCTTGTGCTCGAATTGATAGATCGTGTTCTGCAATTGCTGATCGAGCACGCGCCGGTCAGTGATGACGATCACCGAATGAAAGACCTTCTCGTCAGCCCCGTCGTGCAGCGTCGCCAGGCGATGCGCAAGCCAAGCGATGCTGTTCGATTTGCCCGATCCCGCCGAGTGCTGGATCAGGTAATTGTGCCCCGATCCATGCGCCCCGGCATGGGATACCAGCCGCCGCACCGCGTCCAACTGGTGGTAGCGCGGGAAGATCATCGCTTCCTTGCGGATTGTGCGCGAGCCGGTGGAGGTGGCGACAATGCGCTCGCTCACGTCCAGATGCATGAACCGCTGGAGAATATCGAGCAGACTGTCGGCGCACAGCGCCTCGTCCCACAGATAATACGTCTTCCAATTGCCTTCGACCGGCGGGTTGCCGGCGCCGTGATTGTGGCCGCGATTGAAGGGCAGGAAATAGGTTTCATCCCCCTTCAACTGCGTCGCCATCCACACTTCATCGGGATCGACCGCAAAATGTACCAGCGCCCGCTCCTTGAAACGGAACAGCAGATCGCGCCCGTCGCGGTCCGAGCAATATTGTTTGCATGCGTCTTCGGCGCGCTGGCCGGTAAGAGGGTTCTTGAGCTCCGTTGTAACAACTGGCAGGCCATTGACGGCCAGCACCACGTCGATGACGCACCGCCGCTTGCCTCCGTCGGGGCGCTTGAGCACGTCGGAGACAAATTCGACCTGTCGAGTGATCGTCAGCCGGTTGGCGGCATAGCGCGCGGCGCTTTCCGGGTTCAGCCCGGAATTGGGCCGGAAATAAGCGAGGCGCAGGGTCTTGCCATAGCATTTGAAGCCGTGGCGCAGCACGCCCAACGTGCCCTTGCTCGCCAGTTCCTTGGTCAAGCTGTCGATGATCGTCGCCGCCGTGCGATCCTTGAGCATCGCTTCGAGCTGGTCCCAGCGTGCCGGTTGGCTCGTGCGGATGAAGCCGATCACATCATCGGGGAACAGTGCGGTTGCAGCATCGTAGGTCTTGGGGTCGCCCTTGGCATAACCGCCATTGGCGATCAGGCCATGTTCGATGGCCCGTTCGAAGTCGGTCTCGGTATGGCCGCTCACTTTATTGCTCCTTCAAGCATCGCGCGCTTGGCACCATGTTCCAACCGGCCAGAATAGTTTGCTGAGCACCGATTGTGGATCGTACGGATCTGCCTCCGACGCAACACCGAGCGCAATGCACGTGCGCGCCCAATTCAATCCCTTCGCACTGTGGATGTGCAGCGCGACCCTCACCTCATCTTCGGCGGAAAGGCCGATACATTCGACGTCGCATATGCCCAAGTCCGCAATTCGGCGGTGGAATTTTGCCATCCACCGTGTCTCCTCGATTTGAGAACATCGACCAAGCGCTGTGCAAAACGTATTCGCGAGATGGCAGAGATAATGGTGCGGGTCCTCCAGGAAGGCGAGCGCATGCGGGTCGAACAAGAACGGCATACGATCTTCGCTCACCTGTCGCGCTCCTCAGGCCCGCTATTAACCTTGCTTATTTTCCGAGCCGTTAGCATGGCCGAAACAGTCGCGGCTCATTGCAAGTCCTTGATTTGACCTGTGACAGCGAAGGTAACGATAGCGGCACGATATTTCTCCAAATGCTCTACCGACGTCTCAATCTGGCTTTTAGCAATATCAATTCGGCCTAGCTGTTGATTGATATGTGACACGATGGCCTTTTGCTCCTCCGCGGGGGGCAAAAGACATCTGAGTTCAACAATCTTGCTGGCCTTCAGCCCCAGCGCCGTCGATCCGGTCGCGCGAGACTGCAGGTCAAATTGAAATGGGGACGACTGCATCCAAAAAGTCAGATAATAAGTATCAAGATCATCGATAGAGTTTCTGAATTTTATGATGCGCTGAGCCAGGGCAATGTCTGTTCTATCTATCGTTGCAATTTCTCCTAACGGCGCCTCAGTCGTGAAAAGAACATCGCCAACTTCGGGTTTTCCACGCCGCATGACGTGTTCATAATCCTCAAATTCAATAAACTCGGACGAGAGCGAGTAGTCTATTTTGCCGCGTTTGATATTCCGCGCCGTCACAAGGAATACGCCGGACGAAGATTTTTCCGGTGTGGCTCCTCGATAATCAATGCGGGTTGTACATTTCGTGATTCCCCTCAATTCCCAATGCGCGGGAATTTGACCAAGCCAGTCGATACCGCTGTCTTTCAGGGGGGCGGCCGGGTTGAGGCCTTTGGTAACGGCTTGGGTAATGATTGCCTGCCGCTTTTCAGTGAGGCGCGCCAGCAACGTCTGTTTGCGAGCGATCAGCGCGTCGATCTGCGCCGTCTTTTCATCCAGAAAGGCGGCAATGCGCTTCTGTTTTTCGAGAGGCGGATAACCCACGACCGCATTTTTCATTGGGTATTGGCCAAGGCCAAACCTCGTCACGCCGTTCGCCGATAACTTGAACTGATCGTTCAGCGCATCCGCGCGGCACAGCCAAGCCAGAAACGCGCCATCGAGCTTGTCGCCATCCGGAGTAAAGATTGCCAGATGGTAGCCGCACAGCACGCCCGGCATGTCTTTGGTGACGAGGGCGGGGATGCCAATGTCATCCCATCCTTCGCTATCCTTGGTGATAAAGACCTGTCCCGCCTGTAGCGTGAACTTCTCGATTTCCTTGGGGGTTGCTGTGGCCTCCATGAAGGGCAGGTCGGGTGTAATCCGGTCGTGGTAATAAACGTCGGTGTAGTTGCAGAGTCTAACCGATTCCTCGTTATCGACGGTCAGCTTGTCGACATTGCTTGTCTGAACGTCGGCCAGAAACTTGATTTTCTTCGTCTGCCAGCCTTTTGGCGGCGCAGCATAGTGCTGTTGCGCGATTTGGTTGAACAGGCTCACGCCACCAGGCCTTTGAGCAAATCGGCAATCTCGCCTTCCAGTCTGGCGATATCCTTCTCAATTTCGCCCAGCGGGCGCGGCGGCTTGTAGACGTAGAAATGCCGGTTGATCGGGATTTCGTAGCCCACCTTGGTCTTGGCATAATCCACCCACGCATCGGGCACATGCGGCAGCACTTCGGCAGCAATATAGACGTCGATGGCGGGCTTCATCGCCTTGACCAGATTGTCATTGGGCATATCCGGTCCGAACGCCATCGGCAGCGGAAGCGCCGCGCCGGGGGGCAGCGGGATATTCTCCGTATCCCGCAATTCGCTATCGGGCTCAGGCCGGTCCTTGCTGTCGCGGCAAATCTCCGCCGTTGGATCGCGCTCGCCAAGCGCGGCGAAGATCGCCTTCTTGATCGGCGCGGGAAGTTTCACCTTCTTGCGCGTCGCGGCGGCCTCCAGCGCAGCCTCGAAGCGATCCCGGTCTTTGTACAGCCCGCCGCCCGCGAGCGTCGTCAGCACGCCCCGGATCGCCTCTTGCATGGCCCGCCCTTCGGCCTCCTCGACTTCCACCGCCTTGGCATCCTTGCGCTTCTTCGACACGGCCAATCCGACGAACGCCGATTGCTCGTCGAGCTGCGTGATTCGTTCCGGCGTCGCCTCGAAATTCAGGCGCAAGGGCCGTTCGACGGTGACTTTCAGGAAACCGAATTCGCGGTTCTCGAAAATGCGGCTGACGACGCGCTCTTCCCAGACGCCCGCTTTCTCGTCGGTGCAGACCCGCGCCGTCTCGCCATCGGCAAACGCTTCATAGAGGCGGGTGAGGTCGGCAATATGCGTGTCGCTCAACTCGTTGCGCTTGTTGTTGAGGCTCTTTTTCATCTTGGCGAAAAAGCGCGTGCCGTCGATGAGCTGGACCTTGCCGCGCCGCTCCGCTGCCTTGCGGTTCGTGACCAGCCAGACATAGGTAAAGATGCCGGTATTGTAGAAGAGCTGATCGGGCAGCGCGACGATGGCATCGAGCCAGTCATTCTCGATGATCCAGCGACGGATATTGGACGGCCCGGATCCGGCGTCGCCGCTGAACAGCGGGGAACCGTTGAAAATGATCGCGATCTTCGAACCCTCGCCATCATTGTCGGGGCTGGCGTGCATCTTCGAGATCATATGCTGGAGGAACATCAGCGACCCGTCATTAATCGCGGGCAGGCCAGCGCCAAATCGCCCGCCAAAGCCAAGCTCTGCCGCCTCCTTGGTGACGCCCTTTTGCTGGTCCTTCCACTCGACCCCAAAGGGCGGGTTGGCGAGCATGTAGTGAAATTTCTTGTCCGGAAAGCCGTCGAAGGTCTTGCCGTCACCCAACGTGTCGCCGAGCTTGACGTTGTCGGTTTCCTCATCCTTGATGAGCATGTCCGAACAGCAGATTGCCCAGCTTTCGTCGTTATATTCCTGTCCGTAGAGGCCGAGATTGGCCTTGGCGTTGCCCGCGCGGATCGTCTCTTCCGATACCGACAACATGCCACCGGTGCCGCAGGCGGGATCGTAGATCTCGCGATATACGCCGGGTTTGTACACGTCCTCCTCGCCCGTATAGACTAGGTGCGTCATCAGCCGGATCACCTCGCGCGGGGTGAAATGGTCGCCGGCCTCCTCATTCGCCTGCTCGTTGAACTTCATGACGAGATATTCGAACAGATAGCCCATCTGCAGATTGTCGATGCCGGCGTCGGGGTGCAGATCGACATCGGCCATCGCCTTGACGATGTTGAACAACCGGTTGCTGCCGTCGAGTTTCTCGATCTGCTCGCTGAACTTGAAGCGATCGAAAATGGCGCGGGCGGTATCGGAGAAACCGTTGATATAGGCGACGAGGTTTGAGGCGATGTTCTCGCTGTCGTCGAGCAGCTTCGCAAAGGTATAAGGGCTGGTATTGTAAAGCGGCTGGCGGCGGCGCTGGGGATCGACGATCTTGGTCAACAGCTTCGGGATCGCGCGCTCGGGAGTGCCTGCCGCGAGCAGGCGCGCATATTCGTCGACCACGGCGCCTTTGGTTGGTTCCAGCACACAATCGAATCGGCGCAGGACCACCATCGGCAGCATGACCAGGCGATATTGGGGCGGGCGATACGGACCACGCAGCCGGTTGGCGATTTCCCAGATTTTGCCGGCAATAAGCTTGTGGTGTTCGGTAAGCATAAGCGGTGACTTCCCCCTGCACGTTCGCCTACGTGCGGGGGCTAAGCGGGGCAACCTGGATTGTTAGGTGCGTGGGGTCGGTCTCAGCTGCGTCGTGTTTCGGGCGTCGGCAGGCCTAGTCTGAAAGCAAGTCCAGGTGCGAAGCGCCCAGCGCCTGCGCCAATTCGAAAATCGTGACGATCGTCGGGTTGCGCCGGCCCTGCTCGAGCCCGCTGATATACTGCTGTGAGAACCCGGAGCGTTCCGCAAGCTGCTCCTGGGTGAGTCCCCGATTCAGCCGAATGCGTGCAACGTTCCGTCCGACGAGGCGCCGCATGTCCATGCGTCGGCAATGGCGTCGAAGCGCCAGACAGTTTATCAACTATAGTATGTGCGACTTGGGCCCTTGCGGATCTTCAACACCAGTGCGCGACGGAGATGCCCGCGCCTACCGGCTCGCCGTTCACGCCTATGCGGACGAGCGGTTTGCGGCGCTTGCCCGAAAGATAGCGCACGCTTTGAAGCAGTTTCGCGCAACCGGCATCTACGATGAACGGCAATATAATTCGGTCTGGGACGAATATTGTCATGAGGTCCAGCACGGTCCGCACGAAGAACTTGAGTGGGCGTGGGACACGCTCGTGGATCCAATCGTAACGGACATCATCGGCACGCTGCCGAGGACCGAAATCGCGTTGCTGACGCTTGCGGCAAGCGACAGCTTGGGTGACCATCACGAAGCGTTGTTGGGGTCGGGTGCGATCTTCCCCGAGAACGTCCGCCAGGTGGTTGTGCGCGTGTTGAGGGGGATTGCCATGAACCGCCCTCTTGAAAGGATACGGTGGCGATCAGGATCGACGAGCGGGCGAGTTCGTCAGCGACCTACAAGCGACGAAACTCAAGCCTGACATAGCTGATTCCCTCTGCCGTCAATGCGGTGAAGTGCGGATAGACACCAGTTGTTTTGATCTTCGATTCGCCACGCGTCTCAACGATAACTGGTGAAATCCTCCACGCTTTGTGTCGAACGACGGCGAACACGTTAGACGTCATCATGAACACAGGCGAACGCAGACCGGAGGTATGTCGCGGACGCTGCACTCGTGGACGGCTCCAGCTCACAAAGCGGCTGCCCGCTTGGCACGGGCCGAGACACCAATGTTCTCCGATGTGGCAGACCGCTTCCCATGAACTGGTGATCCGCGAAGGGAAGCAGGCTGCTTGAGCAGGCAGAGAGCCTTATACTCTGCGTCCTTCAGGATGTAGTTTTTCACATTCTCCAGATTCCGCTGATAGGCCTCGGCCAACGGACCCGTCGAGAAAGCTGCGGCATAGCTGTGGCCGATTGGTGTGGTCTTGATCACGTTCTTCCCCCGCGTGACGCCGCAGCGCTTGAGCCAACCGCGCTGGAGCTTGGTGAACCACGCCGTAAGGTGCAGCGGAACATGGATAAGGATGTGCACGTGCTGCCCAACGACACGGCCCCATTCTTGTGACCAGACGAAGGCGGTGCGCTCCCCTTTTGCGAAGAGGCCACCGCGGGCATAGTGAAGAGAGTTGATCGTTGCCGTGGTGTGATCGGTCACATGCCCTTTCTCCCAACTGATGGTGATGAAGCGGTTGAACGGCATACCAATGTGGCAAGCATGACGGGTGGCGGCGATGATGTTGGCGACCTTGGCGTATCCCAAGTGCTGGCTGGACTTGCGGCGCGGCGCAGCGGTGGTGCGCGAGGAGTGGAGACCGCTGCCGCCGGGAGAGGTGGAACTGGTCCTTGCCGCGCTGGCACGCTCACACGAGGGGGGCTTGGAACTGGCAGATTTGCGTGTCTTTCGCTGTCCTTTGCTCGAAGAATCCTTCGCAAGTTTTGCAATCGCTGTTTTTGTGGACGGAATGGTCGGGGTGCGCAGCATGGGAAGCCTCTGACAGTGCGCAGCGTTCACGGCCGCCTGATTGGGCGACCATGGAAACGCGGCATGTTCTTGGGATTTCTCGGGGATCCGGTTCGCGGCACCGGTCGGATCGAGCGTATCGACGCTAGCCGCCGACGAGGCGCTCGATCGACTTCATCGTGACGAGTGTGCGCCCGCCGATACGGCAGACGTCGAGGCGATCCTGGCTGATCAGCGCATACACGGTTGTTTTTCCGACGCTGAGGACGTGGCAGGTTTCTTTGATCGAGATGAGTGTTTTGGACATTGGGAGCCTCCTTGCGGATCGCCGTGGAACGGTGGAATCCGTGTGGCTCTGTCCGTCGCCGGAATTAGGACGTCGAATTCGGATGCAGTTGCGGGCCGATTTTCAAAACTTTGCTTTAGGGCCACGCTTGCGATGTGGAGTCAGTTCACGGATCTGCGCATTGGTCACTTTATAACCCGAAAATGTGAGATTTTTCGTAGCGTTCGCTGCATTGCACAAGTGCTGTTGAGATTGTTTCGCTTCATGGGGTGGCAACGACTTTAGCCATTCGGCGACGCTGGTGAGTGACGCGACCGGCAACGATCGACGCGATCGTGTCACGAGCGCTGCTGCGGCAGGGAATGCTGCTTCCAATACGTAGCGTTGGATCCTGATATCTCGGTAAGGCGCAGCATCAGAGGAGTACAGCGGGACGGGCGTAAACGTTGACCATGTTGCTGCCGGGATGGTTTCGTAAACGCCGTCTTCAGCGCGGGCACCCTGCGCAACGGGTTTGCCGGTCTTCAGCGCCGCCTCGAAATCCTCCGGCGTCTGAACCTGGCCAATCCCCGAATACCGAATTTCAGCGTGCAGGAGCGAGGCCCGGTCGAGCGTCACCATCGCGCGTGCAGTTCGAAAACATACCCATCCCGCAGCTTGGTACATGTTTAGCCATGATGGGATCGGCCCGAGCGGCCTCTCCGGCAGATTTCCCCATTCCGGGTCCGGAGCCGGATCAGGTGCCGACGACCGTTCGCGTCGGTCAGTCTGCCGGCCATCCTCGCAAAAGTGGATCAGGCTATCGATCGCTCCGCGTTCTCGAGCAAGTAACATGCGCGCTTCGGCTTCGACTTCGTCATATTCGGCAATCGGCGCGCCATCAGGGGGCCAAATGATAACCGGCACCCATTCACATAGCAGGACCCAAAGGTTCTCAATGGCTTCTATAACAAGGTCGTATCGATCGGATACTGCCGAAAGCTGCTCCGCCTGCTTGAGCGCGAAGATGCCGAACTCCCTAACCGCGCCGACGATCAGGTCGAAGCCCTTCACGATCCGCGCACCGGACCAGAACTGCGCAGGGCTGCCGATCTCGACCGGAAGCATATCGATCTGTCGCCGGAATGCGCGTTCAGCCACGTCTGCTTCGTGCGTCAGGATGACTCGGAGCTTGAGCCTGTCACGCCGTGCCGCACCCTCGCCATCAATGGTATGCACGACCGAAGCGCTCGTCATAGGACCCGTGTCCCTCAGTATCGCTGGAAATCCTACGGTCTTCTTTGTTCGAGCCAGCCAGGTAAGGCAACATTGTGGCATGTCGAAGCCTCCACGAGCGCACTAGTGGTAGAAATAATACACTTTATAACTTTCGACGCTCGACGTTCGACCGTATTGGCTCAATCCGGCCGGTGATCACAGATTTGATTTCCTGGCACCCGCCGTTCGCTGAGCGGGCGCCTCTCGATAAGACTTGGGCCGATTACTGTCTCGCATGTTCTGGGTAACCGATCTCGAATGGCAGTCGTTCAAGCGCCTTCAATTGGTCGGCAGCAGTCGACCAGAGCCGGACGTTCACATCCGCTTCGATGAACGTCCGGACCGGACAAAAGCTGCCAATCAGCCTTATTGAAGCAGGCCATTGGCAACGCGTAA
>Ga0308157_10008941_pt1 | contig 11251 bp, 6 predicted proteins | sample PhyBR1_FD_201035 | JGI IMG/M metagenome (GOLD analysis project Ga0308157, IMG submission 201035) | Phyllosphere microbial communities from UC Gill Tract Community Farm, Albany, California, United States - DLSLB.R1 | ecosystem: Host-associated > Plants > Phyllosphere > Unclassified | place: USA...
TAGAGAGTGACCTGCTTATTGAAAACGACCTGATACAAAAGATTGCCGTAAATATAGATGCTGATGAAGCGGACCGGGTAATTGATGCTGCCGGAAAATATCTGCTGCCCGGTGTGATTGATGACCAGGTACATTTCCGTGAACCCGGCCTCACGCATAAAGGTGATATTGAAAGCGAATCCCGTGCAGCAGTGGCAGGCGGGGTGACAAGTTTTATTGAGCAGCCCAACACCGTACCCAATGCCGTAACACAAGAACTGCTGGAAGGTAAATATCAGATCGCGGCACAGAAATCATTTGCCAATTATTCCTTTATGATGGGCGGTACCAACGACAATCTGGAGGAAGTGCTGAAAACCAATCCGCGCAATGTGGCAGGGATCAAACTTTTCCTTGGTTCCTCCACAGGAAATATGCTCGTTGACAATCCCGAAACGCTGGAAAATATCTTCAGCAAGACCAAAATGCTGATTGCTGTTCACTGCGAAGATGAGGCCACCATCCGGAAGAATACGGAAATGTACAGCGAGCAGTATGGCGACGATATACCTATGGAATATCACCACCTTATCAGAAGCGAGGCGGCCTGCTATATCTCCTCATCAAAAGCGGTGGAACTCGCCGAAAAGACCGGTGCCAGACTCCATGTTTTCCATGTGTCTACCGCAAAGGAAACCTCACTTTTCAGAAATGATATTCCGTTAAGTGAAAAAAAGATTACTGCTGAAGTCTGCGTGCATCACCTTACGTTCACCAACAAAGATTACGAAACCAAAGGAACCCTCATCAAATGGAATCCCGCGGTTAAAACAAGGGCTGACCGGCAGGGTCTCTGGGATGCTCTTCTGGATGACAGGATTGACGTTATCGCCACAGATCACGCTCCACATACATGGGAAGAAAAACAGAATGTATATACCAAGGTACCTTCCGGAGGGCCATTGGTGCAGCATTCACTGCCGGTGATGCTTGAGAATTTCCGCAGCGGCAAGATTTCAATTGAAAAGATTGTGGAGAAAATGTGCCACAACCCGGCGATACTTTTCCAAATCGAGAAGCGCGGCTTTATACGCGAAGGTTATAAGGCAGATCTGGTTTTGGTGGATGATCAGTCGGAATGGACAGTTGCTAAAGACAACATCCTTTATAAATGTGGCTGGAGCCCGCTGGAAGGCATGAAACTGCACTCAAAAGTGACGCACACCTTTGTCAACGGAAACCTGGCGTATGAGAACGGTGAAGTAAAAGCGGAGAAATTTGGCGAAAGGCTGCTTTTTGAAGTTTAAAAGGTTTAAGTTTTTTCAGGTCTGAAATTTTTATCAAAAATTCCGGTTCCTTTGCAACAATTCCATAAAACAATCGTCTAATACCGTATTAACAACAATAAATTATGATCAGAAAAAAGTTTTTAATGCTTTTTGCTGTTGGGATTCTCTTCACCGCTCAGGCGCAGGATTACCAGTGGAAGGAAGCTAAAAGTGGTGGTTACACTTACAGGTACGTAACCAATGATCCCACGCAGGCCCGGTTCTATACCCTGCAGAACGGACTCACCGTAATCCTGAGCCCTACCAAGAAAGACCCGAGGATTCAGGCGTACATTGCTACTAAAGCGGGAAGTAAAACCGATCCGGCAACCAACACAGGTCTGGCGCATTACCTGGAGCACATGCTTTTTAAAGGAACCGACAAATACGGATCTCTGGACTGGGCAAAGGAAAAAGCCGAACTCGACAAGATTGATGCGCTGTACGAACAGTACAACAAGTCCAAAGATGAGGTGCAGCGTAAGGCCATCTACAAAAAGATCGATTCCGTTTCAGGTGTGGCTGCAAAATATGCCATTGCGAATGAGTACGATAAAATGATGACCGCCATGGGTGCACAGGGTACCAATGCCTGGACGAATTTTGAGGAAACTGTGTATACAGACGATGTTCCGTCCAGCTCACTGGACCGTTACCTGGCTGTTCAGGCCGAAAGGTTCAGAAATCCGGTGCTGAGGATTTTCCATACCGAACTTGAAGCGGTGTACGAGGAAAAAAACAGGACTTTGGATAATGACGGCAGAAAAGTTTTCGAAACGCTGTTCGCCACACTGTTCAAGAACCATAATTACGGTAAGCAAACCACCATCGGAACCGTTGAACATTTAAAGAACCCTTCGCTGGTTGAGATCCGCAAATATTTCAACAATTACTATGTTCCCAATAATATGGGCGTCATCCTTTCCGGTGATTTCAATCCGGATGAGGCAATTGCGAAAATCGACAGGGCTTTCTCCTATATGAAGAACAAGCCGGTGCCGAAATATACCTTCCAGCCGGAGCAGCCTATGACTGCTCCCGTGATTAAGGAGATCGTAGGTCCCGATGCCGAAAGCCTTACCATCGGTTACCGCTTGCCGGGGAACAAAGACAAAGACGTTCTGCTTGCCGATTTGGTGGGGTCCATCCTGACCAACGGAAAAGCCGGACTTCTGGACCTGAACCTGGTTAAGAAGCAGAAACTTCTCCGTGCAAGTGCCTTCACGTACACTTTGCAGGATCACGGCATCCTTTATCTTTCAGCTGCGCCAACAACAGGACAAACTTTGGAAGATGTACAGACTTTGGTGCTCAGCGAAATCGAAAACCTGAAAAAAGGAAATTTTGATGCGGATCTCATTCCTTCCATCGTCAATAACATCAAGAAAGAGAAAATCCAGAGTCTGGAACGTTACGGCGACCGCGCGTCTATGCTGCAGAGTGCCTTCAATGCCGAGCTGGACTGGAAAGATCAGGTGGCGTATGTAGATGATATCTCCAAAATCAAAAAAGAAGATGTTGTAGCCTTTGCCAATAAATATTTCGGTAATAATTATGTGGCGATCTTAAAGAGAAAAGGCGAAAACAAAAACCCGCAGAAAATCGAGAAACCGGCCATCACGCCTGTTGAAACCAACCCGGACAAGCAGTCTGCCTTTGTAAAAATGGTGAACGAAATGCCGTCTACACCTTCACAGCCTGTATTCCTGAACTTTGACAAAGACATCCAGAAATCAAAACTTGGTAAAGCAGAAGTACTTTACGTTCCGAATACTGAAAACCAACTGTTCAGACTCAGATACCGTTACAAAATAGGAACACTTAACGATCCTAAACAGTCGCTGGCATCTCAGTACCTTCAGTTCCTTGGAACCGACAAAAAATCTTCAGAAGAAATTTCCAAGGAGTTCTACAAGATCGCTTCCAGCTTCAATGTATCTACCGGTGAGGAATACACCATGGTGACCATTGAAGGTCTGCAGGAGAATTTTGATAAGGCGGTGAAGCTTTACGAAGACCTGGTAATGAATGCCAAGCCGGACGAAACCGCACTTGCGGCGCTGAAAGCACGTATCGCCAAGTCCAGAAAAGATGCGAAAGCCAACAAAGGCGCCATCCTGCAGGGACTTACAAGTTACGCGATGTACGGCCCGAAGAACAAATTCAACAACACACTTTCCGATGCGGAAATCAACGCGGTTACCGCACAGGAACTGGTGGACCGAATGAAAAACCTGAACAACTACGAGCAGACTGTGATCTATTACGGTCCGGAACCACTTAAAAATCTGACAGCAAAACTCGGAACCATGCACAAAGTGCCGGCAACCTTTGCCTCGGCAGGACCGCTGAAGACTTTCAAACAGCTTCCGCAGACCAAGACTCAGGTGCTGTTCACCGATTATGATATGGTACAGGCCGAAACCAGATGGATCCGCAATACCGAAAACTATGATGCAGCCAAAACCCCGATGGTGATGGTGTTCAACAACTATTTCGGTGGCGGTATGGGCTCTGTGGTTTTCCAGACCATTCGTGAGAGCAAGGCTTTGGCCTACAGTACTTACGGGTATTATGTGCAGCCTCAGAAAAAAGATGACCAGTATTATATGATGAGTTATGTGGGCAGCCAGGCCGATAAGTTTGGTGATGCGGTTGGCGCCATGAACGAGCTGCTTACCACCATGCCTCAGCTTCCGGTAAACCTGGATCTGGCCAAGAATTCAGTGAAAAAGGACATCCAGACCGAAAGGATTATGCAGGACGATATCATCTTCCGCTATCTGGCCGCGCAGCAGCTCGGTCTGAAAGACGATATCCGCAAAGACCTGTACACCAATGTGGACAAGATCACGATGAACGACCTTCAGAAATTCCATGCGACCAACATTTCAGGGAAACCTTACACCTATGCATTGGTAGCTTCTGAAAAGAACATGAAAATGGACGATCTTAAAAAGATTGGCGAGGTGAAGAAAATCACCCTGGAAGAACTTTTCGGGTACTAGACCTTACAGAATACTGTTTACAGAAACTGCTCCGGATTCGGAGCAGTTTTTTTTGTGTGATTGCGGGAAACAAGATTTCTATTCGAAGTAAAAAACTCAACGTCGGAGACTTTGCGCAGCGGGTGATGTCGATTTAGCTTGCTTATAACGGTTTGCGGCTTGGCGAAGGTGGCGATTTTCACCACAAAAGTTGATGCGGAGAACCAAACTTTGATTAGCCATAAATGTGTCTGCGGAGCACTAAACCGCCACTTTTGCCAAACCGCTGTTAGGCGCTGCTTTTATTCGTTATTAACTCTATTTAGAATGGTCGGAATTTCGTCAAATGTGTTGAACCAAATAATTGTCACACTTAACTCTTTCATAAGTTCTTCATTTAGTTTGTGATGTCTATTTAGAAATTGTTCTGCACCTTTCAAGTTATCAATAATTTGTTTTCTTTCTTTTCCTTTTTCTGGTTTTAAGTATGCAAAATCCTCGAGAGTCAATCTACGCATAAATGCAAAATGTCTTGTCTGCTCCATATTCCTAGCTGATATATCTAATAACCTTCTCAAGTTAGGGTCGGTCATTGACAATCCAATCATTAAACAATTATTTTCTCTTAAGTTATAAAGTTGAATTAGGTTTGACCAATGATAAGAATCGGAATAAATTTGATGATAACCTTCTTCAGAGAAAACTAAAGTGCTTTTCTCTAGGGAAGTGTATTTAGTTTTATCTTCTGGTAAAAATCCGTGAACGTGGTAGATTGGTAATTCATCAGGGTCAGAAAGCTCATTTTCAGTATAAATACTATGATGTCTAATTGATTTTGCTTCAAGTTCTCTTTCAAGTAAATCGTCAAAGTTGTAAGTCACAACTGCTTTTACTCTAGCTCCTGTTTGTCTTGGCATACATAAATTTGAGATAGCTTTTATTAATCCGGAACTAATATCTTTCTTACTGTCTCTTAATTTGTATAGATTGTCCGTAATGGTATTGATGAATAATTTGTCTTCTACTGATTCCTTTGTTAAACCCTTTCTCAAATATCTAGCAGCCATTAAAGCAGACGGCTCATCAACATCATTAAGTCTGAAAACAATTTGTTTGATGTCTTCATCTGATATTGTTTCAGTGTGATTAAACTCATTCGTGAGATATGATACAAATAGGGAATTGAGCAAAGTATTCCAGTCTGGCATACCAGCACTGCTAGATACTCCAGCTCCTAAAAATGTAGAAAATTGTCGCTTTTTATAAGCTTCTATTAGTAGCTCAATTCTTTCTTCTCGTTCTTCTTCCCAATTCCGAATTTCTTTACTTACAACATTTTCAAGTCTTAATGAAAATAGATTATTAGCAATTTTGTTGGCTTCTTTTCTGTGTTTTGAAACAATTTTATTTAATTCTTCCGGCCCCCATAGTATAATCTTGATTTGTGGTGAAAATATTGATAACTCACTTATAATTCTTTCTCTTGTTCTTTCCGAAATTGGTTTACCATTAATTATTAGAATGTTGGTGTAGTCAGGAATTATTTCCTGTCTATGCAATCTACTAACAAATTGCTCAACAAACATTCTAGGTGGTACGCGGTCAAGATTTAATTTGATTTCAATTATGGTCTTTCCTTCAATATCATCAAATCCATTTTCTGCAACGGCATCACCTGGCATTCGAGGATTGTCGCTTATTGTAAATGGTTTATTTTGAGAGTCAAGATGATGTTTTAATAAGTTTAAAATAAAAGTCTCAAATGAATAGTAGTTTCTAGGACTATTACCAATGAACTTTGAAAGTATGTCGTCTATTAGCATATATATTATATGTATGTCTTTTTAAAGTTGCGCCTAACTCGTTTATATGTACAACAAACTCATCCATATCCCCCAAACTCCCGTTGGCTTTGTATAATAAGTGTCATACTTTCTCTCCCGCTAATCTACTCAAAAAACCCACCCACACAAACACTTCCCGCCAAATAGTTTTACGGAATAACCCGAATATGCCAATATCATTCATTACACTTAAAATATTCGGTTGAAAGTTTACCAATTCAGCAATATATTTTTTAATTTTGATAGAGCCCGAAAGTATAGATGCGCACGCTATGCAGGTTGTTTTCAGCACACAGAGGGGGCGCGGTTGCTGGTTTTCCGGTCTTGCGGAAAAATTCCTGCATTACGGAACAAGCCCAAAGTATAAGCGAGTTTTGAAACGTGGGATTGCCGCGCTGCACTCCGTTCCGCTCGCAATGACTTTGTGCTGTGAGCCAAAAGCCTGGAGCCAACGGCTATGCATTTTCGATTACCCTTTGCGCGCTTTGTGAAGCCTTTGTGTTCTTTGTGGTTAGATAGAGCCAAGAGCCAAGAGCCAGGAACCAAGAGCCAGGAGTCAGGATTCAAGAATGAAGAACCAGAAAGAACAGTGCATCAATAATCCAAAATCAAAAATCCTGAATCTAACCACCAGTCACTAATCACTAACCACTAAATCACCAAGCCCTAAATTAATTTGTAACTCGTAGCTACCGCGATGGCCTGCGAAATATTGGGCACCTCCAGCTTTTCGAAGAGTTTCTTTCTGTGAAATTTTACAGTATCCGGAGCTATGCACAGTTTGTCGCCGATCTCATTAATAGAAAGCCCCTGTGAAGCGTACATCAGGATTTCGGTTTCGCGGGAGCTCAGGTTTACCTTTTCCCTCGTTTTCCAAACTTCGCTCACTTCATCATACTCATGGATGATATTGCTGCCCTGACGCTGGATCTGAATATTCCCCGCTTCGGTATTGTTGGAGAGTGAAAAGATGCAGAGCGCCTTCCAGATCTTTCCTTCATCGGTTAAAAATATGGGGGTGTATTTATGATTAACGAGAATTTTGCGCTTCTCCGCGGTGATAAGATGAAAATCGTAAGTAATGGAGTATTGTTTTCTGTCAGCTACCGGGATCCCATCGTAGAATTTAAAACCAACTTCATTGATCTTCAGCAGCAGTTCCTGATCTTTGGTGGGAGCATGATGGATATAGAATTCATATCCCATCGCTACAATTTCTTCCGGCGTACGTCCGCACAAGAACAAACGGTTGTCGGATACATAGTCAAAACCCTGCTTCAGATAGTCTATGACATACATGCTCTGATAGGTGGTATTCTCAAAAGCTTTCACTACCTGCAGGAAATCGGTAGACTGCGAAGCTTCGGCATCTGTAAGTTCGTTTACTGTATTTTGGGTGAGGAAAAAATCGTCCGCGGCAGGAAATTTCATAAATCAGGGCTAATTAAAAGAACTACCCGCGCGGGTAGTTTCAGGGCGGCCAAATCTACATATTTTTGCTGAATTAATAATACCGTAAGAGATGATGGTTTTTTTTCTGGAAGTGCTGTTATATATCGCCGGTATTTTGGGTGCGCTTGCATAGCGCATTTTCGTGCCGGGATAACAGTCTGACACTAAAAACACATTTCTATATAGCACCCGCCAGGGTATACCAAAAGTTTACAGGATATCATAATACATCCTGTAAACTTTTTTTAAGTCCGGACGTCTGTGGGTGTCGCTTAAAGCTGAAAACTTCAGATCATAACGTATGCCGTGATGCTGCAACAGCAATCCACCTTTTCGCTGTTTACCACATAGCATTCTTAAAACCCCGCGCTCAAATTTTCATTAACTTTAAGGCTTAAACTCAACCTCAACCTCAACCTCAACCTTATCCTATGAAATACACAGAACCCATGCTGCGCGAAGGCGCCCTGAAAGATAAAGTAGCCATTGTAACCGGTGGTGGAAGCGGCCTCGGTAAGGCCATGACCAAATACTTCCTGGAACTCGGTGCGAAAGTGGTTATCACGTCCCGTAATCTGGAGAAACTTCAGGCCACGGCTAAAGAACTCGAAGACCAGACGGGCGGAAAAATCCTCTGCGTAGCCTGCGATGTGCGGAACTGGGATGAGGTGGAAGCCATGAAAGAAGCGGCGGTTAAAGAATTCGGCCAAATCGATATTCTGCTGAATAACGCGGCCGGAAACTTTATTTCGCCAACGGAAAGGCTTACGCATTCGGCCTTTGATTCCATACTGGATATTGTGCTGAAGGGCACCAAAAACTGTACGCTCTCCGTGGGTAAATACTGGATTGACAATAAAATTCCGGGTACCGTACTCAATATCGTGACCACCTATTCATGGACCGGATCTGCCTATGTAGTCCCTTCAGCCTGTGCCAAAGCCGGTGTTTTAGCCATGACTAGAAGCCTTGCTGTAGAGTGGGCGAAATACAATATCCGTTTCAACGCCATCGCACCGGGACCGTTCCCGACCAAGGGTGCCTGGGACAGACTTCTGCCCGGAGATCTTCAGGAAAAATTCGACATGCGGAAGAAAGTGCCCCTGCGCAGGGTAGGCGAACATCAGGAGCTGGCCAACCTGGCGGCATATTTGGTTTCCGATTATTCGGCTTATATGAATGGCGAAGTAGTGACCATCGATGGCGGTGAATGGCTTCAGGGCGCAGGCGAATTCAATATGCTGGAAGAGATACCGCAGGAAATGTGGGATATGCTGGAGGCGATGATCAAGGCGAAGAAATCGCAATAAATCAATTTAAACTCAGATGTTTCGTCTGGGTTTTTTTATTTTTAAATTTAGATTTTCAAAGTCAGTCTTATGTGCTATTATGTTGATTCTTCACTTACTAAAAAAGATATCAGGCGCATCTACAATATCGGTACGGAGGGTGCAGATTATACACCGACTGCCTTCATGAGCGGTTTTACCCATGAAAAACTGCCGGTGATTCTGGACGAAACACCGCAGCAGCTGAGTGCTGCTAATTGGGGTCTTATTCCTTTTTGGGCTAAAGATGAAGAGATCCGCCGGCGAACTTTGAATGCGAAAATTGAAACCATCAAAGATAAACCCGCCTTCCGCAAAAGCTATGACAGCCGCTGCCTCGTCATCATCAAAGGTTTTTACGAATGGAAATGGCTCGACACCAAAGGCCGCGAAAAGCATAAACATTATTTGACCCTGAAAAACCAGGAGCTTTTTTCGCTCGCTGGCATCTACAGCCACTGGACAAGTCCCGACACGGAGGAAGAATTGACCACATTTTCGGTAGTGACAACGCAGGCAAATGAACTGATGGCCGAAATTCACAACATCAAACACAGGATGCCCGTGGTGCTTTACAAAGCCAGGGAAAATGACTGGCTGCGCGGTGCCGAAATTGAAGAATTCGCCTATCCCAATCACGAGTGTGATTTGCAGGCCGTGGATCTGGATTACCGGCCGACGCTTTTTGACTGAGTTTTAGAATCGTTTCCTGATTTAATGATGTCTTGCCGGCGTATGCTTAATGTAATCTGAAAGCACTTTCATCTGGTCGCGGTGGCCTTTTTCTACAAGTTTTTGGTATTTCGCAGGATCGTTCAGGTCATAGAAACGCTGCACGGTTTTGTTGGCTTTAATGATCAATTGCGGAAATATGGCGGCTGTACGGACTTTGGGGATTTGCAGGCGCTCATTTATTTCCGTATCCAAAAGGAACCAGTTCATGCTCTGATGAAGTTTTAATAATAGTCTCCGCTGAAACATAAAACGGTTGATTGTGTTGACCAGGTTTTCATCGAGCAAAGCCTGCGCAAGCTGCACCGAATCTTCATCGCCCTTATCCTGCACGCTGCTCCACAGATAGAGCTGTTCTACGGCCTGCTGACGGTTTTCGGGTAGATATTCGGGCGGAATACCCAGCAGATAACCGATGTATTTCCAAAGATGAAATACACCCTTTTCTTCCTCCGGCGAGATCTCGATGCCCAGTTTTCTTAAACCCTGCATCAGCACGAGGCTGAAGCCGGTGTAGGTGGCGATCATATCCCAGAAATTGATGGGTTCACCCCATTTTTCTACGTCCCAGCATTTTCTTTTCTTGTTGATCTGCAGGCGCGCGTATGAATGCATGAGCCGCGTCCGCGCCGTGAGCTGGTAGGCTTCGGAATTTATTTGAAGTCCATTTTCGCGGGTTACGTGGATCCAGAATTCGAGTGTGTCCTTGAGTCTTTTCACCGCGCCTTTTTTCAGGATGCCGGTGAAGATCAGCGGCTTGTTGAGGTAGGCATAATCATAGCCGCCCATCAAAGAAAAATCGCGCAGAATAATGAGTGAATTCACGCCGCTGCGCATGCAGAAGCGCGCGCCTTTATTGGCCAGATTCTCATCAAACCAGCCGGGGATTTCCTGCATTTGGAGAAACAGATTTTTCACGCCGGACGGTAAATCCGAATCCCGATCAACCGTCTGTTTTGTGGCTGTTTCAATGATGCGCGACGCCTGGGGATAGGGCATTGAGAGGTAGGTTTCCTTTACCGCATTGTCCGCCAGGTCATCTGTAAGATAATAGAGATGCGCATATTTGTCGAATTTCCGGATGTCCGGCCTAAAGCCTGCCCAACCGAGCAATTCCTTGCCGTTGCCCGATTCCCAGAAATTCCTGAAGTGTGGTGAATTGTAAAATATTGGCTTCGCTTGCATGGGATCGGTACACCAAAATTTGCGCCTTTTTGCAGTGCAGAAGCAAAGGGACCACATTTAGGCCCGACAAAAATAATTCTGCAGAAGATGCTATTTTCAGAATCTAACTCTATTTGGCTATTTCACGATGAGACGCTGCAAGCAGCCGCACCGCTTCTTCCATTTCCGGGAGGTTGAGATGCGCAAAACCCAGTCTCAAACCCGTAACTTTTCGGTTCTGGTAAAGACAGGTCATCGGAAGAAACAGGCCGATTTCCTGCGCTTTCTTTTGCAGACTGATCAGCGAAACCGGTTTTTTATACTGGATCCAAAAGGCCAAACCTGAGACAGGAATTGTAAAATCTATTTGGTCTTTAAAATGATTGCGGAGTAATTCTGCAAACACCTCTTTTCGCTCGGCGATTACTTTATTGGAT
>Ga0308157_10008943_pt1 | contig 11249 bp, 10 predicted proteins | sample PhyBR1_FD_201035 | JGI IMG/M metagenome (GOLD analysis project Ga0308157, IMG submission 201035) | Phyllosphere microbial communities from UC Gill Tract Community Farm, Albany, California, United States - DLSLB.R1 | ecosystem: Host-associated > Plants > Phyllosphere > Unclassified | place: USA...
GGATGCGACTGGAAAATCCGCTGCTGTTCAGCCGGCGACAGGCGCGCGTACAGCGGCAGGATTTCGGTGTGTTTGAGCTGGGCCTTGCGCAACATGTCGGCGGCGTCGCGAATCTCGCGCTCGCCGGGCAGGAACACCAGCACATCGCCGGGGCTGCGTCGTTCGCTGCGCTCGTAGGCGGCGATTTCGTCGAGAGTGGCGAGAATCGCCTGATCGACGGTCAGGTCGTCCTCGACCCGGTTGCCCTCTTCGTCCTGCTCCAGGGTCAGCGGCCGGTACCAAGTTTCCACCGGGAAAGTACGACCCGACACTTCGACGATCGGCGCGTCATCGAAGTGCTTGGAGAAGCGCTCCAGATCGATGGTCGCCGACGTGATGATGACCTTGAGGTCGGGACGGCGTGGCAGCAGGGTTTTCAGGTAGCCGAGGAGGAAATCGATGTTGAGGCTGCGTTCGTGGGCTTCGTCGACGATGATCGTGTCATAGCGTTCCAGATAACGATCGTTCTGGGTTTCCGCCAGCAGAATGCCGTCGGTCATCAGCTTGATCAGGGTGTTGGCATCGCTCTGATCCTCGAAGCGCACCTGATAGCCGACCAGCTCACCGAGCGGCGTGCCGAGCTCTTCGGCGACACGGCTGGCAACGCTGCGCGCGGCAATCCGGCGCGGCTGGGTATGGCCGATCAGACCGTGCTGCCCACGACCGATTTCCAGACAGATCTTCGGCAACTGGGTGGTTTTACCCGAGCCGGTTTCGCCGGCGATGATCAGCACCTGATGTTGCTCCAGGGCCTTCTTGATCTCGTCGCGCTTGGCCGCGATCGGCAAACTGTCGTCGTAACGAATCACCGGCAGGCTCGCGCGACGCGCCAGCACCTGATCACAGGACGCCTGCGTCCGCACCACCCACTGGGCCAGTTTGGCCTCGTCGGGTTTCTTGCGCAGCTCAAGCAACTGCCGCCGCAGCCGGTGACGGTCGACGAGCATGGCGTGATCGAGGTTTTTCAGCAGTTTGTCGATGGAGGGCGATTCGTCGGTCATCGGGTAGGCAATTCGGTCGTCTATTTATGCAGGGGGCGGATTGTCGCAGATTTGCGGCACCGAACACGACTGTGAGGTGCTCTTGTGGCGAGGGGATTTATCCCCGATCGGCTGCGCAGCAGTCGCCGACTGGATATCAACGTCGATCTGAAGCGTCTGAGTTGAATGGTTTTGGGGGTGCTTCGCACCCCATCGGGGATAAATCCCCTCGCCACAATGTATTCAGGGGGATTTATTCGTTATCGCGGCCCTTGCGCCGGTATGGGAAGACGTCGATGACCTTCCCCGCCCGAATCGCCTCCTGCAAGGCCTTCCAGTAATCGGCGTTGTACAACTCGCCATGCAATTGATCGAACAATTTCCGCTGCCCGGCATCGGCAAACAGGAACGGCGGAAACTCCTCGGGAAACACGTCCAGCGGTCCGATCGAGTACCACGGCTCGGAGGCCATTTCATCCTCCGGCGTGCGCGGTTGCGGGATGTGGCGGAAGTTGGCTTCGGTCAGGAAGCAAATTTCGTCATAGTCGTAAAACACCACGCGCCCGTGACGGGTCACGCCGAAGTTTTTCAGCAGCATGTCGCCGGGAAAAATATTCGCCGCCGCCAATTGCTTGATCGCCAGACCGTAATCTTCCAGCGCTTCACGTACCTGGGCGTCGTTGGCATTTTCCAGATAAAGGTTGAGTGGGGTCATCCGCCGCTCGGTCCAGCAGTGGCGAATCAGCACGGTTTCGCCTTCGACCGAAACCGTCGACGGCGCGACCTCTAGCAGTTCCTCCAGACACGCCGGATCGAACTTGCTCAGCGGAAAACGAAAGTCGGCAAATTCCTGGGTATCGGCCATGCGCCCGACCCGATCGACGCTTTTCACCAGCCGATACTTTTCGATCACCGTGGCGCGGTCGACGTTTTTCGACGGCGAAAAGCGGTCCTTGATGATTTTGAATACGGTGTTGAAACCCGGCAGGGTGAACACGCTCATGACCATGCCGCGCACGCCCGGGGCCATGATGAACTGATCGTCAGTGTTGGCCAGGTGATTGATCAGCGCGCGGTAGAACTCCGACTTGCCGTGCTTGTAGAAGCCGATCGAGGTGTACAGCTCGGCGATGTGCTTGCCCGGCAGAATGCGTCGCAGAAAACCGATGAACTCCGCCGGCACCGGTACATCGACCATGAAATACGAGCGGGTAAACGAGAAGATGATCGATACATCGGCTTCGTCGGTGATCAACGCATCGATCTGAATGCCCCTTCCTTCGCGGTGCAACAGCGGAATCACCAGCGGCCATTGCTCGTCACGGGTGTAGATGCGTCCGACCAGATACGCGCCCTTGTTGCGGTAGAGCACCGAGGAAAACAGCTCGACGCTTAGCTCCGGGTCCTTGCACACCCAGTCCGGCAGGTTCTCGCGCAATTGCGCTTCGAGCCGCAGCAGGTCGCCAGGCAAATCGGCGTAATCCTCGCTGAAGCGGTAGTCGGAAAAGATACTGGCGAGCATCCCGGACAACTGGCCCTGCGGCTTGTATGTGCGGGTTTGCGCGGCGCGGGCGCGGCGCAGGCTCGGGCGCGTGGTGTGGATGAACATGCAGCCGTCGCTGATCAGGTCGTGGCTGAACAACCCGCAGAAAATCGAGTTGTACCAGGTTTCCGAAAGCTCATCGTCGAAGCGCAGGTCGATCACACTGATGTAGGCGCTTTTCACCAGCGGCCAGCAGCTGACGTTCATCAGGGTTTCTTCGTCGAAATACTCGCGCAGGCGAGCGACGGTTTCGCCAACCTTTTCTTCGTACAGACTGATCCGCGCCGCCGAGGCGACCTGCGCCTCCTGCCAGCGCGCCTGTTCGAAGCGCTCGCGCGCGCCGTCGGTGATGCGGCGGAAATGCTCGCGGTAATCGTCGAAGCCGGCGAGGATCATCCGGGCGATCTCGGTGGCTGGCCATTGCTGCGACATAAATGAAACCTCGGCGGGAATTCGGTTGGTCTGAGCTTAGTCACGGAAGCGCTCGCAGGAAAAGCGCAATTTCTGCCAAAACCGATACGGGGTTGACCGTTGACGGGGTTTCTCGTGCCGATGCATCGGCAAGCAGAATTAAAAGCCCGAATAGCGGTTGCCATGATCCGGACGCTCGGCAACACTCTCGTCCCGATCAAGCAAGGAGCCCGCCGTGAGCCCTGTCGATATTTTCCGTATGTTGTCGCTGGCCGCTATCTGGGGCGCGAGTTTTCTGTTCATGCGCATCATTGCCCCGGTGATCGGCACGATCCCGACCGGGTTCTTTCGCGTGTCGATCGCAGCTGCCGGGCTGCTGGTGATACTCGGGCTGATGCGCATCAGCTGGGACTTCAAGGGCAAGCTGAAAACCGTGATGCTGCTGGGCGTAATCAACTCGGGGATTCCGGCGACGCTGTATTCGGTGGCGGCGCAAGTATTGCCGGCGGGCTATTCGGCGATCTTCAACGCCACGACGCCGCTGATGGGCGTGTTGATTGGCGGTTTGTTCTTCAGCGAAAAGCTCACGGCGGCCAAGCTCAGCGGTGTGTTCCTCGGTCTGTTCGGCGTCGGTGTGCTGACGCGCGCCGGTCCCGTAGCCTTCGATCTGCAACTGCTGATGGGCGCGGTCGCCTGCCTGCTGGCGACCACTTGCTACGGCTTTGCCGGATTCCTCGCGCGGCGCTGGCTGGATCAGGCCGGCGGGCTGGACAGCCGTTTGTCGGCACTGGGCAGCATGCTCGGGGCGACGTTGTTTTTGCTGCCGTTGTTCGCCTACAGCACCATCACTGCGCCGCCGGTCAGCTGGGGGGGCTGGCAGGTCTGGCTGTCGCTGCTCGGCCTGGGTCTGGGTTGCACGGCGTTTGCCTACATCATCTATTTCCGCCTGCTCAGCTCGATCGGCCCGGTGAAATCGATGACCGTGACCTTCATGATCCCGCCGTTCGGCGTGTTGTGGGGGGCGTTGTTGCTGGATGAGCCGTTGTCGATGGCGCACATTTACGGCGGGGTGCTGATTGCGGCGGCGTTGTGGCTGGTGTTGAAGCCGGCGGTGGTGAAGCCTGCAAAGGCGTCAGTCCGTTAGATTTTCTGCCGCAGATATTCGCGAGCAGGCTCGCTCCCACAAGAGTACCCATTTCAATGTGGGAGCGAGCCTGCTCGCGAAGGCGATGGATCAACCACCGCCTGTTTTCTGCTAACTGCTTTTTCGGAACACAAACACCAATCCGACAATAATCAGCAGCATCCCCAGCACACTCAACGCCGCCAAGCGATTACCGAAAATAAGGTAATCCATCACCGCCGTCACCGCCGGCACCAGATAGAACAGGCTGGTGACATTCACCAGATTGCCCCGCGCGATCAGTCGATACAGCAACAGCGTCGCCAGCACTGAAACCACCAGGCCCATCCATAACACCGGGACGATGAAGCCCGCGCTGTGCTCGAAGTGAAACGGCTGAAACGGTACGAACACCGCGCACAGCAACAGGCCGGCCAGGTACTGCACTGGCAGCGTGCCGAGCGGATTGTCGGTGATGCGTTTTTGCATGATCGAGCCGAGCGTCATGCTCGCCAGCGCCAGCAAACCGAACAGCATGCCGGCCCAGGACATTCCGGCCAGACCGATGCCCTGGTAAACCACCATGATCAGCCCGGCCAGACCCAGCGCCAGGCCGAACAGGCGGCTCGTCGAACGCTGCCGTTCCATCAAGACCACGGTAAGGATCGGCTGAACGCCCATGATCGTCGCCATTACCCCCGGCGTGACTTTGCAATCCAGCGCCAGCAGATAAAAGATCTGATAGGCCCCGAGCAACACCAGTCCCGTGGCGATCGCGAACAGCATCGGCTTGCCACCCTTGGGCAGCTTCAATCTCAGCAGCGGCGCCAGCAAGACCAGCCCGCACAGGGCGATGGCGAAGCGAATCAGCAGAAAGGCAAAGGGCGACGCATGGGCGAGGCCCCACTTGGAGAAAATCGCCCCGCTGCTCCACAGCAGAACGAACAGGCTCGTGGACGTCGCCGCGAGCGCGGATTGTTTCGAAAGGACACACATGAATACCACCTGTAGTCAGGCAAGAAGCCAACTCAGCCGAAGCTGAAATTCAGTAGGTTGTTCTGGCGGGCGCAGGGGTCAGCAGAAACTGCCGATCAACCCCGCACACCAACGCCCGGCGGCGAAACGACTGCGCACACCGGCGTGCTACTGACAGGTGGAGGGTAATGACTGATCTGCACAGGCTGCCGTTTCCCGCACGGCACGACGCCAGCGTTGACCGCTGAATCGACTACCGCGTTGATGACGGATGCAGGCATGAATGCTGATCTTTATTGAGGAAATGAACGCGCGAGCCATGCGGCTCGCGGGCTGACTATAACCAGCCCGGGACACAGATTGCAATGACTTGGGCGAAGGGCCGGTAGCGACAGTCTGGCGCCGGGTGGTTAGGGTTATTGGCGTGGTAACGGATTGTCAGGAGACATGGAATGCAAGAGATCATATGCCAAGGGAACGGACGTATTTGCGGTATCAGGTTTATCGGTCGGAGGCGAGGAAGCGGGCGGGTGTTGCGACTGCGCAGATGCGATGCATTTCGGGAGCCGACATGTCTGAAGTCCGCTTTGAGCCTATTGATGCTGAAGCACTCGCAGTTTATCAGTCTTGGGACGACCCGATTTTCTCGTGGGAAGATGTCGTCGTCTGGAAAGCTCGAGAACCTCTGTCTCTGGATATCGCAATCTGGTTTGAACAAGAGCTCTGCGGGCTATGCTTCGCAAATCCCAACAATAGCCGCCAGCGGATTCGCATCGTGCGACTGGAGGGCAAACCCGGAAAGGCTCACCCGCTGAAAAACCGAATAGCCGCTTTGGCATTGCTCGCCATCGACGAATTCGCCCGAATTATTGGCAGCCAAGTCATCGAAGTTCAGGAACCTATGCCTGGAGCCATTCCGGTTTATCAACAACTCGGCTTCACATTTGATGTGCAAGGTCGCCTTGTTCTACCAGTGGAGAGTAAAGTATCGTGACATCTGTTCATTTATTGACCAGCGAGGGAGGGAGTATGCGCAAAGTCGTAAGAAAATCCCCAAGCAAGAAGGAATTGCGCGAGCCGGTGGAAAAGCTTGATCGACTGGAGTTATCCGCGAATCAGCGCCGTTTTCTGCAGGTCCTTGAAAACGGAACCGACGTGACCGAGCCCAACCTGCTCGCCGGCCGTCCTTGAACCCATCAATAAAAAACCGCTCCCGAAGAGCGGTTTTCTATTGTCTGTTCCAGCCTCAACCAAACAACCAATACCCCAGCAACGTCAGCACCAGCACCGCCAGCACCGGGCGCATTACACGGTAGGCCTTGGGATGGCGGCGCTTCCACTGCTTGACCACGCCGCTGAAACGGTCGCTGAAGTTCTTGCTCCAGGCATAAGCCTGGTTGATGCCGCCAACGCGTTCGTCGTCCAGATTCTGCGGCGCGGTGGCGCGGCCGAGCCAGCCGCTGATGAAGCGATTGATCCGGGTCATCAAGCGGTTGCTCAGCGGACGTTCGATGTCACAGAACAGAATCACTCGAGTCTGAGCGGTTTCATTCTTGACCCAGTGCACGTAGGTCTCGTCGAACATCACGTCATCGCCGTCGCGCCAGGCATACACCTGACCGTCGACGAAGATCCGGCAATCATCGGAGTTGGGTGTCGACAGGCCGAGGTGATAACGCAGGGAGCCGGCGAACGGGTCACGGTGCGGATTGAGGTGACTGCCGCCCGGCAGCAGCGCGAACATCGCGCCCTTGACGTTGGGTATGGCACTGACCAGCGCCACGGTTTTCGGGCAAAGGGCTTCGGCCGATGGCAGCGGTTTGTCGTACCACTTCAGATAGAAACGCTTCCAGCCCTTCTTGAAGAACGAACCGAAACCGGCATCGTTGTTTTTCTCGGCGGCGCGAATGTAGCCTTCGTCGAACAGGTGCAAGGCTTCGTCGCGGATGGTTTCCCAGTTGTCACGCAGAACATCCAGCTCCGGAAACTTGCTGCGATCCAGATACGGTCTGGATGGCACTGCGGAAAACAGGTACATCAACGCGTTGTACGGAGCAAACAGTGCGGAGTGGTTGACGAACTGGCGCAATACCGGCAAACGCGCCTTGCCGCGCAAATGCACATAGAGCGTGCTGCCCAGAAACAGCAACAGCACAAACGCCTTGGCGGCAAACGAAACGGTCATCAACGACTCCTTGAATAAAGACAACGCTGCGCAATGCCCTTTTCCCGGCATGGCAGCCGGCCATGATAAACACTACCGGCTCCGGGAAAAACCCGCCTGACACAAGATTCAGTGTTAAGCATTACGCAACAAAGCCTTTATTAACATGCAGCGCCTGAACCCTGGCTGACTTGAATCAACAGGCTTACTGCTGGTTCTCTTGCTCGGTAAACAGGTCACTGAACAGCATGCTCGACAGATAACGCTCGCCCGAATCCGGCAGCACCACGACGATGGTTTTGCCCTGCATCTCTGGTTTCTCCGCCAGACGCACCGCCACCGCCATGGCAGCACCGCAGGAAATCCCGCACAAAATCCCCTCTTCCTGCATCAGGCGCAAAGCCATGGCCTTGGATTCTTCATCGGTCACCTGTTCGACGCGATCGACCATCGACAGATCAAGATTCTTCGGCACAAAACCGGCGCCAATGCCCTGAATCTTGTGCGGGCTCGGCTTGATCTCGGCACCGGCCAACGCTTGCGTAATCACTGGCGAAGACGCCGGCTCGACGGCCACCGACAGAATCGGTTTCCCGGCGGTGTTCTTGATATACCGCGAGACACCGGTAATGGTTCCACCGGTACCTACGCCAGCCACCAGCACATCCACGGCGCCGTCGGTGTCGTTCCAGATTTCCGGGCCGGTGGTCTTCTCATGAATTGCCGGGTTGGCCGGGTTATCGAACTGCGCCGGCATGAAGTATTTGTCGGCATCGCTGGCGACGATTTCCGCAGCTTTCTCGATGGCACCCTTCATGCCCTTGGCCGGCTCGGTCAATACCAGTTCCGCGCCCAAGGCTTTCAGAACCTTGCGGCGTTCGATGCTCATCGATGCCGGCATGGTCAGCATCAATTTATAGCCACGCGCAGCGGCAACGAAGGCCAGACCGATACCGGTATTACCGGAAGTCGGCTCGACAATGGTCATGCCCGGCTTGAGTCTGCCGCTGCTTTCGGCGTCCCAGATCATGTTGGCGCCGATTCGGCATTTGACCGAGTAACCGGGGTTGCGCCCCTCGATCTTGGCCAGGATGGTGACCCCGCGCGGCGCGATGCGGTTGATCTGGACCAGCGGCGTATTACCGATGGAATGGGCGTTGTCAGCGTAAATACGGCTCATGGCTGGGTCCTTATGCAGCGTTGAATTCAGCCTTCCAAGGTAAGCCCGTTGCCGATCACAGTCCAGTCGGGTCGAACGTCTGCAAACGCGCGGAGTCAATCGCTTTGAATCGTCAAGCCACACTCTTGAAGGAACAATGGCATGAAACGTCGTTACAGCTGGCCGCTCTGGACCCTGGCGGGTGTCGTGGTGCTGCTGGTCGCCCTGCATTTCGCCCTGCCCTATCTGGTACGCGACTACCTCAATGACAAACTTGCGGACATGGGCGATTACCGTGGCCAGATCACCGATGTCGACCTCGCGCTGTGGCGCGGCGCATACAAAATCAACGGCCTGAAGATCGTCAAGGTCGATGGCAAGGTTCCAGTGCCGTTCGTCGATGCGCCGTTGATCGACCTGTCGGTAAGCTGGCATTCACTGTGGTACGACCATGCCGTGGTCGCGCAGGTGCAATTCCTCAACCCCGAAATCAACTTCGTCGACGGCGGCCCCAACAAGCAGAACTCGCAGACCGGTCAGGGCACCGACTGGCGTGAGCAGTTGGGCAAGCTGCTGCCGATCACCCTCGATGAAGTGCAGATCAACGATGGCCGTGTCACGTTCCGCAACTTCAATTCCAAGCCGCCGGTGAACATGAACGCCAGCAACGTCAACGCCAGCATCTACAACCTGACCAATGTGGTCGACAAGGAAGGCAAACGCGACGCGCGCTTTGAAGGCAAGGCGTTGCTGCTGGGGCACGCGCCATTGGAAACCACCGCCACCTTCGATCCACTGAGCAACTTCGAAGACTTCGAATTCCGCCTGCGCGCCCGTGACATCGAGCTCAAACGCATGAACGACTTCGCCGCCGCCTACGGTAAGTTCGACTTCAACGCCGGCCACGGCGACGTGGTCATCGAAGCCAAGGCAGAGAAAGCCCGACTCACCGGCTACATCAAACCTCTGCTGCGCGACGTCGACGTATTCAACTGGCAGCAGGACGTCGAGAACAAGAACAAAGGCCTGTTCCGCTCAATCTGGGAAGCGCTGGTCGGCGGCACCGAGACCGTGCTGAAGAACCAGAACAAAAACCAGTTCGCCACCCGCGTTGAACTCAGAACGTCAATGCCTTTGAAGCGTTTCTGCAGATTTTGCGCAATGGCTTCATCCAGGCATTCAATGCGCGGTACGAACGGCCGAAGCCAGATGAGGATTAAGTTTTGCGGTTGACGACATATCGACCTGTGTCTTCGGCCGCTATCGATGAACGCTGTTGCAGCGAATCCCAGCCCAGACAGGCCAACGCCAAAGAACGTGGCACTGCTTCACGCCCATTGCTGTAACGGCTGATGCTGCGAGCGCTCACACCGAGCGCTTCGGCCGCATCATTGAGAGAAAGTCCGGTACGGGCGCGCCAATCGATAAAAATGCGCGTGTTCTCATCCTGGGCATTTTGCGCTAGCGCATCCATATACAAGGTGTCTGCACCGATCTGTACGTCGGGTTCAATCCATTCAACGATCCAACCCTCGTCCCCGACTGCGGCAGTCGCAAAGACTTCGCGATCAAGCAGTGGCCGCAGACCTGGATAAGTATGAATATCCGTCCCCAAATCAACTGTCAGTTCCTGACCATTGATAAATGTCAGTGCCAACCTGAAATCTGACAGGACGCGCGCAGATCGCAGACGCGGCCGTTTCATGGATAACATCGATCTTCTGCCCTTTTTACTAACCGAGTAAGAAAGGCTATCGCCAAATCGGCGATACCGGAATACTGGCCATCCGCCGAGACTGAGTCAACATGTGACGCTCCATTCAGAGACTGAATAAGCCGTCTGCGTTCACAGTCGACCGGCGTGCGCGTTATAGTCGGGCATCCGATTATTTCGCCCCGCCCTGCCCGTAAGGTCAGCGTTACCGTTCGAGGATTTGCAGATGAAGTTCGAAGGCACCCAGGCCTACGTCGCCACCGATGACCTGAAGCTGGCGGTCAACGCCGCCATCACCCTGGAGCGGCCGCTGCTGGTCAAGGGTGAGCCGGGCACCGGCAAGACCATGCTCGCCGAGCAACTGGCCGAGTCGTTCGGTGCCAAGCTGATCACCTGGCACATCAAATCCACCACCAAGGCCCATCAGGGTCTGTACGAGTACGACGCGGTCAGCCGTTTGCGCGACTCGCAGCTGGGCAATGAAAAAGTCCACGATGTGCGCAATTACCTGAAGAAAGGCAAGCTCTGGGAAGCCTTCGAGTCCGAGGAGCGGGTGATTCTGCTGATCGACGAAATCGACAAGGCCGACATCGAGTTCCCTAATGACTTATTGCAAGAACTCGACAAGATGGAGTTCTACGTTTACGAAATCGACGAGACCATCAAGGCGAAGAAACGCCCGATCATCATCATTACTTCCAACAACGAGAAAGAGCTGCCGGACGCCTTCCTGCGCCGCTGCTTCTTCCACTACATCGCTTTCCCCGACCGCACTACCCTGCAGAAAATCGTCGACGTGCACTACCCGGACATCAAAAAGGATCTGGTCAGCGAAGCGCTCGATGTGTTCTTCGACGTGCGCAAGGTACCGGGCCTGAAGAAAAAGCCTTCGACGTCCGAGCTGGTCGACTGGCTGAAACTGCTGATGGCCGACAACATCGGCGAAGCGGTGCTGCGCGAGCGCGATCCGACCAAGGCCATCCCGCCACTGGCTGGCGCGCTGGTGAAGAACGAACAGGACGTGCAACTGCTTGAGCGCCTGGCGTTCATGAGCCGGCGCGGCACCCGCTAAGAGGCTGCTGCCATGTTGCTCAACCTGTTCAACGAAATGCGCGCAGCCAAAGTACCGGTGTCGGTGCGC
>Ga0308157_10008947_pt1 | contig 11246 bp, 8 predicted proteins | sample PhyBR1_FD_201035 | JGI IMG/M metagenome (GOLD analysis project Ga0308157, IMG submission 201035) | Phyllosphere microbial communities from UC Gill Tract Community Farm, Albany, California, United States - DLSLB.R1 | ecosystem: Host-associated > Plants > Phyllosphere > Unclassified | place: USA...
ATGTAATTATAGCTCGCCCCATAGACATCGCCTCTAGGACGGTTCTAGGCGTGCCTTCACGATACGATGGGAGGACGTAAACACTGCATTGTGCAATAGCTGGTCGAACATCTGCCAAACGGCCCAAGTATTCAATCGATCCGGTCTTCACCCATGTGTCCAGTTCATGTTGTTTGATAGCGTCGGGGTTGGAGTCAATCCAGCCGGCAAGCAAGCAACGGGAATTAGGGTAGCGTGTACGTATTCTGCTCGCAGCATGTGCATATTCTCGTACGCCTTTGTCTCCTAATAGTCGCGCGACCATTAAGAAGCACGCCGGCTCAGGTGGCAGTGTTGCAACATTAAAAAAATTAATGTCCACACCCGATCCGTTGACTACACATGTACGTATGCTAGAACTAATTAAACCGCTATCGAGAAAAAGTGCTCGATCATCAGGATTCTGAAAAAAAACAACACTAGCTCGTGCCAGCGATATCTTGTATAGACTTTGAGAAATCTTTTGTAGCCACGAACGCTTGCCGCTGTTTATTTGAAACGAATAGCCTAGGCCTGTGATTAGTGAAAAACGCTCAGGTACTCTAGCCAGCCATGCTGCAAAAGTGCCATAAATAACTGGCTTGATGGTATACCCTAGCACTCGATCAGGTTTTAAACTGGCCATAAGCCGCCATAAATGCCATAACGTCTTCAAATCAGCAACTGGATTTGTTCCCGTGCGTTGCAATGGAATCTCGTGCACAACCACGCCGACACTCTCAAAATATTCCCGTACGGTCGATCCACTTGGCATGTCTGGTGCTGCTACATGCACCTTCATTCCACGTGCCTGAAGGGCAGTAATCAAAGGGCCACGGAAATTTATTAGCGATTCCGCCAAGCTAGCAATGACTAAAAAATTCATCGCGGGAATCCCTGTGAAGAAGTTTGTTCTGCTAACCACGCCTGAAACATCAGTACACACCATAGTTGGTGCTGCCAATTACGCTGCCCGTTGATGTGCTCGGCCCATTTCTGTCTTATAGGCACAGGATTGAAGTAGCCCTCGCGTTTCAGTCGTGACTCGCTTAACAGGTCCTCAGCCCAGCTTCGTAAAGGTCCCCGAAGCCATTCTCCAATAGGGACTCCGAATCCCATCTTAGGCCGTTCAATCAGGCCCTTCGGCACGTAACGGTAGAGCACTTGGCGGAGCGCCCATTTTGTGACAAGGCTGCCCCCTTCTTTGCGAAGAAGATAGTGTTGAGGCAATTGCAATGAAAATTCCACCACTCGATGGTCCAAAAACGGTACACGTGTCTCTAAGCTTGTACCCATCGCGGCTCGGTCTACCTTTGTCAGAATGTCGTCTGGCAAATAAGTAAGCAAATCGAGCAACATCATGCGTTCCACATCGCTCAAGCCTGTCAGCGAAGAAACAGCGCCGTCAGTTAATGGCGTGCTTGGCTCACTACCTCTCAGCACTACATCCTGAGGTTGAGCCCAGTTCGAGACTAGGCGCCAGTAAAGCGCGTTTGCCGAGCCTGCCGTCATCAACCCTGCACCTTTGTGAAGCTTGTCCCCCACATTAGCCCAGCGGCGCGGCAATGGCATGTAAGCAGCCAGTTGGTTTAAGCGCTGTGTCGATATACTGGTTATACCCCGCGCCAGTGCACGACGCAGCGGTAATGGAACGGCAGACAGTTTCCGCCAGAGACTAGCCGTGAGGCAATAGCGGTTGTAGCCGCAAAATAGCTCATCGCCCGCATCACCGGAAAGCGACACTGTGACATGCTGACGCGCCAGCTGGCTCACAAGGAAGGTAGGAATTTGTGAAGAATCGGCAAAAGGCTCGTCGTATAGCGTTGGCAGACGGGGGATAACGGCCAACGCTTGCTCGGCGGACACATACATTTCGGTGTGATCGGTGCCAAGATGTTTTGCCACCGCCTTTGCATGCTTTGCTTCGTTGTAAGCCGTTTCATGGAAGCCGATGGAGAAAGTTTTTACTGGACGACTGGCTTGCGCTTGCATCAACGCCACCACCGTAGACGAATCGATCCCTCCAGATAAAAAAGCACCTAGCGGCACGTCAGCCACTACCTGTTGGCGCACTGCATCTGTTAGTAGTGTGTCCAAAGCATCCACAGCTTGTTCTGCGCTACCAGAAAACTTACGCAACGCTCCTTCCTCTGCTGCCTTTGAAGCCGACCAATAAGTATGTACTAAAGGCTCGGGCACATTTTGGGATACAGTCAAAATTTTGCCAGGCAAAAGTTTGTGTACATCTTCGTAAATCGAGTGGCTGCCACCCACATTGCTATGCCGCATGAACAGGCAAAGTGCATCGCGGTTAATGGCTGAACCAAATGCAGGATGCGCACGTAGCGCTTTTAGTTCCGAGCCGAATAAAAAGATTGCAGAACGGCCGCTTCCCTGCCAGCCGTAATACAGCGGCTTTTCTCCCAAACGATCACGACCGAGGGTGAGTGTACGAGTTTGTCTGCACCATACTGCAAAGGCAAACATACCAACACTTCGCTCGACCGTAGCGCGAATGCCCCATGCATCAAAACCTGCCAATAAGGTTTCGGTGTCAGAGTGCCCGCGCCATTGAGGCATCATTCCTAGTTTTTCTAATTCGGCGCGCAAACTAAGATGATTGTAAATCTCGCCGTTGAAAGCAATCACATAACGACCAGAACTGGACGCCATGGGTTGTGTGCCTGCGGCAGACAATTCAACAATGGACAGTCGGCGATGCCCTAAAGCAATCGCGGCATCTGCATCCAACCAATGCCCGTCAGAATCGGGCCCTCGATGACCAATAGAATTTGTCATCGTATGCAGCCATCCCTGCGCTTCGTCGGCAGACCAGGCACCCCCTAAAAAACCACTAAATCCGCACATGTAAACAAGCCTTTTCTGCCGCAGGCGACAACGTCCGCGAATATTTTGTTGTTTTTGAATACCGTTGCTGTATCAAGATTTTGCAACGGCATAGCAAGCCCAATATATAAAGTTCATCACACAGGTTTACCGTGATGGATGCATACATGCTTGCCACACTTGCCGGTAGCGTTCACACATAAGTTCTAGGGAAAAATTTTCCATGATATGTGATCTACATGAAACTTGACGCGCTGTCCATAAGGACGCGCCTCGTTGCCAACTGCTAAAAGCTTGCATTAGCCCCTGGGCCAAAGCGCTTGGGTTTTGGGGAGGGACGACCCAGCCATGTTCTCCGACGATAACAGCCGCATCCCCTACGTCGGTGGTTACGCACGGCGTGCCGCAGGCCATGGCCTCAGCTAAGACATTTGGAAATGCTTCTCCCAAGCTCGAAAGCACATGCACGTCCATCGCATTCATTAGCGCAGGAATATCGTCTCGCGGCCCGAGCAATAGCACATTTTCTGCCACGCCGGCAGTGTCGAGCCAACCACGCAGAGTTTCATTGTCTTTGTTCATCCCATTCCCGATCAACAAACAAGTAAAGGGAACGCCGTTCTGCTTAAGTTGGCTTAAAGACTGCACCAGGTTTACGTGATCCTTTTGTGCATCAAACCTAGCCACCATGCCAAGAACAAAGGCATTTTCATTAATTCCAAGCTTAACTCGCACATTGCGCCTTGCATGAGCATCAGGCTGCAAGTGTTTGAGGTTGTAGCCATTTGCAATATTCACAAACTTATCAGATCGGTAGCCAATGGCTTGATGTAATCGGGTTGCCTGCGCAGAACAACTGACAATTTTACGTGGTATCCAGCTAGAAAGAATTGCGCAGAGTCGCATTAGAAATAGCGTCGTGCGACTATTGTGCGCGGTATCAAAATTGGCATGCCGAATACCCCACGCAACTGAATTGTTTCCAGCTAGTCGAGCAATCAACCCGCCAATTAAGTCGGAATGATACATCCAAGTTTGTACTACGTCTGGATGAATCTGCCGCAGGAGCCGATACAACGCTAGTAAACCTATCGCAGTTACTCTGCCTCGTGGAAAGTTTAAAGTATGAACAGAAACGCCTGCTTGCACCAGACGGTCGCCATAGATACCTCGGTCCATTAAAGAAATGACATGGTGCTCAATATCATGGAGTTGTTGAGATGTAATCAAACGGAATAGAACCGCTTCGGCGCCCCCGTTATTTAGCCCTGTTATTATTTGTACGATTTTCATGAATATTATACATTTTGCAGTTAATTCGATTTCGTATTTTTTTGTTTGCGATTATTGAAATAAAAGCAATGTAAATCCAGAAAAAGAAAGACGAGGGCGATACCTTGGTCAGAAAGAGTATTGTGACTGAAATTAATAACGCAGTCGTCATTTTCCCGCTTCTCAATCCATATGAAACCGTCAGAAAGCCCAACACGCCAAATGTAAAAAAACCGAAAAATGCAAAGCCTAGATCATTTAAAGCATAGTCTCCAAAAACGCTTGACATATCAGAGAAAAAACCTACCCCAAAAATAATATTTAAATAGTTATTATCTGCTGAATAATTTAGAAAATTTTCTAATACAAAAACCCTAAAATTAATTCCCGTCTCGTCATATTGCCCGCTGAAAAATCTTGGGGCGATATAGTAAGTAACAAGCAATGGGGTGCAAAGTGTAATGATGGAAATTATAATTACATTATTTCTAGGATTTCGAAGCGCGCTTGCGGCCATGTAAAATCCGAGCAGTACAAATCCAAAAATAGAGAAAGAAAGTAGAACGGACGTGAAGTATAAATAATCGATTAATTCTAGCTTGCCGTATGCAAGGTCTTTGTGCCAGAAATATCTGTACATGATATACAGCAGAAAGGTGTAGCATGCGTATGTTCCTGGCTCATTAAACAGTCCGCTGGGACGTAGTAAAACTCCGCCGCCAGCTAGGTTGTGCTCGTAGTTCCCGCCGATTACACGCTGACTTTCTCCCGTAAATGGCGAAAGAAAGTCGATGACAAAACCAAATCCATAATGAGAGACAACTTGTGTGTAGAAACAAAAGAGGTGAATCCACAATATTGTTTTCAACAGTTTTGCAAGGCGTTCCCAGTCGTTAACGGCGAGAAATAGAAAAAATAATGCAGAAGATAAATACAGTGGTAGTGCAAAAAATCTGGATAGATAGAAATCCCCAGATGAATTTATTAGCGATATAGAGCCTAGGAACGCTATGTAAAATAATAAATAGCCTATAGGTCTAACTAGAATGATTAGATCTTTCCGTAGTCGCATTTGAGATAAAACTATGCACCCAATTGCCGCCATCATGGAGGAAAGAAAGGGTGGCAAAGCTAGACCTAACTCGTAAAAGTAAAAGGACTGCAACGTTGCTAAAAATAGCCATAAAAAACAAAAAATGTTTTTTACATGTAATTTACTTTTCCGTAAATTCTGCATTTTTAAAGATTTCTAAAATTTATTATGCTTTCTGATATTCTGGGCGACATATTCTAAAATTTCAAGAAAGGACACAAATCAAAGTTAAAGAAGCTATGCATAACATCTGCTATTTCATATTAAGCAGCATAAGCATGAGCATAAGCTATGCATAGCTCCATTGTCGAACTGACTATTGTTTTATTAGGTGCTTTACATATCCCAATGGGATTGACGCAAGGTAGAAAAATCGCGCAGGCCAATTTCTTGGAAGATCAGAAAATATAGATAATCCTGCATTTAGTCTGTGGCGAATGGAGCTTCCAGATATTCTTAATGAATACGCTGGATTCCACGCAAGATATCTGTGATAGCTTTCTAATGTTTTCTGCGTTGCCTCAGCTTTTGCAGTAGGGTAGGAGATATGATAACGCTTATTATTCGAATATGATGTCTCTAATTCTGTGTCGTAAATACGCAGTATATCATTAACAAATATGTAATTATATTCCGTGGATATTTGAGCCCATGCGGTTCCATTTGTATAGCCCGGTTTAAAATCGGAAAAATATTTTTTAAGAATTTCAGGTTTTGTGAATTGGAAAATTTCAGATGTCATGCGCATTCTGAAGCGGACATCACCTTCGTTAGCAATAAAATTGTTTTTCTTGAAGGGATGGCCTATAAAATGGCCAGATTCATTTATGCAACGTCCGGCCACTCCTGCAATTTTCGGACCGTTAAACTGCTCAATATATTTTCTCACGATGGTAAGGGCATTGCTCGTTAGTTGATCGTCATGATCTAGAATGCACGCAAAGTCCCCTGTTGCTAATAAGCTTCCTTCGTAGGTGCTCCTGGCTCCAAAATGATTTTTATCCAAAAACTTTAATTTCATATTCTTGGTTTTTCCATCGTCGATCGAGCAGTCATCCACTAAAATCCATTCGAAATTTTTATAATCTAGATTTAAAAGGCTTTTGTATGTGCGTTCTAGTGTTTTTGAGCTGTTAAAGCATGGCGTTATGATTGAGAAATTAATATCTTTCATTGTTTTATTATCTTATTTATAGAGAGCGGAGAGAAAAAGATCATTGTCGAAAAAACAATTATCCAAAATGCAAATAGGAGCAATCCAGATACATCAACATTGCCTGATGTTGAGAGATATTTGGCTATTACTCCGCAAGTAATTCCGGGAATTAAGTTTCGTAATATGCAATCGATCAGCCAGGTTTTATGAAACCCTGGTAAAAGATTTTTATGGGTGACGTACGTCCATAGGAGAAAATAGAATAAATTGACCGCAAACCATGTTGAAGCTGCGCCCACAGCGCCCCAGAAATAGATAGACAAACACATGGAGGGAATCATAATGATAAGTAGTAAAAAATTCCCTCTCAAATGATATTTGAGGTCTCCTTGTGCTTGTTGAATATAGCCGGGGAAGGCCGCAAGTGCTGCAAAAAAGTAGCCCCCGGCATAAAGGCTTAGTATCATTTTCCCGTATATTCCGACTTGTTCATTTCCCGTCCAAAAGTCGAGAATTTCCTTCGAGAATAAGATTAATATAATTGAGAAAGAGCCTGCAAGCACGGAAATCATTGAGGTTGAGTTCTTGTACAAAAGCATGGCCTCTCCCTTTTTGTTTTGCGAATATAGATTTATCATTCGCAGAGTTATTGGGTTCGTCAAAGGAGCGCATAACGTCATCAATCCGGTCGCAAGAATTACTGCCATTGTAAAATAGCCGTATTCATTCAATGGTAGCGAACCTGAAAGTAGCATTTTATCGATCTGAGTGAGTAAAACCCATACAGCTGAGGTCAGTGCAATGCTGAAAGAATACTTAAGTATCGGTTTAATAGGCTTAAACAGATTGTTCGGTGTCCAGCCTAAAATTTGGCCATGTGCGAGTGCCGGTAGCAACGTACGAGATTTGATAGCTAAGCCAACAAATTCAATGAATGCTATCAGCAGCTGATAAGTAAAGAATACCGTTGGAGAATGATCCACCCATATTAATATGGGGAGTATTCCCACAAATCGCAGCGTTGCCACGAATGCGTTGAAACCGCTTAGCCAAACTAAGCGCTCTGCACCAGATATGCAGCCACGGTAAAGGCCACATATCCAGCGCAATGCCACGCCCACAGCCATAAGTTGCAAAGCTATTTTTACCTGTGCTGGAGGCAAAGTTTGAGCATGCAACCACTTGTCCGCAATTATGCCTGCACTTAACAACATAATGCCGCCGCCTAGAAAGGCTACCGCAAAGAATATAATTTGTAACGCGCGCAACAATCGGCGATAATTCTGTGCATCTGTTGCGCCGCCGTTAAAACGAGCCGTTTCGCGGGCTACGGTAGGAGTGAGCCCCATGTCCAGTAGATTGAACCATGCCTGAAGCATGGCGAAAAAACCAACTAGGCCATAGGCTTCCGCTCCCATGTACTTTAAATATAAGGGGAGTATGACGATACTTATTAGAGTGACATATATTTGAGTGGCATAGTTGGCAAGAATGTTGCGTTTAAGGGACATTCCTTTTCCCTAGTTGAATTTGGTTGTCAAATAACGTTTTTCTAAGTCTAGTAAATCTCGTTTGCGTTCCTTGAGTCGTCGGGCGGGATTTCCTGCATAAATTCCAAAAGCGTCACATTTTTTAGTCACCAAACTAAGTGCTCCGATCGCCACGCCTTCTTCCAGCGTGATGCCGGGCAAAACGACACTACCGCTACCCACAATAACATGCCTGCCGAGAAAAACATCTGCGTGCTGTACATTCGTGAATTCATCAGTTAATGTAGGTCCGGTCATGTACGCACCTGAATAATCATCATTGCTCGAGTATATGGATACTCTCGATGATATTCCGACAAAATCACAAAGTGTTATCTTTCCTCCGCCTATCAAACTTGCGCCAACAGCGATGTGTACGTTGTTCCCGATAGAAATTCCGCCAATTCCCGCTGATATAACGCAAAAATCATCGACACGTATATCATTCGCCAAAGAAATACGACTCACTCCGTAAAACGATGCGCGATCCGAAATTTGAACGTTATCGCCAACGTATTGAAAGCCCATAGCGTCAATGGCTTCACGGCTTAACATTGGCATGAATCAGACCCCTTAAGAATGTTAATGACGCGTTGCTGATCATCCCAAGTCAGAGCTGGGTAAATCGGCAAACAGAGCACTTGCTGCGCTGCAGTGGTGGCCATTGGGAGGTTTTCGCGATGCGCGGAAGGCATGCCGCGATACATTGAGAAGTCGGTTATCAATGGATAAAAGTAACGGCGCGAAAATATGTTTTGTTCTTTCAGTTTTTGATACAACGCGTCCCGGCTGATTGGATAATCAGTGTCAACCATTATGGGGAAATAAGAATAGTTGGCTACTTTCTGCCCTGCATCTTGCACGCAGCGGAGACCTGGGACATTTTCGAGCGCAGTGCGGTAGGATTCGGCGATTGCCTTGCGCTTGGCCAGTGCAGCGCCTACGTGCTGAAGTTGAAGCATGCCAAAGGCAGCATTGATTTCACTCATCTTACCGTTGATGCCGGGGGCGACCACAGTCGTCTCGTCGACAAAGCCGAAGTTTTTTAGATGATCAATACGCTGCTTTGTCTTGGCATCCGGACAAATGATCGCGCCACCTTCAAACGTATTAAATACTTTAGTCGCATGAAAACTTAGCACAGAGAGATCGCCATGTCTTAGGATGCTACCATCTGCGTCTTGCACACCAAAGGCATGCGCAGCATCGTATATAACCTTCAGGTTATAGTTATCTGCAATCTTCTGTATGGCCTCCACGTCGCAAGGATTACCATAGCAATGTACTGGCATGATCGCTGTGGTCTGTGGCGTGATGGCGGCTTCTATGCGAGCTGGGTCGATGTTAAGCGTATTAGGGTCCACATCGACAAAAACAGGCTTGATGCCGTTCCACAGCAGTGAATGTGCAGTGGCAACAAAGGAGTAAGGCGTCGTAATGACTTCGCCTGCAACTCGAAGTGCCTGCAGAGCAGTGACTAAAGCAAGAGTCCCATTAGAGAAAAGTGCAAGGTGTTTTACGCCAAGATATTCGCACAGTGCCTTCTCAAGCTGCTGGTGGAAAGGGCCGCCATTGGTGAGAATTTTGTTATCCCATATTTTTTGCAGATAGGGGATAAATTCTTCCAATGGTGGAAGGGCAGGCTGCGTTACGTAAATGGGGGAATTCACGACTTTATGTGAAGGTTCTTGCGAGGATGGTACAGGGGCGATAGTCTGTTTTGACATTATTTTCCTTGAGGCTGGGTTGTTGCCGGAGTCTTGACTGTGGCCACCTTAGGTACCAAATTTATTCTCCTCGCTGCATCCGAGCCTTTTTTACTCCATTTTGAATGTTTGCTTTCCAAAATCTGAAAAACGTCAAATGTCGTTTTGTCTCATTTGTGAGCTATGTACCACGGCATGGCCTGCACAAGGCCCTCATCTATGCGTTGTGTGGGTGAATATCCCAGGAGACGCTTTGCCTTGCTGATGTCTGCAAGGCTATGGCGCACATCACCAGCGCGAAAATCGCGGTGTACAGGGGTTGCATCCTTCAGTTGTGGGAAACTTGGCAGGAGATTGCGCTGCAATTGGCTGTGCAATTCGTTGAGCGTTGTGCGGTCGCCAACCGCGACGTTGTAGACTTGGTTTACAGCGTCTATGTTTTCAACTGTAGCGGCCAGCAGATTGGCCTGTACCACATTGGCAATGAAGCAGAAATCGCGGCTCGTTTCGCCATCCCCGTTGATGTATACCGGTTGGCCTTGAATCAGGCTAGCAATCCATTTGGGTATAACTGCTGCGTAAGCGCCGTTCGGATCCTGTCGGGGACCAAATACGTTGAAGTAACGCAAGCCAATTGTATTGAAACCGTAGCTACGAGCAAACACATCGGCATATAGTTCGTTGACGTATTTTGTCACGGCATACGGACTCAGAGGCTTTCCAATAGTGTCTTCCACCTTGGGTAGGCCGGGGTGATCGCCATAGGTGCTGCTGCTGGCGGCGTAGGTGAAGCTCTTCACCTTGGCATCCCGAGCAGCAACCAGCATGTTCAAGAAACCGCTGATGTTGGCGCTGTTCGTTGTGATAGGGTCTTCAAGGCTGCGCGGGACACTGCCCAGGGCGGCTTGGTGAAGTACGTAGTCCACGCCAGTGCACGCATTCTGGCAATCAGCGAGCTCTCGGATGTCGCCTTGGATGAAATTGAAGTTGGCCCATTGCGCGGAGCTGACCAGAGTCTTTACTTCATCCAGGTTGCATTGGTGACCAGTCGCAAAGTTGTCGAGCCCAACGACGCGCTGACCCAGTTTAAGAAGTGTCTCAAGCAAGTTGCTGCCGATAAACCCGGCTACTCCAGTAATGAGCCAAGTACGTGGTTGGCTAGGCAGGCGGGCTTGCAGTTGTTGGTAGGCAGTCATTTTAATTCTTGATTATTAATTTCATGCAATGTGTTCGGCATGAAACTGATCTTATTGAAGATTGACTTAGAGTCGCAGGTCGCTTTCATGAGCGTCAAGCACGTACTTCAAGTCGTATAGCACGTGGTTTGGCTTGCCCAGGGCGCGGATGGCTGGGGCCGTCATTTCCTTGAATTGTTGATGTGCAACTGCCAGAATAATGCCGTCGTATGTGCCGGTTTCTGGTTTTGCCACGGGTGTGATCCCGTATTCATGCTCGGCTTCTTCAGCCGTGGCCCAAGGGTCATATACGTCGACTTGGCAGTTGTAATCCTGCAGTTCAGCTACTATGTCAACCACCCGGGTATTTCGGAGGTCGGGACAGTTTTCCTTGAATGCCAGCCCCATCACTAAAATTCGGGCGCCATCAACATGGACCCGGCGTTTTGT
>Ga0308157_10008948_pt1 | contig 11244 bp, 8 predicted proteins | sample PhyBR1_FD_201035 | JGI IMG/M metagenome (GOLD analysis project Ga0308157, IMG submission 201035) | Phyllosphere microbial communities from UC Gill Tract Community Farm, Albany, California, United States - DLSLB.R1 | ecosystem: Host-associated > Plants > Phyllosphere > Unclassified | place: USA...
GTGTCTTTTCCTTAGACACAAAAGTTGCAAGGGAAGTAATGGTTCCTCGAACAGATGCTTTTATGATCGACATTAATGACTCCATTGAAGAAAATGTCAACGAAGTACTATCGGAGAATTACTCAAGGATTCCTGTTTATAATGAAGACAAAGATAAAGTTGTCGGAATCCTTCATACGAAAAATTTATTAAAAGCTGCCCATAAATTTGGGTTCGAAAACTTAGAAATCAAAAAAATCATGCAGGAACCACTTTTTGTTCCAGAAACGATTTTTATTGATGATCTATTGTATGAAATGAAAAAAACACAAAACCAAATGGCGATCCTATTAGATGAATATGGCGGAGTCGTAGGTTTAGTGACATTGGAAGATCTACTTGAAGAAATCGTTGGAGAAATCGATGATGAATCAGATGAAGTAGAAAATCTCTACGAACAAGTCGGTGACTATGAATACATCATTCAAGGTCGAATGCTGATCGATGAATTCAATGAGGCGTTTGAAAGTAATCTCCACATGAGTGATGTGGATACGATGGCCGGCTACTTGATCACAGCTTTAGGCATGATTCCCGATGAAGGAGAAAAACTTTCATTTGATGTTGAAAACATTACCTTGATTTCTGAAGAAATGGAAGGTTCTAGAGTACTCAAAATTCGTGTGATCTTCCATGATCCAGAAGAAATAGAAGCTGAGCCTGAAGAAGAACGTCGCTATTTCAAAAAAGATTTTGAAGACGACGAACCACGAAGATAAAGCACCTTCGATGATCTTTTAACGGAACGAAGAGCGGATATATTACTTGCTTTCTGAAGTGATGTATCTGTTCTTTTTTTGGAGATATCAAATGAAAAGAAAAAGTAAAACTGTTTCGCTTACTTTTTCAAATTGAATATCCATGCTATACTATTTGAGTTGAAGAAAAGGATAGAGGAACTATCGAATAGTCGAAGGGGTTCTCTTTTATGAAGCAATAGACAAATGAAGAATGGAGTAAATTTATGAACAATCCAGAATTAAAACAGCAAGTGGACAATCGACGCACATTTGCGATCATTTCCCATCCGGATGCGGGAAAAACAACGATCACCGAACAACTGCTTTTATTCGGTGGTGCGATTCGCCAAGCAGGAACGGTCAAAGGAAAGAAAACGGGTAATTTTGCAAAATCCGACTGGATGGAAATCGAAAAACAACGTGGGATTTCTGTTACCAGTTCAGTGATGCAATTTGATTATCACGGAAAAAGAGTCAATATTCTAGACACTCCTGGCCATGAGGACTTTTCAGAAGATACGTATCGTACGTTGATGGCGGTCGATAGTGCAGTCATGGTCATCGATAGCGCAAAAGGGATTGAAGCGCAAACGAAAAAACTTTTCCAAGTAGTCAAAAGAAGAGGAATTCCTATTTTCACCTTCATCAATAAGTTGGACCGAGATGGTCGAGAACCGCTTGATCTATTAGAAGAATTAGAAGAGTTATTAGATATCGAATCTTGCCCAATGAATTGGCCGATCGGTATGGGGAAAGGATTGGAAGGATTATACGATATCCATCATAACCGAGTAGAATTTTATCGTCCTGAGAATTATCAAGATGAACGCTTGGCTCAATTAGATGAAGAGGGTCACTTACCGGAGGATCATCCGCTCAGAAATAATTCATTGTACGAGCAAGTATTAGAAGAAGTAGAGCTGTTAAAAGAAGCCGGGGATTCCTTTAATGAAGAAAAAATTGCACGTGGGGAGCAGACGCCAGTATTTTTCGGTTCAGCTTTAACTAATTTTGGTGTTCAGACATTTTTAGAAACATTCGTTGATTTGGCGCCATCTCCTTATGGACATAAAACACGTGAAGAGCAAGTAGTCAGCCCGTATGAACAAGAGTTTTCTGGTTTTGTCTTTAAGATTCAAGCCAATATGAATCCAGCTCACCGAGATCGTATTGCATTTGTACGAATCTGTTCAGGTACATTTGAACGTGGAATGGACGTCTCATTAGAGCGCACGAACAAAAAATTGAAATTGAGTAATGTCACGCAGTTTATGGCAGATGCCAGAGAAAACGTTGAAAATGCTGTGGCAGGAGATATCATTGGTGTGTATGACACTGGAAATTATCAAATCGGTGACACATTATATGAAGGAAAACTAAAAGTAGCTTATGAAGAATTACCTTCATTTACGCCTGAGCTTTTCATGAAAGTCACGGCTAAAAATGTGATGAAACAAAAATCATTCCACAAAGGAATCAATCAATTGGTACAAGAAGGTGCCATTCAATTATATAAAACCTATGTGACCGAAGAGTACATCATCGGGGCAGTTGGACAATTACAATTTGAAGTTTTCCAATATCGGATGTTGAATGAATACAATGCAGAAGTGATCATGTCACCAATGGGTAACAAGATCGCCCGTTGGATCGAGCCAGAAGATCTGGATGAGAAAATGAGTTCAAGTCGTAATATCTTAGCGAGAGATCGCTTTGATCAACCGCTATTCTTATTTGAGAATCAGTTTGCAGAGCGTTGGTTTGCTGACAAATATCCAAACGTAAAATTAAAAAGTTTGATGTAATCAATGCTTCCCATTACCTGTACAGTTGTTTCCTTTTAAAATATTCATTTAGCATATAAATTAATACGAACACACGACGATTCATATTTTCAGTGAATTGTCGTGTGTTTTTGTTGGATTTTAACGTTTTTTTGTTTATTTTGAAAAAATCAATTAAAATCAAATAAAAAAATAGATTAGAATATTTTTGCGTACATATATATAAAATAAGCAAAGAAAGTAGGGGTCAAATGGAAACAGAAATCGAAAAAAAACAGCGTATTGAAAGAAAAAAAGCAAAAATGCGTCGAGTATGTCAAATGTTGGATATTGAGAATTGGGAAAAAAATGAACGGATCGTCACAGAAATACGCTCGATCATCCAAGCGGATCGACCTGTAAAGGGGAGGGAAGTTGGAAATAGGAAAAAGAAAAAAAGGGAATGCCAAGTACCTTCGACAAAACCCCTTTGATTCATGATTTATTTTTTTTACCTACATAGCAATTGGTGCATTTAAATTTCTTTTTGGAATAGAGATTTCTACTAAGCCCGGTAACTCGATCACTTGGATGTCATCAGGATGGTACTCAGCGTCATGGATTTTTTTTAAGAAGTAACGTTGGATTTCTTCAATTTCCTTTGGTTGGATATTGCGATTTTCATTCATCAGGACGATTTCGTTGTGCTCGGGAGCTTCTGTATAAATAACGGTTGTATTTCCTGCGGTATACACCTTAACCATATGTGCATCTGTATTTTCCAACTGATTTAAAACTAATCGTGAATGACTGTTTGTTACATTAACTAGTTTCATGGCGCTCACCTCTCTTATGTATTTAAGAAATAACTTACATTAATTATAATTTTTTTTTAGTAAAATGAACAGCATTTTGTCTTCTTAAAAATGAACGGACGAGAAAAAATCGTTACTTTTTTTCCAAAAATAAAAACAAAAGCGGAGAGTGGCAAACTCTCCGCTCGATTTTTACTACCATACTAACGTGGAATTATTCTGTCGATTCGTTGTTTGCTTCTTTGACTAAACGTTCAGGTTTAGACGTAATGACGATTTTGTCGTCTTTATCTAATTTTGCTTTAAGATCTGAGATCGTTGGATGATCAAGATAGAATTCGGCAATACCGTCTTCGATTTGTTCTTGGATCGTCCGACGTAATGGTCGAGCACCCATTGCTGGATCGTAACCAAGATCAACCAGCTTTTCTTTGACATTCGTAGGAACGTCCACATGTAATTGTTGAGCCGCCAACAATTGGTTGACATCATCAAGCATGAGCGTCACGATCGTCATCAAGTTTTCTTTTGATAAAGCACTGAACTCGATGATTCCATCAAAACGATTCAAGAATTCAGGTGTGAAGTAGTTGTTCAATTGATTCAAGACAGAACGAGTCACACCTTCACGAGCAGCACCAAAGCCAACATTGGCTTCTACTTTTCCAGTTCCTGCATTACTTGTCATAATGATGATTGTATCCTTGAAGCTGACCGTACGACCTTGCGCATCGGTCAAACGTCCATCATCTAAGATCTGTAGGAACATGTGTAAGACATCTGGATGTGCTTTTTCTACTTCATCAAGCAGAACCAAACTATACGGATTTCGACGTACTTTTTCAGTCAATTGACCAGCTTCTTCATAGCCGACATAGCCTGGAGGGGAACCAATCAATTTTGCGACACTGTGTTTTTCCATGTATTCTGACATATCGAAACGGATCATCGATTCTTCAGATCCAAATAATTCATAGGCTAGTTGCTTCGCTAATTCTGTTTTACCAACACCAGTAGGACCAACAAATAAGAAAGAACCAATTGGACGGTTTTTCTTGCTTAAACCAACTCGATTACGACGAATGGCTTTGGCTACCCGATCAACCGCATCGTTTTGCCCAATCACATGTTTTTTCAAGTCGTCCGCTAAGTTTTTCAATTGAGTTTGTTCTTTTTCTTTCAGTTCACCAACTGGGATGCCTGTACGTTGTTCAACGATTTTTTCCATGTCCTTTTCAGAGATTACTGGGATTTCTTCTTCTGAAAGTTGACGTTCTTGCATTTTTTTCAATTTATTGATTTGATCGCGATAATAAGCTGCTTTTTCGAAATCTTCTTCTTTAGAAGCCAACAACTTTTGTTCTTCCGCTTCTTCCAATTTCTTTTCGATCATTTTTGGATCAACGATTTGGATCGTTAAGTTTTTCTTAGATCCTGTTTCATCCAGTAAATCAATGGCTTTATCCGGTAAAAAACGATCTTGGATATAGCGATTGGACAATCTAGCCGCAGCTTCGATCGCAGCATCTGTGTATTTGACATGATGGTAGTCTTCATAGCGCTTTTGCAATCCTTTTAAAATACTGATCGTTTCATCTACAGAAGGTTCATCGACACGAACAGGTTGCATCCGGCGCTCTAACGCAGCATCTTTTTCAATGATCCGGTATTCATTCAATGTCGTTGCCCCAACCATTTGTAATTCGCCACGAGCTAATGCGGGTTTTAATATATTTCCGGCATCCATGTTACCATCACCAGCTGAACCAGCCCCAACGATTTCATGAACTTCATCTATAAATAAAATGACATTTTCTGCTTGTCTGATTTCTTCGATTAGTTTTTGCATCCGTTCTTCAAATTGTCCTCTGATTCCTGTGCCTTGGACAAGTGAAACAACATCTAAGCGAATCACTTCTTTATCTAGTAATTTTTGTGGAACATCGCCATCAACGATTTTTTGTGCGAGTCCTTCAACTACAGCTGTTTTACCGACACCTGGTTCTCCGATCAATACAGGGTTGTTCTTTGTGCGGCGATTCAAGATTTCGATCACGCGCTTGATTTCATCATCTCGACCGATGACTGGATCGATTTCACCTTGGCGTGCTTCTTCTGTGATATTGATACCGTATTCGCCTAAAAGACCATCTGAAGCGGGGCCTTGTGGTGGTTGTCCACCATTGAAGTTGTTGTTCCCACCAAATTGAGTAGGGGGTGTTTGTTCATAATTTCCTTGTTGTTGCATTTGACGAGACATCGAACGAAAAAGATCGTCCAGACTCCCAAAGCCAAATGGATCATTTTGGGCCATACTTGTTAGACCTCCATTTTGCTGATTTTTGATTTTTTGGTAACAGCTCTGACAATAGTCAAGTTGTGTACGTTGGCCATTGACAGTCGCATACAAGTGAATCGTTGCTTCATTTTTTCCACAGTTTTGACAAAGCATAAAACATTCACGTCCTTTCAAACATTGGTCATTAAGTCTATTTTACATCGCGCCTATCTTTGGGTAAAAGAATAACACTCGATCAACAAACATGGTAAAAGTCATACCTTGTTGACCATTACTGACCATTTAATTTTATTATACTAATTTTTTGAATTGACGCAAGCAATTGATTCTTTTGTTCAGACAATGTGACAAAACATTTGGGTAAGAACCTTAAGTTGTCGACTAATCTGTAGGGGATCTAGCTGAAATTTCGTGAATTGTTCAATTACTCGACAAACAATGATTGGTCAAACGATTCATGAGATATAAAAAAACATAGAATTTATTAAAACAGGAATAATCGTCACTATGCATGAAACACTTCTACAGAATACTTTATTGGATTTTCTCTCAATTTAAATGAAAACTGTTGTATCTAAGGAAAAAAAATGGTAATCTTTACAGATGAAAGGGTTCATCTGATTAGTTCTATCATGGATTGCTAAAAAAGAAAACCCTCACATAAAAACAACACTCACTTAAAGGAGACCGATTAATATGGAAAAGAAAGAATTTCACGTAGTAGCAGAAACTGGGATCCACGCACGTCCAGCTACACTATTAGTACAAACAGCAAGCAAATTTAACTCTGATGTAAACTTAGAGTATAAAGGTAAATCAGTAAACTTAAAATCTATCATGGGCGTTATGTCTTTAGGTGTAGGTCAAGGTTCTGACGTTACTATCACTGCTGAAGGTGCTGACGAAGCTGACGCTATGGCAGCTATCGTTGAAACAATGAAGAAAGAAGGCTTATCTGAATAATGGTTGAAATGCTAAAAGGGATCGCCGCTAGTGACGGAGTAGCCGTTGCAAAAGCTTACCTGCTAGTTCAACCGGATTTATCATTCAGTAAGACGACAGTTGAGGATACTTCAGCTGAAGAAGCTCGCTTAGATGATGCTTTAGCAAAATCAACTGAAGAATTACAACAAATTCGTGAAAAAGCAGCGCAAAGCTTAGGTGAAGCAGAAGCGCAAGTATTTGACGCACATTTAATGGTTCTTTCAGATCCTGAAATGATAGGTCAAATCAAACAAAACATCAAAGATAACAGTGTAAATGCTGAATCAGCTCTTAAAGAAGTAACGGATATGTATATCGGTATGTTCGAAGCAATGGAAGATAATGCTTACATGCAAGAACGTGCAGCAGATATTCGTGACGTTGCAAAACGTATTTTAGCACATCTATTAGGTGTGACTTTACCAAACCCTTCAATGATCAATGAAGAAGTGGTTGTCGTGGCGCATGATTTGACGCCAAGTGACACTGCTCAATTAGATCGTAACTTCGTAAAAGCTTTTGTAACAGATATCGGTGGACGTACATCGCATTCTGCAATCATGGCTCGTTCTCTTGAAATTCCAGCAATCGTTGGAACAAAAGAAATCACTGCGAAGGTCAAAGAAGGCGTAATGTTAGCTGTTAATGGGATCGAAGGCGATGTAGTCATTGAGCCAACAGCAGAACAAAAAGCCGAATTTGAAAAAATCGGCGCAGATTATGCTGCACAAAAAGCAGAATGGGAAAAACTGAAACATGCTGAGACAGTGACTGCCGATGGCAAACACTTTGAATTAGCAGCCAACATTGGTACACCTAAAGATTTAGTCGGTGTACACAACAATGGTGGTGAAGCAGTTGGACTTTATCGTACTGAATTCCTTTATATGGATTCACCAGATTTTCCTACTGAAGAAGACCAATACGTTGCTTACAAAGCAGTATTGGAAGGAATGGAAGGAAAACCTGTCGTTGTTCGTACAATGGATATCGGTGGAGATAAAGAATTACCATACTTGCAATTGCCGCATGAAATGAATCCTTTCTTAGGATACCGTGCATTACGTATTAGCTTGTCAGAACAAGGTGACGATATGTTCCGTACGCAAATGCGTGCGTTATTACGTGCCTCTGTACATGGAAACTTGCGTATCATGTTCCCAATGGTTGCTACACTAAAAGAATTCCGTGGTGCAAAAGCAATCTTTGAAGAAGAAAAACAAAAATTAGTAAATGAAGGCATTGAAGTCTCTGATTCGATCCAAGTAGGGATCATGATCGAGATTCCAGCTGCAGCCGTTATTGCGGATAAATTTGCTAAAGAAGTTGACTTCTTCTCAGTAGGAACAAACGACTTGATCCAATACACAATGGCAGCTGACCGTATGAACGAACGTGTTTCTTACTTGTACCAACCATACAACCCATCAATTCTACGTTTGATCAAAAACGTCATTGATGCAGCACATGCTGAAGGTAAATGGGCTGGTATGTGTGGAGAAATGGCCGGCGATCAAATGGCTGTTCCTTTACTAGTAGGTATGGGATTAGATGAGTTCTCAATGAGTGCAACATCGATCTTAAAAACACGTAGCTTGATGAAACGTTTAGATACAAGCAAAATGGCTGAACTAGCGGATCGTGCCCTAAATGAGTGCGATACAATGGAAGAAGTCGTAGAACTTGTTAATGAATATCTAGCTTGATTTTTAGAACAGGCACAGTATTTTGCTGTGCCTGTTTTTTTGTCTTCTTGCAATAATAAATAAAGTTCCGTTCCAACTTACAAGTTTGTTGGGAAAAAATCGGACTTAAGGTTGAGTGACAGCTTTCACGCTGTGTTATAATATAAGAGTGAGGGGGAACGTAGATGAAGGTATTATTATATTTTGAAAGTGAGAAGATACTTTCTAAGTCCGGCATTGGTCGTGCACTTGATCATCAAAAGCGTGCGCTTAAAGATGTAGGGATCTCCTATACTTTAGATAGTAAGGAAGACTATGATATTTTGCACATCAATACATATGGTATCAATAGTCACAACATGGTCAACAAAGCGCGTAAAAATGGTAAAAAAATAATTTATCATGCGCATTCAACGGAGGAGGATTTTCGTAATTCCTTTATCGGTTCGAATCAATTAGCACCATTTGTAAAAAAATATTTAGTCGGATTGTATGAAAAGGCAGATTACTTGATTACACCAACCCCATATTCAAAAAAATTATTGCAAAGTTATGGCATCGATTTACCTATTCAATCGATTTCCAATGGGATCGATTTGGAAAAGTACCAACCAGACCCTGTCAAAGAACAAAAATTCAGGGAGTATTTCAATCTTTCACCTGATCAAAAAGTGATTATTTGTGTAGGACTGTTCTTTGCAAGAAAAGGAATCATCGATTTTGTTGAAATAGCCAAACAATTACCGGAATATACATTCATCTGGTTTGGTCATGTACCGATGTATTCGATCCCAAGTAATATCCGAAAAATCGTGAAAGAAGATCATCCCGATAATGTCATTTTTCCAGGCTATATTCGAGGAGAGATCATCGAAGGAGCATACTCAGGAGCGGATCTGTTCTTTTTCCCTTCTTATGAAGAAACGGAAGGTATTGTCGTACTGGAAGCTTTAGCAAGTAAACAAAATGTGTTAGTACGTGATATTCCAGTCTATGATGGTTGGCTTGAAGATCAAAAAAATTGTTATATGGGGCGAAACAATGAAGAGTTTTCACAACTCATTCAAAAAATCATTCAACATGAAGTACCTAGTTTAGTTGAATCTGGCTATCAAACGGCTGAAGAACGAAGTATCAAAAGAATTGGTGAACAACTTCAATCCGTTTATCAACAAGTGCTAAAGGCATCCGATTCTTCAGATGAACAAATGCAAGAATCAAAATAAAGGTAGTTTGGAGGCGAAAAAAGATGAAAATCGGCTTTTTTACCGATACCTATTTTCCACAGGTAAGTGGTGTTGCTACATCGATCAAGACATTAAAAGAAGAACTCGAAAAAATGGGACATGACGTGTATATATTTACGACAACAGATCCCAATGCAGACAAGTTAGAAAAAGATGTAATTCGTATGCCAAGTGTTCCTTTTGTATCATTTAAAGAACGCCGAGTAGTGGTACGAGGAATGTGGTACGCCTATTTAGTGGCAAAAGAATTAGAGTTAGATCTTATCCATACGCACACTGAGTTTGGGGCGGGTGTTCTTGGCAAGATGGTCGCAAAAAAATTAAAGATCCCATCGATCCATACGTATCACACGATGTATGAAGATTACCTGCATTATATTGCAAAAGGGAAAGTGATTCGACAATCCCATGTCAAATACTTATCTCGTCTATTTGTGAACCATACGACAGGTGTGGTTTGCCCGAGTGAGCGTGTCATCGAAACATTGCGAAGTTATGGGGTGACAGCACCATTACGAGTGATACCGACTGGGATCGATATAGACAAATTCAAACGTCCAGAAATCACACAAGAACAAATCAAAGAGCTACGCACTTCATTAGGGATCAAGGAAAACGGCTTGATGATTTTATCTTTAAGTCGAATCTCTTACGAAAAAAATATCCAAGCGTTGATCCAAGGGTTTCCAGAAGTCATCAAACACTATCCAGATGCACGACTAGTCATAGTCGGAAACGGACCTTATGTTGAGCAACTAGAAGAACTGATCACGTCGCTGGATTTAGCTGATGCGGTTCAATTTACTGGGGAAGTCGATAACAATGACGTCGCGTTCTATTATCGTGCGGCTGATTATTTTGTGTGTGCTTCGACATCAGAAACACAAGGATTGACCTATACAGAAGCAATGGCGGCTGGTACACCATGTGTAGTTGAAGGAAATGATTATTTGAATCGTTTATTTGATCATGCTTCCCTTGGCCGAACATTTGAGCGAGATGAAGACTTTGCACCTGCACTTATTGATTATATTGAAAGCAAAGTTGAAAAAGATCCAGAAGTGTTTGAAAAGAAACTTTACGAGATCTCAGCTACTCATTTTGGTCAATCAATGATCGAATTTTATGAAGATATGCTTGTGTATTACAAAGAAGAGATGCGTAAAAAAGAAGAAGAAGCATCCATCGAACGGATTAAAATTAAATTAAATTCTTTCAAAAGATAAAAAAACAGTGAATAATCCTAAAAAAATCCTTGTTTCTAGCGTATACTAGCATAGAAACAAGGATTTTATCGTTTAGGAGGGCAAAAGATGAAAATTGGTTTTATCGGTACAGGAGTTATGGGAAGCGCGATTGTTCGTCATTTACAAAAAGCTGGCCACGAACTGACTGTTTATAATCGTACGAAAGCAAAAGCTGCGCCACTTATGGAAGAAGGGGCAGTATGGGCAGATAGTCCACAAGAAGTAGCTGAGATGAGCCAAGTTATCTTTACAATGGTTGGCTATCCTCAAGATGTGGAAGAAATCTATTATGGTGAGAAAGGCATTTTCCAAGCAGCTATAAATGGAAAAACAGTCATAGATTTAACGACAAGTACGCCAACACTTGCTGAAAAAATTGCAGCAAGCGCACAAGAGCTTGGAGCGGATGCCTTAGATGCCCCTGT
>Ga0308157_10008949_pt1 | contig 11244 bp, 10 predicted proteins | sample PhyBR1_FD_201035 | JGI IMG/M metagenome (GOLD analysis project Ga0308157, IMG submission 201035) | Phyllosphere microbial communities from UC Gill Tract Community Farm, Albany, California, United States - DLSLB.R1 | ecosystem: Host-associated > Plants > Phyllosphere > Unclassified | place: USA...
GGTTGCGGCTGGGATTTACGACGGATCATGCGCACGATGAAGAACACCACGCCGGCCAGCAGCGCCAGCATCAGGATCGAACCGATCATGCCGCCCAGGGCGCCGCCGAGGCCCAGGTGCGAGAACAGGGCGCCCAGGCCCAGGCCCAGCAGCGCGCCGCCCAGGATACCTTTCCATGGACTGGCCGGTTTTGGCGGCGTGGCGGCGTTGGGCGTAGCGGCGGGCGCCTGGCGCTGCGCGCCCTGCGGCGCCTGCTGCGGCGCGGCGGCCGGCGGCATGCGCTGCACGTTCTGCGACTGGCGACCGATAGAGCGGCCACCGCCGGCAGGACGGGCGATGGCTTCGGACACCATCGAGAATACGGAGACCGCCAGCACGGCGCTCACCAGGAATTTTTTCATTGTCATTGTCTCTCTCCCTACTTGGTTGCAGCTAAAGTCAAAGCTTGATACCGGTGTGTAAAGCGGCCACACCTGCCGTCAGGTTGTAATACTTGACGCTTTCCAGGCCCGCGGTTTCCATCATCGTCTTCAGAGTTTCCTGGTCGGGATGCATGCGGATCGATTCGGCCAGGTAGCGATAGCTTTCGGCGTCACCGGCAATCTTTTGCCCCATCCACGGCAGCACCTTGAACGAATACAGGTCGTACGGCTTTTGCAGCGGTTCGATCACTTTCGAGAATTCCAGCACCAGCAGCTTGCCGCCCGGTTTCAGCACGCGGCGCATTTCCGCCAGCGCCTGGTCCTTGTGGGTCATGTTGCGCAGGCCGAAGGCCACGCTCACGCGGTCGAAATAATTGTCGGGGAACGGCAGCTTCTCGGCATCGCACAACAAGGTGGGGGTCAACAGGCCGCGATTCAAGAGGCGGTCGCGGCCCACGCGCAGCATCGACTCGTTGATGTCGGTGAGCCAGACTTCGCCGGTAGGGCCTGCCTGCTTGGCAAACGCCTTGGCCAGGTCGCCCGTGCCGCCGGCGATGTCGAGGCATTTGAAGCCGGGACGCACGCCGGCATTGGCGATGGTGAAGATCTTCCAGATGCGGTGCAGGCCACCCGACATGACGTCGTTCATGATGTCGTACTTGGCGGCGACAGAATGGAAAACCTTGGCGACTTCGCGGACTTTGTCGTCTTCCGCGACGGTTTTATAACCGAAGTGTGTGGTATTTGTCATGATGGCAGGCTTGTTAATTTGCCTGCATTATACAAGCGCGGGAACGATTTTCACCGTCCCCGTCGCCGTGTTGCCCAGCATTAAGTCGTTATTAAGGGGTAACTGGACCGCTCTCCAGCTTCAGCGCGGCGGCAAATGGCGCCACTCGAGGCCCAGTGCCGCGCGCTTGGGGAAGCCTTGCCACAGGCCCGGATCCGGTTTGATGGTGCCGTCGGCCGCTTGCGGCGGCAGGTCCAGGTACGCCTGCAACGGCAGTTGCTTGAGCTCGATGCCGAGGAAGGCCGTCACGAAGTGCTGGTTGATGTTGTTGATGCGGCGGCTGTCCCATACCGGCTCCGAATACGACTGGAAGTCTTCGGGACTCTGCCACATGGCCGGTGACGGCGGATTCGGGGCGCTGTTGTGGCGCCCGCCCACGTACGTCAGCAGGTAGCGGTCGGCGTTGACCGTGCCCTCGAACAGGCGCAGCACGCCGTCCCGGTAGCCGGCCACGTCGTCCTGGTCGCCGCTGATAAACAATACCGGCGTGCGCACGCCGGCCAGGCCGTCGGCATCCCACACCTTGTGCGCGCCGCCCCAGGGCGCGAATGCCACTACCGCCTTGATCCGTGCATCGCGTAGCTTGGCGTACTGCGCATTGCCCTGCTGGTTGACGGCCAGCTTGCCGCCGGGGACAAACGCCACCGCCGCCGCGCTCACACCCGCCCCCACCGTGTTCAGCGCGCCATAGCCGCCCATCGAGTAGCCCACCAGCGCGGTGCGATCCACGTCCACCAGCCCGGCCAGGAAGTTACCACTGCCCGGCCGGGCCCATGCTGCCACGGTGTCGAGCACGAACAAATCGTCCAGCCGGCGATTGAGCAAGGTGCTGGCAAAGCCGGCTTTATCCGCGCGGGTCGACTCGGGATGGTCAATGGCGACGACCACGTAGCCTTTCGACGCCAGGTTTTCGGTCAGGTAGCTCATTTGCAGGCGCGAGCCGGGGTAGCCGTGCGAGACGATTACCAGCGGATAGCGTGTTGCTGCTACCTGGGCAGGCGCGGCATCGCGCGCAGGGAGAAGAGGCGCGGCGTCACGCGCAGGGGGAAGAGGCGCGGCGTCACGCGCAGGGGGAAGAGGCGCGGCGTCACGCGCCGCGCGGCCGTTGAACTGGAATGGCGTGTTCGGGCGTTTGGGGTCGTTCGGGCCGGAACCCAGAACATCGGTATATACCGTATGTTCGGCCTGGCCATTGGCCAGCGCTGCCGGGTACCACACTTCGAGCGTCAGTTGGCGCGTGGTGCGCGGGTTGGGCGTCTGTTCGGTCACGCGCAGCACGTCGAGCTGGTCGCGATGCTCCGCCACCAGCGTGCGCACGCCCACCTTGGCCGGGCCGCGCGCTGCCAGTTCCGGCGCATCGGGCCGCGCATCGCCGAAATACTCCTGGGCCACCGCGGCGTTGACGATCAACGCCAGCGACACTGCCACCACCCTGCTCACTGCCTTCATCAATGCTCCTGTAATCCCAAGTGTTCGCGCAACGTGGTGCCCGTGTACGCGGTGCGGAACAGGCCGCGCCGCTGCAGCTCCGGCACCACCAGCGCCAGAAAATCGTCAAGGCCGCCCGGCAGCGCTGGCGCCATGAAGTTGAAACCGTCGGCGCCCCCGCCTTCGAACCATTCCTGGATCTGGTCGGCCACCGTTTGCGCCGTGCCGATCACGGTGAAGTGACCCCGGCCGCCGGCAATGCGTTCATACAGCTGGCGGATGGACAAATTCTCGCCCTGCGCCAGATTGGTCAGCAACTGCTGGCGGCTGCGCTGGCCATCCTGCGTTTCCGGCAGTTCGGGCAGCGGGCCGTCGAGCGGATAGCCGGACAAATCGAAGTTGCCGATCATGCGCCCCAGCAGCGCCAGACCCGCCTTCGGCTCGATCAGCTGTTGCAGCTCACCGAATTTGTCGTCCGCCTCCGCTTGCGATGCGCCCACCACGGCAAACAGGCCGGGCATGATCTTCAGCGAGTCGGGATGGCGGCCCTTGTCGGCCACGCGGCGCTTGATGTCGCGGTAAAAATCCTGCGCTTTTGCCAGCGTGGGCTGGGCCGTAAACACCACTTCGGCGGTGGCTGCCGCCAGGTCGCGACCCACTTCCGAGCCGCCGGCCTGCACGATCACGGGCCGGCCCTGCGGGCTGCGCGTGACGTTCAGGGGCCCCGCCACCGCGAAATGTTCGCCGCGATGATCGAGCTTGCGGATTTTGGCGGGATCGGCCAGCACGCCGCCGGCCTTGTCGTTCACCAGCGCGCCATCCTGCCAACTATCCCACAGTCCCGTGACAACCTGATGAAATTCGCGCGCACGCGCATAGCGTTCGGCGTGCCCCACGTGCTGGTCGCGCCCGAAGTTGGCCGCTTCCGCCGCGTTGTCGGACGTGACCAGGTTCCACCCCGCCCGGCCATCGGACAACTGGTCGAGCGACGCGAACTGGCGCGCCACCGTGTACGGCTCGTTGTACGTGGTGGTGGCCGTGCCGATCAAGCCTATCCGTTCGGTGGACGCGGCCAATGCAGACAGCAAGGTCAATGGTTCGAGCGACGGGATATTGCCGGTCAAGGCCACGCTGTCGGCAAAGAACACGGCATCGAGACACGCCGCTTCCGCATTGCGCACCTGCTGGCGGAACACCTTAAACGGATTGCTTTCCAGGTCTGTTTGCGGGTGGCGCCACGCGGCCACGTGGTGGCCGTGGCGCATCATGAAGGCGGCGAGCTTGAGTTGGCGCTGGCTCATGCTCAGAATTCCTTGCGCGCGGTGATGCCGAAATAACGCTCGTCGTCGCGCGGCACGGCGCGCGTGACATAGCCGGTGGAGGCGACCAGGTTGGTGGCGTACGATTTATTCGCCAGGTTCTTGCCCACCAGGGCGATGCGCCAGCCATTCACGGGCGACGACAGCGCAAGGCTGGCGTTGACGATGCCATACGCGCCCTGGATCGCATCCGGCGACTGGAACAGGTCGAACTGGGTTTTGGACTGGTACGCGTAATCGACGGTAAAGTCGGTAATCAAACCATTTTGCAGCGGCAGCGCGTAGTTGGCGCGGGTGAACGCCTTCCACTTGGGGGAGAACGGCAATGGCTGGCCATTCAGGTTGCACGACGCGGTGGCCGCTGCCGGGCAGTTGAAGCTGTCGATGCTGGCGTCGGTATAGGCCAACGCGGCGGACAGGGTCAGCGCGCGCGTGGGGCGGGCGTTGACGTCCAGTTCCACGCCACGGGTGGACACCTTGCCGGCGTTGATCAGGCGCGTGATCACGGTGCCGGCCACGGTGTCGTAGAAGTTGGCCTGGTAGTTGTCGTACTTGGTATGGAACACGGCCAGGTTGGCTGTCAGGCGGCGGTCGAACGCAGCGCCTTTCACACCGATTTCGAACGAATCGGACGTTTCTGGTTTCAGGGCCAGGGTGTCGCGCGCCAGCATGTTGAAGAACACGTTGTAGGCCGGTCCCTTGTAGCCGCGCGAGTACGTGGCGTAGGTATTGACGTTGTTCGATACATCGTATTGCAGGCCCACGCGACCCGAGTAGCCGTCTTCGCTGGTCGATCCGCTGTTTTGCACGCCCGGTTGCACGCCTGGGAAGGCGGCGGTGGACGTCGATGTGCGGACATGGTCGTACGACAGTTCGTCCTTGGTCCAGCGCGCGCCGGCAATCGCCCGCCAGTCGCGGGCAAAGTTGATGGTGCTCTCGCCGAACAGCGAGTAGCTGTCGTTCTTCACGCCGTAGTCGGCGCGGCCGGCATTGAACACGGTGGTGGTGACCAGGCGCTGGTACGTCTCGCGGTCCTTGCCGTGCAAATAAAACGCGCCCACCACGTAATCGACGAATTGGTCCTTCGGCGACGCCAGGCGCAGCTCCTGCGACACCTGGCGGAAGTCCACGGTGCCGATGTCGCGCGTGGCCGGATAGGCAGCCGTGATGCGCGACGCTTCGGCCGCGTTGCCGATGGCAGAGGTGCTGGTGTACTGCGCATTGTCCCAGTCGCGCACTGCCGTGATCGAGGTGAGCGTATGGCCGCCCAGGCGCCAGTCCACCTGCGCGGACAGGCCCTTGTTGGTGTCGCGGATGTCGCTCGGGATGTCGGTATTGATCTGACGGTTCTCCGCGCTGGCCACCACCGGTGCGATGCCCGCCACGAACGGTGCGCTGGCAGCCGCGGTGCCGGTCAACTTGTACGGCACGAAGGTGGGCGAAGAATTCGAACGCAGGTAGTCGGCAATCAGCGTGATATCCACGTCGCGGTTAGGCGTGATATCGACGCGGGCGCGCGCACCCTTGCGGTCGTAGCCGTTGACGTTGCCCCCGCCGCTATGGACGTTATCGACATTGCCGTCGTAGTCGGCATACAGCGCGGTGATGGAGCCGCGCACCAAACCAGGCTGGAGCGCGCCCGACACGCCGGCGCGCACGCGTTTTTCATGGCCCTCGTACCACGAGGCATCGACGTAGCCGCTGGTCTGCTCGCCAGGCTTGCGGCCAATGACGTTGAGCACACCGGACGATGCATTCTTGCCGAACAGTGTGCCCTGCGGACCGCGCAGGATTTCGATGCGGTCGATATCGAGCAGATCGAGCGTGGCCTGGCCGGGACGCGCGTACACCACGCCATCGACCACGGTGGAGACAGTAGGTTCCACGCCGGGCGACGTGGAAATGGTACCGATACCGCGCACGAAAATGGTGGAGTCCTTGTTGCCGCCCTGTTGGCGGAACGTGGCGCTCGGTACTTCCTGGATGATGGTGTCGATGCTGTTGCGGTTCGACTGCGCCAATTGCTCGCCGTCGATCACGGACACTGCCACCGGCACCGATTGCAGCGACGCGCTGCGGCGGGTGGCGCTGACCGTCACGGCGGGAATCGACGCGGTGTCAGTGCGGTCGGTTATCGGCGCGCCATCTTCCGCAGGGGTGGCCCAGGCGCTGCTGACCAGCAAAGCGCCGGTTGCCAGCACACCGATTTTTTTAGTCTTGTTCTTCATTGCCGCATCCTCGTATTGAAAGCGCGCCTTGCGCCATATGCATAAATTGACTGTCGATCGGTGAAGAACCAACTTAGCGAGGCAGCTGCTGTTTGCTACACTCTGGCTGCACTTCGATGGTACCGATACCCTTTTTTTAGTGTCGTGGCATGCAGTGTTGAAGTCAAAGAATTAAAAAAATCATCGATATGTCTTTTTGGAATATGCCTTCATGACCGACGACCAATCCCCTGCTCCGAGAAAGCGCCGTGGTTCCGGACGCGCCACCATTCACGACGTGGCGCGGCTGGCCGAAGTAGGTTCGATCACGGCCTCGCGCTACTTCAGCGAACCGACCCGCGTGGGCGCCAAGCTCAGTGCGCGCATCGCTGCCGCCGTCAAGCAGCTCGGCTATGTGCCCAACCTGGTGGCGGGCAACCTGGCCTCGTCGCACGGGCGCATGGTGGGCATGGTGATTCCCAATATCTCGGGGCCGATCTTCGCCAACACCATCCAGAGCTTCAGCGACACGCTCACGCGCCACGGCTACCAGCTGCTGCTGGCGTCGAGCTACTTCTCGGCCAAACAGGAGGAAAGCGCGGTGCGCACCTTCCTCGGCTGGAAGCCGGCGGCGCTGGTGGTGACGGGCCGCTTCCACAACCGCGCCACCGAAAAACTGCTGGCCACGGCCGGCGTGCCGGTCGTGGAAACCTGGGACTACCAGCCGCGCCGCAAGCATATCCAGGTGGGCTACTCGAACCACGCGGTCGGCGAGCAGGCCGCGCGCCACCTGTACGCCAAGGGTTATCGCCGTATCGCCTTCGTGCAAAATAGCCTGGCCGGCGACTTGAGCGCCGTCGATCGCAGCGACGGCTATGCGGCCGTGATGCGCGAGCACGGCCTGGAGCCGGTGATCTACGTGCCCACCATGGAAGCGCCGTTCGACGCCGGCAAGCAGGCCATCGAGGCGCTGGCGCTGGCGCCAGCGAAAAAGACCAAGGCGGTGGAGGCGATCATCTTCGCCAACGACAACCTGGCAGCGGGTGCGCTGCTGGCCGGCCAGCGCGCCGGCCTGAAGATCCCGCAGCAGTGCGCCATCGTCGGTTTTGGCGACTATGCGTTTTCGTCGTTGCTGTTACCGAGCCTGACCACCATCCGCCCACCGGCGCGCGAGATCGGCGAGATTGCCGCGCTGCGCGTCCTGGAACAACTGGGCGTATTGCCCGCGTCCCTGGCCGATTCGCGTTTGAATCTGCTGGCCTGTGAATTGATAGAGCGCGAAAGCGCATGAGGAACAACATGAAGAAATGGCTCGTTACGGTCGTTGCCGCAGCTGCGCTGCCCCTGGCTGCGCACAGTGCTGAAATAAAAATCGGCTTTCAAAAGGGCAGCGGTTTGCTCAGTATGATCAAGGCGCAAGGCTCGATGGAAAAGGCGCTGGCGGGCCACCAGATCAAATGGATCGAATTCCCGGCGGGCCCGCAAATGCTCGAAGCGCTCAACGCGGGCAGCATCGATTTCGGCAGTACCGGCGCGCCGCCTCCCGTGTTCGCGCAGGCCGGCGGTGTCGATCTGCTGTACGTGGGGGCCGAACCGGCGCCGGTGAACAGCGAGGCGATTTTTGTACCGAAGGAATCAACGCTGCGCACGGTGGCACAACTGAAGGGCAAGCGGGTGGCGTTCCAGAAGGGTTCTGGCTCGCACTTTTTACTGGCGTCGGCGCTGGCCAAGGCCGGCCTGAAGGTGGCCGACATCGTGCCCGTGTATTTGTCGCCGTCCGATGCGCGCGCCGCGTTCGTGTCGGGCAGCATCGATGCGTGGGTGGTGTGGGATCCGTATTTCGCGTCCGCGCAAAAAGCCTACCAGGTGCGGGTGCTGGCCGACTACACCGGACTGCCGCTGGCCAACGGTTTTTACCTGGCGTCGCGCAAATTCGTGCAACAGTCGCCGCAGCTGGTGGGCACGCTGCTGGAGCAGGTGTCGGCGTCGGGCCAGTGGGCCAATGCGCATCCGAAAGAAACCGGCGCCAGCCTGGCGCAACTGACCGGGCTGCCGGCCGATATCGTGACCACGTGGCTGGGGCGCTCGCGCTTTGGCGCCACGCCCGTCACGGCCGAAATCGTGGCCAACCAGCAGCGCGTGGCCGACCTGTTTTACGAGCAGAAACTGATACCGAAGCCGGTAAATATTGCCAGCCGGGTATGGACCTGGCAACCGAGGGCTGGTGTGCGGCCCGATTGATGTAGCCGAAACCTCCTGATGAGTTCGATGCTACGCTGGTCGCTGCCGCCGGTTGCGCGGCATGCCAGCGCGAGGTCGACTCCATGCTTCAGACCGTCTACATCGACACGTCAATTATCTGCTACCTGGCCGATCCATTGAGCAGCAATCCCTTCACGCGCACGTGCCAGCTGATCACCCGGCAATGGCGCGAGCAATGCTGCGTACGCGAACTCAGCTACATTTCCGACGCCGTGCTTCGCGACATCAAGACCGGCAATCCGGCGCGCATCGAGCGCCGCCTGGAGGTGGCGGACCAGTTCATCCACTTTCCTTCCAGCGACCGCATCCGTTCGTTCGCTGAACTTTTGATCTTGGGCGGCGGTCTAACCGCCAAAGCCAGAAGCCCGGCGGAACATATCGCCAGTGCAGCACTCAAGCAGCTCGATCTCCTCCTGACGTGGAATTGTGTCGACATCGCGAATGCCCGGAAATACCAGGTACTCCGCAGGCTGATGGTATTGAAAGATATTGAACTGCCTGAATTGGTCACACCACTGGAGTTGATGGAGAACCGCTATGAAAATCTACAATATTGAAATGCCTGCAGATCTCACATTTCCCGAACTCGACAGCGAAACCAAGGCGCAAATCGATGCCCTGCACGCCGCCATGCTGCGTGACAACGAGGATGCCGCCGCCCTGGTGGACCAACGGCGCGCCGAGGGTTACAACATTCCCACCCACGAAGAAATCATCGGCCGCATGCGCTGCGACACGCGGCCTTTGCGCACACCGGCCGTCAACGTGGCGGCGCTGCGCGCGTTGCCGCCGCACATACGCGCCATTTTTGCCTACCTCTACCGCAACGACATCACCTATTAGCTTTTGCAGCCACAGCTGCCGCTGCCGCAGCCACCACCACTGCTTTGCTTGATGCCGGGCGCAGAACTCGACGGCCCGGTCAGCGAGATGCCGCTCTCGCGGCCACTGTCGCCTTCAAAGCCCGATGCGTGCAGGCGGTCCATATAGGTAGCCCACAGCGCCTCTTTCTCGCTGCCCAGCTTGTACAAATAATCCCAGGTGAAAATGCCGGTGTTGTGGCCGTCCGAAAACGTCGGCTGCACCGCGTAGTTGCCCACCGGTTCCACACCAGCAATACCCACATCGCGCTTGCCGGTTTGCAGCACTTCCTGGCCCGGGCCGTGGCCCATCACTTCGGCCGAAGGCGAATACACGCGCAGCAACTCGAACGGAATCGAGAAAGCAGCGCCGTCGTCGAAGGCAACGTCGAGCACTTTCGACTTGTTGTGGACGGTCAGCTCGGTGGGATTCTTGGTCATGACAGGTCTTTCAAACGTTCGATAATGGCCGCGTGCAAGGCTGGCAACAAGGCGCGCCGTGCGGCCAGCGCCTCGGGCGCCGACGAGCGCTGCGCCACCGCCCACGTGGGGTTGGGGAAATGCGCGTCGTCCAGGTAACGGGGAATCACGTGCCAGTGCACGTGCGGCGTCATATTACCAAAACTGGCCAGGTTGACCTTTTCCGGCGCCATGATCGCGCGCTGCGCTGCTTCCACCGCCCACACCGCGTCCATCACGCGGTTACGCTCGGCAGGCGCCAGGTCGGTCATTTCCTTGACGTGGGCGTTCCACACCACGCGGGTAAACCCCGGATATTCGGCCTCGTCGACGGCCACCACCGACAGCTGGTGGTCGGCCCAGACCAGGGACGCGCCTGGCGCTGCCAGCAATTTGCACAGGTCGCAGGCCATTACACCAGCACCCGCTCGATGCCGCCATCATTGGCGCGCTTGACGTAGTCGGGCATCCAGTTTTCGCCCAGCAAGTGCTTGGCGATCTCGACCACGATGTAGTCGGCCGTGGTGCCTGCATCTTCGCTGTAGCGCGACACGCCGCCGAGGCACGACGGGCAGGAGGTCAGAATCTTGACTTCGCCATCGAACCCGTCGGCGCGCAGCTTCTCGGCGCCCTTGATCATTTCCTCTTCCTTGCGGAAACGTACCTGGGTGGAAATGTCGGGACGCGACACCTGTAACGTGCCCGAGTCGCCGCAGCAACGGTCGTTCTTCTCGATCTTGACGTTATCGACGGTGGAAATCAGCGCGTTGATGGTCTTGCCCGACTCTTGCAGCTTCATCGGGTTGTGGCACGGCTCGTGGTACATATAGCGGGTACCGTTGACGCCTTCGAGCTTCACCTGTTTTTCCAGCAGGTATTCATGGATGTCCATGATGCGGCAGCCGGGGAAAATCTTGTCGAACTCGTAGGTCGCCAACTGGTCGTAACACGTGCCGCACGACACCAGCACGGTCTTGATGTCCAGGTAATTGAGCGTGTTGGCCATGCGGTGGAACAGCACGCGGTTGTCCGTCATCATTTTTTCGGCTTTGTCGAACTCGCCGTTGCCGCGTTGCGGGTAGCCGCAGCACAGATAGCCCGGTGGCAGCACGGTTTGCACGCCCACTTCCCACAACATTGCCTGCGTGGCCAGACCCACCTGCGAGAACAGGCGTTCCGAACCGCAGCCGGGGAAGTAGAACACCGCTTCCGTATCGGCATTGGTGGTCTTCGGATTGCGGATGATCGGGATGACTTTATCGTCCTCGATATCGAGCAGCGCCCGCGCCGATTTCTTCGGCAGGTTGCCCGGCATCTTTTTATTGATGAAGTGGATCACCTGCTCGCGCACCTTGGGCTTGCCCACGGTGGGTGGCGGCGCCTTGGTCTGCTTCTTGGCAAATTTCTTCAGCACATCGTGACCGAGGCGCTGGGCCTTGAAGCCCCAGTTGGACATGACCTGGCGCGTGGCGTTGATGGTGGTCGGATCGCTGGCGT
>Ga0308157_10008950_pt1 | contig 11243 bp, 9 predicted proteins | sample PhyBR1_FD_201035 | JGI IMG/M metagenome (GOLD analysis project Ga0308157, IMG submission 201035) | Phyllosphere microbial communities from UC Gill Tract Community Farm, Albany, California, United States - DLSLB.R1 | ecosystem: Host-associated > Plants > Phyllosphere > Unclassified | place: USA...
GATTGTTCCTTTATTCTGCTCAGATTGCACTTGAAGTTCACCATCATGCATTCTTATGATTTTAGACGCTAATGGCAGTCCTAAACCATAACCAATGTATTTGGCAGCGATTTTACCTCTAAAGAAAGGTTCATATAAATGCGGAATATCTTCTGGCGGAATTCCAATTCCAATATCATTGATCGCAATTTTGATCATTTCTTTATTGGCCGTGAGATTTACAAAGACTTCGTTGTTATCTGAATATTTTACTCCATTGGTAATAATATTATTGATTGCCAATTCTAAAAGCGGTTTATTGCATGGCAACAATAACAGATTAGAATCTTCTGGAGCAAAATTTAATTTAATGCTTACGCGATTATCTGGATAAATTTTATCTAAATCTGATTTTACATCCAATAACAATTCGTCCATGCGTGCAATATCCGAAACTTGTTTTTGTCCGTCATATCCTGTTTGGGTCAGCTTAAGAAGGCTTTCTGTCAAGTTTCCTAATCTTGAAGCTTGACTATAAATATTTTGCAAAGATTCTACATATTCATGCTTTTCTCTCTCTTTCAGCAGCATAATCTCCGACTCGGCAATAATGGTTGTAATTGGCGTTTTTAACTCGTGAGAAGCATTGTTAATAAAGTTAGCCTGAATCTCAAAAGAAGTTTCTAGTCGATCCAGCATATTATTAAAAGTATTGGTCAAATCTGAAATTTCATCAGAGTTTTTAACTTCTGGAAGGCGATTGTGCAGATTAGAAGCACTAATTCTTTTTACTTCTTTTGTAATTCTTGCTACGGGATTAATAACACGTTTTGCTAAATATCGACCTAAAAGAAAAGCTAGAATCACAAATCCGATTCCGCCAAAAAGCATGATTTTGACAATATAAACCGTTGTGTCTTTTCCTTTACGGTCTCTCGCGCCAACAATTACAATATATTTTTGATTGCTTTCTTGAAAAATCTGTCCTAAATAATACTTATTGTCTCTTTCATAAGAATCTTTTCCTGTACTTAAAATATTAGTATAAAAAGTATTAGGAAGATTCAGATTGGTATTGTAGTCAAAACTATTATGGCTGTTAATTTTTAATACATATTCTTCTTCTTCAATCAATTCTTCAAGACCATTTTTTTGAAGATTTTTATAATATTTAATTTTCTCCGGATCTTTCTGAAAATGAATTGAAGCGACAATTTTTGCTCTATCATCTAATCGCTTTAAAAAGTGATATCTATTGTTTTCTCTAAAAAGAAAAAATACGATAATACACAATAGCGAAGTACTAAAGGTTGAAAGGGCAACATAATTGAAAGTGATTTTTTTTCTAATATCCATATTATGGCTTAATTACATAACCTAAACCTTTCATGGTATGAATCAGTTTGGTTGAAAAAGGCTTATCTATCTTTCTTCTTAAATACGTGATATATACATCGACAACATTGGTATTCATATCAAAATTAATATCCCAAACATTGTCCAAAATTTGATCGCGCGAAACAATGCGTCCCGTATTTTTAGCCAAATAATATAAAAGTTTAAATTCTTTGGCTGTTAATACAATATTTTCACCATCTCTTTTAACCGTTTTGGCACGACCATTTATTTCTAAATCAGCAATTTTGATGGTGTCTATTTTTTCTGTTTCCTGCTGTGATCTTCTATATAAAGCATTTACTCTGGCGTCTAATTCACCAAATTTAAAAGGCTTCACCAGATAATCATCTGCACCAGAATTAAGCCCGGTTACAATGTTTTCTGAAGTTCCTAAAGCAGTTAAAAGCAAAATTGGCACAAAGTTTTTCGCTGCGCGAAGTCTTCTGCAAATCTCTATTCCGTTGACATCAGGAAGCATTACGTCTAAAATTACAACATCGAAAGTATAATTATGAATCATTTCCATGGCCGTTTTACCATCCATAGCTACGCTTACTTCATTATTATTTTCTGCAAAACCTTTTCGTAATATCGATAATAGATTTGGCTCGTCTTCGACTATCAGTAATTTCATATTAAGAAGTTTGTATATACAACAAAAATAAGAATACTATTTAAAATAATTTTAAACAACTTTACAAATTATGATTTTATTGTGAACAATAAAAAAAGCAGACCCGATAGTCTGCTTATTAATATTATTTTAAGTTTAAAGCTTGTAATTTTTAAAATTAAAAAGTCTCTCCAGCATTCAAGTAAAATCCTTTAGAATTATTACCCCAAGCATAATCTGCAATAAGATTAGTTCTTGTTGCTTTATCGATTAAAACACGAAGGCCGAAACCAAAGGCTGGTTGTACATATTCAAAAAGCTTGGTATTAGTATCTGGATTGCTTGTGGTTACAAAATTTGTAAAAACGGTACCACTCAACATTTGATTGCAAGTTATCGGAAATCTAAATTCGCTTCCTAAATAAACCAAATTTGTACCTCTAAATAATCCCTGCGTATATCCTTCTCCGCTTCGACTGCGTTGATCCCAGCCAATTGCAGGCAAATTCAAATACGGAACTTTTCCTTTGGTTACAAACTGTCCGTAAGTCCAAAGTGCCAAAATATATCTTTTGTCTTTTTGCGAAACTGGAATAAAATTTCGGTATTCAGCGTATAAAACATTACTTACTTCTTGATTGTCAAATATTTCCGGATTAAAACGGTAATTTATATTAGCAAACCATCCATGTGTTGCATTTACTTGATTATCTCTAGAATCATAAACCAAATTAAGACTCACACCGTTTAAAAAATATTCTGATTCATCGAATCCATATTTTTGATTATAATTATAATGATAAGTAAGTTTTCCATTTGCAACGTCAAGTTCTTTATCGACAATACTTGAATACCAATCGATATTTAGACCTCCTCCAACATAAAAATTTGGGCGAACTTGAAAGGAAACCGACTGATGAAATTTAAAGTAATTATAATCCATTGGTTCAGCAATAGAATCAATGCTGAAACCTGAATCTTGTTCACGACGAGGCGGAATAATATTTGTTCCTAAACCATAATTGGGTTGCGAAAAAATATACAAACGGTAATCTCCACTCAAGAATATCTTGTTGTTTTTGAGCAAAATATTATTCTTGACATTTACCAGCCATTGTTTTTTTGTGGTATAAGTTATTCCAACATTTGCTATTGAATATTTATCGGCTGCTTCTTTTCCTTTGAAAGTATATTGCGCCACAGCACCATAAAAGAAACCTGTTGCGGGCTGGGAACCTATCGCGGGAATAATCAAGAAAAAGCTATTTTTTATGGGTTTAACAACATAAACAGAATCCTTTTTTTTGAAGATTTCTAATATTGTTTTAGGAGGGCAAATTTTTGGATTTTGAACTTCGGGACTCTGATTTTCCTCTTGAGCAAATAAATTGAAGGAAATAAAGAGTAATAATCCTAAGATTTTATACTTGTACTGAAAGGCATTATTTTTTAAAAAAATCACCATTTACAAAGTTTAGTTTTAGGAATAAGACTTAATCTTACTGTAAATATAAGTCTTATTTTCAACATCTTACAAACTAAAACTAATTAATTCAAAATTATTTTAACAAAAAAAGCCGTCAAAAATAAATTTGACGGCTTAGGAATATCATCTCAGATATTACTTGGTAATAAATTTTGGGTGAATTAAATTTTCTAAAGAATAAATTTCATCCCATTTTTCTTGTGTAATCAACTTTCTTTCCAAAACTGCAATCTGATGCACACTTTTACCCGTTTTTAAAGCTTCTCCAGCAATACTCGCACTTTCTTCGTAACCTAAAATCGGATTCAATTGCGTTACAATTCCGATGCTGTTCATTACCATATTATAGCAATGATCAACATTAGCTGTAATTCCGTTAATACATTTATCGATTAAAGTCTGAATAGCATTTGAAAGATAATCCAACGAAGTAAACATTGCAAAAGCAATTACAGGTTCCATTACATTTAATTGCAATTGTCCCGCTTCTGCCGCCATTGTCACCGTTAAATCTTGACCGATTACATAAAAGCAAGTCTGATTTACCACTTCTGGAATTACCGGATTTACTTTCCCTGGCATAATAGAAGAACCTGGCTGACGTGCCGGAAGATTGATTTCATTAAAACCAGTTCTTGGTCCTGAACTTAATAAACGTAAATCATTACAGATTTTAGAAATCTTAACCGCAGAACGTTTTAAAGTTCCCATAATCTGAACGTAAGCTCCTGTATCTACCGTTGCTTCGATTAAATCTGGTGAAAGTGTTAGCGGAATTCCCACCTCATCTGCCAGATATTTTACGCAGATTTCTGGATAACCTTCTGGAGCATTTACTTTTGTTCCAATGGCTGTTGCTCCCATATTTATTTCTAACAACAATTCCTGAGCATTTTTTAAACGCTGAATATCTTCTCCAATTGTTGTAGCGTAAGCTTTAAATTCCTGTCCTAAAGTCATCGGAACCGCATCTTGCAATTGCGTTCTTCCCATTTTTAGGACTTCTTTAAACTCTTCTCCTTTTTTAGCGAAAGCAACTTCTAAACCAGCAAAAGTTTTAATAAAGCTTTCCATTTTCAAATACAAAGCAATTCTAAAAGCCGATGGATAAGCATCATTTGTCGATTGAGAACAGTTTACATGATTATTTGGATGCAGAAAATTGTATTCTCCTTTTTTATGACCTAAATATTCTAATCCGATATTAGCAATTACTTCATTGGCATTCATGTTTACAGAAGTTCCTGCTCCACCCTGAATTAAATCGCTTACAAATTCTTGATCAAATTTGCCCGCGATAACCTGATCACTTCCGTAACAGATTGCTTCGGCAATTTTAGAATCAATTGCGCCGCAGTCTTTATTGGCTAAAGCTGCCGCCTTTTTTACATATCCTAAAGCTTTGATAAATAAAGGTTCTTTTGAAATCGGAATTCCTGTAATATTGAAATTTTCTACAGCTCTAAAAGTCTGGATTCCGTAGTATAAATGATTCGGAATTTCTAATTCTCCCAGAAAATCATGTTCTTTTCTTGTTGGTTCCATATAATAAAAATGATATGTTTTGACTTAAAAAATAAGTGTAAAGCTACATCAAATTATGCATTAAAAATGTGAATGAAATCAAAATCATTTATAATTTGTTCCCATTATTTTATCGTAAATCATTACCTTTTCACCTTCAAATAATTATAAAAAAAGGTTGAAAAAAGAAAGCGAATATTTTCTTGATAAAGAATACAATACGATTGTTTACGCCAAAGACGATCTTAATTTTAAAGACTTTGAATCTTGCGTTTTTAACAATTGTAACTTTTCTGCATGCACGTTTTTAGCCGTTACTTTCATTGATTGTGTTTTTAATGACTGTATTTTCAGCGAAGCAAAAATCAATTATGTGGCATTGAGAACCGTTACTTTTAATCGATGCGAAATTAAAGAAGTGAATTTCGCTATGTGCGATAAACTAATTTTTGAAGTTCGTTTTAATGATTGCATTCTTGATTTTTCTAAGTTTTACACTTTAAAACTAAAGGGAACTCCGTTTACCAATTGCAGTTTAATAGCTGTAGATTTTATGGCGGCAGATTTAACTGGTGTAATTTTCGATAATTGTGACTTATATCGTTCTGAATTCAACAAAGCCATCGCCAACAAAGCTGATTTTAAAACGAGTTATAATTATACAATCGATCCTTCTAAAACTAAATTGAAGAAAGCAGTTTTTTCTTTGAATGAAGTGAAGGGATTATTGTTTACGCATGATGTGATTGTGAGTTAGTAATAATTGTTTTTTTTAATATTCTTTTTCTGTTTTTGCGGGAAGAACAGAATTGGGCAACAGAAATAAAATAAGCAATACACTTGTTAAGCAAAACAGATGAATTACTGTGCCATAGAAAAAAGCATTATAGAAATCTGTATAATCTGTTTTTCCTTTTGCAAAATAGTAAAATACACCCCCTGTTAAGGTAATGCCCAATGCACCAAACAATTGCTGCAATGTAGAATAAACTCCTGATGCATTTCCAATTCTGTTTTGAGGTAAATCTTTCAGCGCAATATTAGCAAATGAAGGCAGAACCATGGCTACACCAATACCGTGCAAAAACATGGCAAAGTATCCCTTGTAATCGATTGATTGATAATAAAAAAGAACTAGCTGAAAAATAAGAGAAAACATAATAAGCAACACTCCAAAAATTAATACATTTTTACCATACTGAAGCACCAATCTAGCTGTAAAAAATGATGCTAAAATAAAACCGCATCCTTGAAATACAATAAAATATCCTGCTTGCATAGGAGAAAGTCTAATACCGTCTTGCAGAAAAATTGCCAATACAAAAAAGTAAGCATCGAGCATTAGCATAAAAAGAGCTGAAGCCGAAACCGCAATATTGAAATTCTTGTGCGTAAAAAGCTCCATGTTCAATAATGGCTCTTTTTTCTTTAATTTTCTTTTGATCTGTCTTAATATAAAACCTATCAGAAATACTATAGAAATTGTCAGCGTAATTGCAACCAAATCTTTTTGTTCTAATCCCACAGCCATCGAAAAAACCAGTAAAGCAAGCCCTATGCATAATATAAACGCGCTCCAATAATCCATTTGCAAAGAAGAATTGTCTCTCGATCGATTGAGATAACGCATGGCCAGCAAAATCGCTATTAAACAAATAGGAATATTGATAAGGAATATATACCTCCATGATTGATCGATTAAAAACGGTTGGAGTTCTACAAGAGAACCTCCTAAAAACTGCCCCAGCATTGTGCCAATTCCAATCGCAATTCCATACCAGCCCATTGCATAAGTGCGCTCCTTATGACTAACAAAAAGAATTTGAATATAAGATAAAACTTGTGGCGCCATTAAGCTTGCGCTTATACCTTGAAAAAACCTCAAAGCAATAAGCTGATTTGTAGTGGCAGCAAACCCGCATCCCGCAGAAGTAACCATAAACAAAAACAGCCCTAGAATAAAGATTTTTTTTCTTCCAAAATAATCTCCTATTTTTCCGCCAATTATTAAAAAAGAAGCAAACCCAACCATATACATAGCTACAACTAATTGGATTTTTCCATTACTGGAATCAAGACCACGTTGAATAGACGGAATCGCAACGTTTACAATAAATATATCCAAAATTGTAAGCAAATGTGCGAGTAACAAAATGAGAAGCGAAATATATTTTGTGTTTTTCATATTATATAGAGTAGTCTATCTATTTTTAATCAAAAAAAATCAGAAAAACTGATTTATAGTTTTTTTTACTTCTTTTAAATCATTAGTATTACCGTTTATACTTGCTGAAACCACAGCTCCTTCTATCATTAAAAAAATGCTGTTTTGAAGTGCTTTTTTTTCTATTGAAAATGATTTTACAGTACTAATTTCATCAACTAAAGATTTTATATAGTCCCGCTGACGTTCTTTATGAGCCACAATAAACTGTTCTATTTTTTTATCTCCTCGTCCAATTTCAGCATTCACTTTAATGAAATGACATCCAGAGCAATTTGATTCTTCCTGAACTTTAATACGGTAATCTATTAATTTTAGAAGCTTTTTTAAGGGCTGTTTCTCGTCTTTCAAATAGTCATCGAGATTGGCAAAATATTCTGTTTCCTGCTGTTCAAGATAATGATACAACAAATCACTTTTAGACTGATAATGTTTATAAAGCGATCCAATAGCAATATCTGCCTCAGCAATAATTTGATTAATTCCTGTACTATTAAACCCCTGATGATAAAACAAACGAGATGCTGTATCTAGGATTCGTTCCTTTACATTGCTTTTCTGTTTCATTTTCTTTTTTTAACAAAGATAAAATAAAAATAGATAGAGTTATCTATTTATTTTGAAATAAAAAAAATCACAAAAACTGTGATTTTAAAATTCGTTAATTATAAAATGGCTATAAACCTTTCCCCATCACATAATCCTCCATCAAATACCCATTTCCAATTTCTATATCAACGGTTTCTTTAATTTCGAAACCTATTTTTTTATAAAAATCTAATGCTGTATTAAATCGGTTTACATTCAATGACAATTGTTTTGAATTGTTTTCTAAAGCCAGTTTTTCTATAAAATCAAATACTTTTTTTCCATAACCTTTTCCTTGTGTTTCTGGTAACAAGTAGATTTTATGAATTTTCGTAATGGCTTCATTTTTATAATGATGCTCAATTCCGATAAAGCCAATCGTCGATTCAGAATCTAGAATGAGATAGAATAATTGCTCTTTATTCTCAATTTGCTTTGCTAAAGCCTCATCAGAATAAAACAAACCTAACATATAATCTAATTGCGATTGAGATAAAATTTCACCGTAAGTAATAGGCCAAGTGATGTTTGTAATTTTCTGAATTGTAGAAATATCACCTAACCCTGCTTCTGAAATGCTAATCATAATGTATTTTGAAATATATTTTTATTTAGTAAAAACTTGATTTTCCTGTTCGCTTACGCGGATGAAAGTCGTTCGTTTAGTCAATTCTTTTAATCTTGAAGCTCCTACATACGTGCATGTGCTTCTTATTCCGCCTAATATATCTAAAACAGTATGAATGACATCTCCTTTAAACGGAACTTGCACTGTTTTTCCTTCGCTTGCTCTGTACTCTGCAACACCGCCGGAATGTTTGTCCATTGCAGTTTTTGAGCTCATTCCATAAAATTGTTTGAATTTTTCTCCTTTGACTTCTATTAATTCTCCTCCACTTTCTGTGTGTCCTGCGAGCATTCCTCCCAACATTACAAAATCGGCTCCTGCGCCAAAAGCTTTAGCAACATCGCCTGGAGTTGTACAACCGCCATCGCTTATAATATGTCCGCCTAAACCGTGAGCTGCGTCCGCACATTCGATAATGGCAGATAATTGCGGATAACCAACACCTGTTTTAACACGAGTTGTACAGACAGAACCGGGTCCGATTCCGACTTTTACAATGTCTGCTCCTGCCAAAAGCAGTTCTTCAGTCATTTCTCCTGTAACCACATTTCCAGCGATAATTATTTTGTCTGGATATTGTTTTCGGGTTTTCTTTAAAAACTGAACAAAATGTTCCGAATAGCCATTTGCAACATCAATACAAATAAATTTCAATGACGGATTTGCAGTAATTATTTTTTCTATTTTCTCAAAATCTTCTTTTCCTGTTCCAGTGCTTACGGCAATATAATCGTAGAAATCAGGAGTTGCATTTTTTAGAAAGCTATTCCACTCTTCTAAAGTGTAGTGTTTATGAATGGCTGTAAAAAGCTTTTCTTGTGCCAAAACCTTTGCTGTTTCAAAAGTTCCCACGGTATCCATATTGGCAGCCATAATCGGAATTCCGGCCCAACTTGCAGTGCTATGTAAAAACTTAAAATTTTGTTCTAAGGAAACTTCAGATCTGCTTTTGAGCGTTGATCTTTTAGGTCTAAACATTACGTCTTTAAATCCTAATTTCAGGTCCATTTCTATTCTCATAGTTCGAGATTTTGGTTACTCTCAAATGTAAGGAATTTTAGAAATTAGATTGTAGATTTTTGATTAAATCTAAACGCATAAATTGTAACGCTGATTAAACTGATTCGCTATCGCGAAAACGCTGATTAAAACGGTTTTTTTTTAGAATTTCACAAAGATTCACAAAGTTTTACAAAGAAAAAAAACAAAAACTGCGGTCGCAACTGAACACTAAAAAAACTGACCACTGAACACTAAAAAAACTACCCGTGAATCGTTTCGTTTTTTCCGTAATTGGTAATAATAGATTCTTCAAATTCTAACCATTCTCTCCAACGTTTTTCAACATCAATTCCGACTCCGTATTTACGAGCGTAGGTTATGAAAGTGGTGTAATGTCCTGCTTCGCTTTCCATTAATTCTCTGTAGAAAACAGCCAATTCTTCATCTTGAATGTTTTCAGAAAGTACTTTAAAACGTTCGCAGCTTCTTGCTTCAATCATAGCAGAAAATAGAAGTCTTTCTACAAGACCAGAAACACGGCTTCCATCTCCGCTTCTTTTCATGTATTGGTATAGCTCGTTTACATATTCATCTTTACGTTCGCGGCCTAATTTTAGTCCTCTTTTGATGATAATATTATGCACTTGTTCAAAATGATCTACTTCTTCTTTTACTAAAGCCAATAAATCCTGAACCAAATCCTGATGTTCTGGATTGTTTGTAATAATTGTAATGGCATTGGTTGCTGCTTTCTGTTCGCACCAAGCATGATCTGTTAAGATTTCTTCGATGTTTTTCTCAACAATATTTACCCATCTAGGGTCAGTTGGCAATTGTAATCTTAATACGCCCATTTTTTTTAAAATTTGTTTCAGGTTTATTTTGTTTCAAGTTTCAAGTTTTCATCCTAAACGAAAAAAGTTTAAAGTTTCATAATACGTTCAATTACGCATTACAAAACTTTAAACTTGAAACCTTAAACTTTAAACTAATTAATAAGCAAAAATCGGTCTTTCGCTCATCATTTCGTTTACTTGTTCAGCAACTTCTTCGATAACAGCTTCATCTGTATGGTTAGATAAAACTTTATCGATAAGTGCTACAATAGTTTCCATATCTTTTTCAACTAAACCACGAGTTGTGATTGCAGCTGTTCCAACACGAATTCCAGAAGTGATAAATGGAGATTTATCGTCAAAAGGAACCATGTTTTTATTTACAGTAATTTCAGCTTTTACTAATGCGTTTTCAGCTTCTTTACCAGAAATATTTTTATTTCTTAAGTCAATAAGCATCATGTGGTTATCAGTTCCGCCAGAGATAATGTTGTAACCTCTTTTTACGAAAGCATCAGCCATTGCATTTGCATTCTTTTTTAATTGCATTGCATAAGTAAAGAAATCATCTTTTAATGCTTCACCAAAAGCTACAGCTTTAGCAGCAATAATGTGCATTAAAGGTCCACCTTGGTTTCCTGGGAAAACAGCTAAGTCTAATAATGAAGACATCATTCTGATTTCTCCTTTTGGAGTTTTTAATCCTTGTGGATTTGGGAAATCTTTCCCCATTAAAATCAAACCTCCACGTGGTCCTCTTAATGTTTTGTGAGTTGTTGTAGAAACAATATGGCAATGTGGAATTGGATCGTTCATTAATCCTTTTGCAATAAGACCTGCTGGGTGAGAAATATCAGCAAATAAGATCGCTCCTACGCTGTCAGCAATTTGTCTGAAACGAGCAAAATCCATATCACGAGAATAAGCAGAAGCTCCAGCGATGATTAATTTTGGCTGTTCTTTAG
>Ga0308157_10008956_pt1 | contig 11235 bp, 9 predicted proteins | sample PhyBR1_FD_201035 | JGI IMG/M metagenome (GOLD analysis project Ga0308157, IMG submission 201035) | Phyllosphere microbial communities from UC Gill Tract Community Farm, Albany, California, United States - DLSLB.R1 | ecosystem: Host-associated > Plants > Phyllosphere > Unclassified | place: USA...
ACTTCCCAGTTCCAGTTGTGGCCGGTCGTCGACGCTTCGGTGTTGATGTCGTCGATGATGTGGTAGCCGGCGTCGATCGCGCCGTACCAGCCATCGGGCTCCGCCGATGCAGCGCCGGCGGACAGGGCCAGGGCGGCCGCCGCGCTCGACGCCAGGATCAAACTCTTGACACGCATAGTGATGCGGCCCTCCGAGATCTGTTTCAAATGGACGACGCGGAGCATCGCCTTTCGCCTGCATAACAGCGCTGCCTTATCCGGTCGAGCAGGAAACTAAGCTATTGCGCCCTGTTGCAACACCACCGTGGCCCTGAAGCTACACAAGGTAAGATTTTGTTAAGAGCTCACCGAAGCATAGCGCTCATCTCGACTTCGGAATTAAGAATTCCCGAGCCTGCCAAATGCTCAAAGGCGCCTATCAGATTATATAAGGCCAGAGCATTTGCAGCTTCATCGATAAACTCGCCGCCTTCTAGTCGGTTGTCGCGCCACAGGCCTTCAGGCGTCAGATAAAGCCAGACGGCCCGCAGAGCCGCCGCCGCTTCATCCGCGAAGAACTTGCGCGATCGCGGCTCGCCTGCTTCCGCCAGCGCCGTGGCGGCCTTCAGCCTCGCGATCTGCGCCTCGAAACGGGCGCGCGGGGGCCGGCCCGGACTGCCCTCGACGGCTCCGTCCAGAATAACGAGACCCAAGGCGCCCTTTTCGGAGACTCCTCTGGAGTAGAGGCTGCGAATCAGAGCCGATCTGGCCGTATCGCCGTCCGAACGGGCGAGAAGGCCCGCCGCTTCCAGCATCATGCCGGGGGACGACGCCCCGGCGCCCCTCCCGCCGTCGAACGCGGCCTCGACCGAGGCCGCCAGAAGCCGCACCGCTTCAGGCCACGCCGGGTCGGTCGTCGCTTCCGACCAGTCGAGGCAGGCCGTCAACATGTCTAGCCGCCCCCTGACGCGGTCAGACAAGCTCGCGTCCCGGATCAGATCATCCCGCAGAGCCGCCGCCCGCTCCTGCATGATCGAAGGCTCCAACCCCGCCTTCGCCGCAACCGCCCAGGCCGACAGCGCCGCCGCCCCGCCCTCCAGGCGATCCAGCGATCCCGTGACGAGCGCGCGCCACGGCCCTTCCCAGCCCAGCCGCCCGGCCAAGGCGAAGGCCGTCGCCTGTCGGGCCTGCACCTGCGGGTTCAGCGGCGCCGGGACCCGGCGCCCCTCGAGGCTGATCAGTTCACAGAAGGCGCCGTCCTCGGTGCGCCCCACCGTCGCCCAGAGCGGCAGCGCCCGAAGGCGAAGCCAGTCACGCAGGCGCGAAAAGCCCTGGTGCAGGTCCTCTTCCGGCGGTTGATGAAAATCCATGTGCTGCGGCGAGGAGAGCCGGACGCGCTCCACGATCTTCTTCACCTCCTGGGTCCGGCTCAGATCGCAGACGAGCACCGCGTCCCGCTCCGCGACGATGGCCAGGTTTCTGACCCCCAGCGCCGCCACGATCATGCCGTCAGGCGCGCGCGCCATACAGCCTTCGGCGTCCTCGAAGATATGGCCGCCGATCTCCCCCTCGCCGCTGGCCGCGATCGCGTCCCATGCCCCCAGGTCGGACCATTTGAAATCGACCGCCAGCACCGAGGCCAGATCCGTCCGTTCCATGACCGCATAGTCGATGGAGATTTTCGGCGCCTCCCGGAAGGCCGCGCCCAGCAGGATGTCCCCGCCCTCGAGCACCGGCTGCAGCGCCGTCCGGGCCGCCGCTTCGACCCCCGGAGCGAACCGTTTCAACTCCGCCGCAAGCACGTCGGCGCGGGCGATGAAATTGCCGCTGTTCCAGAGGAACCCCTCGCCGATATAGCGATCGGCCAGGTCGCGGCTGGGCTTTTCGATGAAGGCCTCGACGGGAGACAGGCCGCCCGTCAGGGGCTTGATGTAGCCGTAGGCTTCGGACGGTTCGGTCGGGCGCACGCCCAGGGTGACGATCCGCCCTGTCTCGGCGGCCTTGGCCGCCTTGAGCACGGCCTCGCGAAAGGCCGAGTGATCCGGCACGTGATGGTCCGAGGCTAGGAAGACGTTCACCGCCGTCGGCTCCTGCGCCAGGGTCCAGTGCGCCGCGGCCGCCATCGCCGCCGCCGAGTCCCGGCTTTCAGGCTCCAGCAGCACGGCCGCCTCGACGCCGATTTCCAGAAGCTGCTCTAGAATGGCGCGACGATGGAGCGCGCCGCCGATGACCACGATCCGACCGCCGTCGGCCGCCAGGGGCGCCACCCGCGCGACGGCCTCCTGGAAGGGCGATCGATTGCCCGCCAGGGGGATGAACTGCTTCGGGCGCGACGGGCGCGACGCGGGCCAGAGGCGCGTCCCGGAACCACCGCACATGATCACTGGAAAAAGGCGCATCCGTGCTGGATATCCCAGTTGGCGTCGAAAACCATACGCAGGACGCAAATGCTTCATCGCATCGTCCGCCCTTCGGGCGTGACTCCCGCGCCCTTGGCCGCTATCGAGCGCGCACGATGATAGAGACTGATCGGCAATCCGAGGAACGCGGCTGGGAGACGGCGAAGACGCTCGCCGAAGCCCTGCCCTATATCCAGGTTTATGACCGCGAGACCGTGGTCATCAAATACGGCGGCCACGCCATGGGCGAGAGCGCCGTGGCGAAGCAGTTCGCCGCGGACGTGGTGCTGCTGAAGCTGATGGGGGTGAACCCCGTGGTCGTTCACGGCGGCGGCCCGCAGATCAGCGCCATGCTGGACAAGGCGGGGGTGAAGTCGGCCTTCGTCGACGGCCTGCGCGTGACGGACAGGGACACCATGACGGTGGCCGAGATGGTCCTGTCCGGCGCCGTGAACAAAGAGATCGCCCACTGGATCACCGTCGCCGGCAAGGAAGCCGACGTGCGCGGCGTCGGCCTGTCGGGCAAGGACGCGGGCCTGCTGACCGTCGAGAAGACGCGCCGCACCAAGCGCGACCCCGACAGCATGATCGAGCATGAAGTCGATCTGGGCTTCGTCGGCGAACCGACCAAGGTCGATCCCAAGCTGATCAAGGGGCTGATCGCCTCCGAGACCGAGGACTGGGTGCCGGTCATCGCTCCCATCGGCGTGGCCGAGGACGGCCAGACCTATAACGTCAACGCCGACACCGTGGCCGGGGCCGTCGCTGGCGCCCTGCACGCCAAGCGGATGCTGCTGCTGACCGACGTGCCGGGGGTCAAGGGCGCCGACGGCGAGATCATCCGCCAGATGACGCTGGACGAGGCGCAAGGCCTGATCGACACGGGCGTCGCCACCGGCGGCATGATCCCCAAGCTGGAGACGGCCATGGCCGCCGTCCGCGCGGGCGTCGAGGCCGTGGTCATCCTGGACGGGCGCCGGCCGCACGCCATGCTGGTCGAACTGTTCACCGAGCACGGCGCCGGCACCCTGGTCAAAAGGAAGTGACGGGTTCGGCGCCGAAGACGGCGCCCGAAACCGCCCGGCCGGACTCCGCCTCGACGGAGATCGCCGCAGACCTGCGTCATGTCCGGTCCTGGGTCTTCGACCTGGACAACACCCTGTATCCGCCCGAGACGCAGTTCCTGCGTCAGGTGGAGCAGCGCATCAATCAGTACGTCGTGCGGACGTCCGGTCTGGAATCGGCCGAGGCCCTGTCGGTGCAGCGCGGCTATCTGCACGACTACGGCACCTCCCTGGCCGGTCTGATGATGCACTATGAGATCGACCCGCATCACTTCCTGGCCGAAGTCCACGACGTGCCGCTGGACGTGCTGGCGCCCGATCCCGGCCTGCACGCGGCGCTGGCGCGGTTGAACGGCCCGCGTCTGATCTTCACCAACGGCTCGGCCGGTCACGCCAGAAGGGTGATGGAGAAGCTGGAGCTGACGCCCTTCTTCGACGGGGTGTTCGCGCTTGAGGACGCCGACCTGATCCCCAAGCCGGACCCGCGCACCTTCCACAAGATGCTGACGCGCTTCGGCGTCGATCCGGCGACCGCCTGCTTCTTCGAGGACACGCCCAAGAACCTGGAGCCGGCCCGCGACCTGGGCATGACCACCGTCCTGGTCGGACCCAAGGCCTTCACCGCCGAGGGCGATCACATCCAACACCGGGCCGCCTCCCTCGGCCCCTTCCTGACCACCGCCATGCTGGACGGAGATCCGCAATGACCGACCTGACCCACCTGGAATCCGTCATCGAGGCCGCCTGGGAAGCCCGCGCCGAAGTCTCGCCCGCCACGCGCGGCGAGGTGCGCGACGCCGTCGACACCGCTCTGGCCCTGCTGGATTCCGGCCAGGCGCGCGTCGCCTCGCGCGGCGAGGACGGCGTGTGGAGCACGCACCAGTGGCTGAAGAAGGCGGTGCTGCTGTCCTTCCGTCTGAACGACAACGTCATCATGCGCGCCGGCCACGCGCCGACCCTGCCGCTGTCGGCCGATCACCCGGCGGGGATCGGCCCCTTCTGGGATAAGGTGCCCAACAAGTTCGGCGACTGGAGCGCCGCCGACTATCAGGCCGCAGGCTTCCGTTCGGTGCCGGGCGCGATCGTCCGTCGCGGCGCCTATGTCGGCAAGAACGTGGTGCTGATGCCGTCGTTCGTGAACATCGGCGCCTATGTCGATGAAGGCTCGATGGTCGACGCCTGGGCCACGGTCGGTTCGTGCGCCCAAATCGGCAAGAACGTCCACCTGTCGGGCGGCGCAGGCATCGGCGGCGTGCTGGAGCCGCTGCAGGCCAACCCGACCATCATCGAAGACGGCTGCTTCATCGGCGCCCGCGCCGAGGTGGCCGAAGGCGTCATCGTGCGCGAAGGCGCGGTCCTGGCCATGGGCGTCTATCTGTCGGCCTCGACCAAGATCGTCGACCGGGCGACGGGCGAGATCTTCCGCGGCGAGGTTCCGGCCTATTCCGTCGTGGTGCCGGGCGCCCTGCCCGACCCGAACGGCGGTCCCAGCCTGTATTGCGCCATCATCGTCAAGCGCGTCGACGCCCAGACCCGCGCCAAGACCGGCGTGAACGAGCTGCTGCGCGACTGACGGCACGACGTTTTTCGCTCGCCTTCCCGATCGCTCAGGGGCCTAATACGCTTCAGGGATCGGGAGGAGGCGGAAGATGAAGCGGTTGCGCTGGCGTCAGGCGGCGGTGTCGATCGGAGCCTTGAGTCTTCTGGCCTTCCCCCTGGCCGCCTGTGGCGGCGGGGGCGGAGGGGCCGGCGGGATCGTGACGCCGCCGCCTCCCCCTCCGCCTCCGCCTCCGCCGCCCCCCCCTCCTCCTCCGCCGCCCTATCCGCCGCTGGACGGGAGGCCTTCCGAGAATTCAGCGGAGTTCCATCGGAACTACGGCGTCTTCAACACCACAGCCGCCGCCGCCTGGCAGCAGGGCGCCACAGGCAAGGGCGTCACGGTGGCCGTCGTGGACAGCGGCATCCAGATGAACCACCCCGACCTGGGGACGAACATCTCCCCCCTGTCGACAGACATCGTTGCAGGACGCGATCAGCGCGAAGGCACAGACCGCCACGGCACCCGCGTCGCCAGCGTGATCGCCGCGCCCTACAATGACTTCGGCACGGTAGGGATCGCCTTCAACAGCACCATCCTGTCGATCCGCGCCGACATCAGCGACTGTCAGGACGTGGACGACGATATCTGCTTCCGCAGTTCGGATCTGGCCAATTCGATCAACTACGCCGTTCGCAACGGCGCCCGGATCATCAACCTGTCGCTCGGCGGGGAAGACCCCATGGGGCCCCTGTTCGAGAACGCCCTGCAGAACGCGATCCGCGAAGGCGTCATCTTCGCCGTCGCGTCCGGCAACGACGGCAAGGCCAATCCGGACTGGCCCGGCCGCTACGCCGTCGACCCTCGCTTCATGGGCGGCATCATCGTGGTCGGAGCCCATAACAATCTGAACGAGATGGCGGACTTCTCCAACCGCGCCGGCGTCGCTCAGAACTGGTATCTATCCGCCCCCGGCGCCGACGTGATCGTGGACTGCGAGGACACTTCTTGCTGGCGCGTGAGCGGAACCTCCTTCTCTGCGCCTGCGGTGGCCGCCGCCATGGCCCTGCTGAAAGAGGCCTTTCCCAACCTTTCGGGCAAGGAGATCGTCGAGATCCTTCTGAGAACGGCCAATGAGGTCGGCGACCAAGGCACGGACACCGTCTACGGCCGGGGCCTGTTGAGCATCGTCCGCGCCTTCCATCCCATCGGCGCGACCGCCGCGCCCATGGCGGCGGGGGCGCCCATGAGCATCGCCCTCGCGCCCGGCACCCATGTGGGCGGGCCGTTCGGGGATGCGATGGGCCGGACCGAAGCGCTGAGCACCATCGCCTATGACGAATATGAGCGGCTGTTCCGGGTCGACCTGGGCCTGGCCTACGGTCCGGCGCCGCGCCGCAGCTGGCAGCCCGAGACGCCGACGCCCATGCGCCAGTCGCAGGTGTCGATGGATACGCCGGGCGGGACGCGACTGTCTCTGGCCGCCGCTGTGCCGGTCGAACTGCCCGAGCCAGTCGTCGCCCGCTACAGCCCCTATGACGCGCCGTGGCTGGGCGACGAGACGCGCGGCGAGGCCCTGTTCGACGTTCAGGCCGGGCGGCTGTCATTCGCGGCGTGGCAGGGCCAGGGGGGGGCGCTCTCGCCGTTCCGCAGCGGGTCCGGCGACGGCTTCGTGGCCCTGAGCCAGGCGGATCACGCCCTGCGCGGGGCCCTCAACTTCGGCGCCCTGACCTTCAGCGCCGAGAGCGGGTCCGGCGACCGGCGCGCTCCCTTACGTCCGGTCGAGCGCGACGCCTCGACCTACGCCCGCGCCGGGCTGGACTGGCGTGCCGCCAACGGGGGCCTTTCGTTCAGTCTGGGCGCGCTGGACGAGCGGATGGGGCCGCTGGGGGCCTATCTGCCGACGCAGTCGGACTTCGCCCTGCCGTCGCGCACCCGCTTTGCCGCGGTCGGTGCGGATGTGGACCTGGGGCGCGGATTCACCCTGTCGGGCGAGGCGGGTTTCGGCCGCACCGAACTGGAGGGGCGGTTCCTGCACCTGTCGGCCCCGGCGCTCAGCTCGACCTGGCGCGCGTCGCTGCAGTCGGCCTGTCCGACGTGGTCCTTCGCCAAGGCCCTGGGCTGCCGCAGCCTGACGTGGGAGATTTCCCAGCCGCTGCGGATCGAGGACGGGACGTTCAGCGCCTATCTGGCCGACGCGCCGCTGGACTATTTCGATCCGGTGACCTTCTCGGAGCGGCGTTTCTCGGCCGCGCCGTCAGGGCGGCAGATCGACTTCAGCGTCCGCAGCCTGCACGCCCTGCCGGGCGGCTCCTGGCTGCAGCTCGAGGCCGTCGCCAGCCGCGAGGAGCAGCATCGCGCGGGCGCCCCGACCGGCTACGCCCTGCTGGGCAGTTGGCGGCGGGGGTTTTGAGCACACATCTCCCGCTCATCCCGGCGGACGCCGGGATCCAGTGAGAACGACGCGTCCGTCTTCAAGGTTCTTAGAGCCGCCAAGCTCAAAACGAAGCGCTTGAGGCCAAAGCACTGGATCCCGGCGTCCGCCGGGATGAGCGGGTTATAGGGTGCAAACAAAAAGGCCGGCGATCGCTCGCCGGCCTTTGTCGTTTCAGCGGCGGCTTCGCGCTTAGCGCTCGACGCACATCGCCACGCCCATGCCGCCGCCGATGCACAGGGTCGCCAGGCCCTTCTTCGCGCCCGAGCGCTTCATCTCGTGCAGCAGGGTGGTCAGGATGCGCGCGCCCGAGGCGCCGACCGGGTGGCCGATGGCGATGGCGCCGCCGTTGACGTTGACCTTGGCCGGGTCGAGGCCCAACTCCTTGACCACGCACAGCGACTGGGCGGCGAAGGCTTCGTTGGACTCGATCAGGTCCAGATCGGCGACGGTCCAGCCCGCCTTCTCCAGCGCCTTCTTCGAGGCCGGGATCGGGCCGGTGCCCATGATGGCCGGGTCGACGCCCGCGGTGGCCCACGACGCGATGCGGGCCAGCGGCTCAAGCCCGCGCGCCTTGGCTTCATCGGCCGACATCAGCACCAGAGCGGCGGCGCCGTCGTTGATGCCCGAGGCGTTTGCCGCCGTCACCGTGCCGTCCTTGACGAAGGCGGGCTTCAGCTTCTCCATCGCCTCGATGGTCGCGCCGTGGCGGATGTATTCGTCCTGATCCACGACCACGTCGCCCTTGCGGGTCGAAATGGTGACGGGGACGATTTCATCGGCGAACTTGCCCGCCTTCTGTGCGGCTTCGGCCTTGTTCTGCGAGGCGACGGCGAAGGCGTCCTGCGAGGCGCGGTCGATCGACCATTTGGCGGCGATGTTCTCGGCCGTCTGGCCCATGTGATAGCCGTGGAAGGCGTCGATCAGGCCGTCCTGCAGCATGCTGTCCTTGAAGGCCAGCTCGCCCATCTTCTGGCCGTTGCGCAGCTGGGCCGTGTGCGGCGACTGGCTCATGCTTTCCTGGCCGCCGGCGACGACGATCTTGGCGTCGCCCTGAACAATCTGCTGATAGGCCAGGGCCACGGCGCGCAGGCCCGAGCCGCACAGCTGGTTCAGGCTCCAGGCCGGGGTTTCATTGGCCAGGCCCGCGCCGATGGCGGCCTGACGCGCCGGGCCCTGGCCCGCGCCCGCCTGCAGCACCTGGCCCAGGATCACCTCGTCCACATCGGCGGCGGCCACGCCCGCGCGTTCCAGCGCCGCCTTGATGGCGACCTCGCCCAGCTTGGAGGCCGGCAGGATCGACAGGGCGCCGAGGAAGGAGCCGACCGGCGTGCGGGCGGCGGAGACGATGACGACGTCGGTCATTTTTTATTCACTCCCTGGAGAAATTCTTTGCGCGAGGTTGTGCCGCATTCGCAGGCGCTCGTCACCTGTTGCGATGCAGCAATCAGCAAAACGTCATCGCCGCGCCGCAGCATCCGCCGGGAACGATGCCCGCAGCCGCGCTTTCAGAAGGAGAAGACGCGACCTTGCCGAAAGCCCCCACATGCTGAAACGTCTGGCCCGCCGTATCTGCACCCCCGACGATCTGGACATGATCGAACACTATCAGACGCGGGCCGAGCGGCTGGCCGATCTGTGGGTGCACGCCGTGGGTCTGGCCCTGGCGGCGGCGGGGGGCGTGGTGCTGGCGGTGCTGGCCGGCGTCTATGCGGGGGTGGGCGCGGCGGTCTCGACGGCCATCTACGCCCTGTGTCTGGTGGCCATGCTGACGGCCTCGACCATCTACAACCTGACCCATCCGTGTGCGGCGCGGCCGGTGCTGCGGCGGTTGGACGAGGCGGCCATCTTCCTGATGATCGCGGGCAGCTACACGCCCTTTACGACCGTGCGCTTCGAGGGGGCATGGTCCGTGGGCTTCACCCTGGCGGTGTGGACCATGGCCGTCGTCGGCGCGGGGGTGAAGATGCTGGCCCCGCGCCTGTCCGACGCCTTCTGGAGCGTGATCTACGTCCTGTTCGGCTGGGTGGCGGTGTTCGCGCTGAAGCCGATGATCGAGACGGTGCATCCGCTGGCGCTGGGCCTGCTGGTGGCGGGCGGGCTGATCTATACGGCGGGCGTCTTCGTCTTCATCCGCCAGAAGGTCAGGTTCCGCCGGGCCATCTGGCACGGCTTCGTCGTCACGGGGGCCGGGGTGCACTGGGCCGCCGTGCTGATCGGCGTGGTGCTGGTGAACGTCTGAGCCGCGTCAAAGACGGGACTCGCCTTCGCGCGCGCAATGCGGGATGCTTGGGCGTTGCAACATCGCGAGAACAAGCGTGACCGACAAGAAATCCGAGGGCGGAAAAACCCGTGACGGCATGGTCGTCATCAAGAAGTATGCGAACCGGCGGCTCTACAACACCGCCACCAGCGCCTATGTGACGCTGGATGATTTGGCCCGCATGGTGCGCGAGGGCGTGGAGTTCACCGTCTACGACGCCAAGACCAATGACGATCTGACGCGCCAGATCCTGACCCAGATCATCTTCGAGGAAGAAAGCCGGGGCGAGGCCCTGCTGCCGGTGCAGTTCCTGCGTCAGCTGATCGGCTTCTACGGCAACTCCATGCAGGGGGTGCTGCCGTCATATCTGGAGATGTCGCTGGACAGCTTCACCCGCCAGCAGGAGCAGTTGCGCGGCCAGTTCACGCGCGCCTTCGCCTCGGCGCCCGGCGGCAATCTGATGGAAGAGGCCGTGCGCCAGAACATGGCCATGTTCGAGCGCGCCATGCGGATGTTCCCCGGCTTCGCCTACGGCCGCCCCGAAGGCGAAGCGGCCGAGACGCCTGCGGCCGCCGAGGCCACCAAGGCCGAACCGGCGAAGGACGGGGCGGCCCTGGACGAGATGCGCCGCCAGATGGACGAGATGCGGGCCCAGATCGACCGCCTCGCCCAGTCCAAGGGCTGAGGCCGCCCGTGACGGACGAGATCCGTCCCATCGGCGCGGCGGGACCGCTGAACGATCCCGTCGTGGACGACCGCCGCGAGGGCGACCGTCGCCGTCGCGAGCGGCGGCGCGCCCGCGCCCTGGTCCCGACCGAGGCCGAGACGTCGGACGAGGCGGCCGATCCTGCCGCCTCCCCGGCAAAGCCTGCCGTCACGCCGCCTCCGCCGCCCGCGGCCTTCGCCGCCCAGGTGCTGGGCCAGTCGGGGCAGAAGCGCGGGTTGAAGGGCGGCGCCCCGGTGCTGGATGCGGCGCGCACCACCTATCTGGGCCGGGAATATTCGGGGAGGCACGACCGACGCCCCTCGCCGGGACGGTCACGCAAGACCGAGATCTGAGGGCGACTGGCGCGCGACTTGCGTAGACGAAGGCTCAACCGCTTTCGGATCGCGCCATGCCCGCCGCTTTCAGCCTTGCCTCCCGCCTGTTCGACGTGACCGTGGTGGCCGTGATCTTTCTGGCGTTCAGCTAGGGCGCGACGGGCCCCCTGCCCCCTGCCCCCTGCCGTCATCCTCGGGCTTGACCCGAGGATCCAGTTGTCCGCCTGCCCGACGGCCGGGAGTGAGGGCGTCGCTGCGCTCGATCCTCGGGTCAAGCCCGAGGATGACGGCGTAGAGGGCGGCCTCAGAACTCGCGGATATCGCCCGGACGCCGCGAGCGGGACTTCAGCCACATCACGCCCAGCAAGTCCGAGAAGGACGCCCGCAGCCGGCCCCAGTTGGTGTATTTCGACCGGCCCGTCTCGCGGTGGCGGTGGTCGACGTCGAGGTAGCGGTTCTCATACCCCTCGCGGATCACCAGGGCGGGCAGGTAGCGGTGGATGTGATCGAAGTAGGGCA
>Ga0308157_10008958_pt1 | contig 11232 bp, 7 predicted proteins | sample PhyBR1_FD_201035 | JGI IMG/M metagenome (GOLD analysis project Ga0308157, IMG submission 201035) | Phyllosphere microbial communities from UC Gill Tract Community Farm, Albany, California, United States - DLSLB.R1 | ecosystem: Host-associated > Plants > Phyllosphere > Unclassified | place: USA...
ACGTCCTTGGCGCGCCGGCCGATCAGGCCCTTGGCGCGCTCGCGCATTTCGGCGGCCGCCTTGTTGGTGAAGGTGATGGCGGCGATGCGCCTGGGCTCCATGCCCTTCTCGATCATGTGCGCGATCTTCTGCGTGATCACGCGCGTCTTGCCCGAGCCCGCGCCGGCCAGCACCAGGCAGGCCCCGTCGGTGTAGTGGACAGCCTGGAGCTGGGCGAGATTGAGACCGGCGGACATGGATGGAGGAAGAAGGAAAAAGCAGGAGAGGAAGAAGGGGCCGGGGGCACCCAGGGGCGGGCGTACCGCAGCGCCGCCGGAGCGCGCAATGATACCGGCGCGCTCCGGCGGGGCCGGGTTGCGCCGCGGCCGGCCCCGGGCCCGGCGGGGTCTGACAGGGGCCTGACGCCGCCTCCGCGCTGCGGGAAACCCCGCTAGGGACGGGATCGTCACACTTTGATACTACGCCCATCGGTTTTCGCCCGATCCGGGTGGCCGCGCCGTGACGAGTCCCACCATGCACCTTCCTGCCCCGCTTTGCGCCCTTCGCCCCCTTCGCGCCCAGGCACCGCTGCAACCTGGTACCCGCCGGCGCCGCGGCCGTGGGGCCCTGGGCCCCGCCCTGCTGGCCTGCGCCGCCGCGCTCGCCCCGGCGCACGCGCAGCCGGGCAGCACCGCCCCGGTGCGTGTCGGCGTGGTCGGCCCGTTCACGGGGCCTTCGGCGGATTTCGGGGTGCCCATGCTCAACGGCATCAAGCTCGCGGTGGACGAGATCAACGCCGTGGGCGGCTACCTGGGGCGGCCGCTGGAGCTGGTCATCAAGGACGACGCCGCCAACCCGGACCAGGGCCGCAAGGTCTCGCAGGAGCTGCTGGGCGAGAAGGTGGTCGCCACCATCGGCTTTTGCAACACCGGCGTGGCGCTCAAGGCCATCGACCTGTTCCAGGAGGCCAGGAGCCCGCTCATCGTGCCGTGCTCCACCGGCACCGCCGTGACGACCAAATACCCCGCGCCCGACAGCTACATCTTCCGCGTGCAGGCCCGCGACGCGCTGCAGGCGCCCTTCATGGTGGACGACATCGTCAAGCGCGGCTGGGACAAGGTGGCCGTCTTCGCCGACAAGACGGGCTACGGCGAGGGCGGCTACAACGACGTGGTGGCGGCGCTGGCGGCCAAGAACCTCAAGCCCGTGCACGTGGCGCGCTTCGACCTGGGCGTGAAGGACCTCACGGCCGAGCTCGCGGCCGCCCGCGCCGCGGGCGCCAACGTGGTCTACAGCTACACCGTGGGGCCGGAGAACGCCACCATCGCCAACGGCAAGAAGGCCATGGGCTGGAAGGTGCCCCAGGTGGGCGCCTGGCCGCTGTCCTTCCCGTTCTTCCTTGAAGGGGCCAAGGATGCCGCCGAGGGCGCGCTCATGGTGCAGACCTTCATCGCCGAGCCGAGCAACGAGCGCCGGGCCTCGTTCCTGTCGAGCTACACCCGCAAGTACAACGGCAAGGTGGCCGTGCCCATGGCCGCGGCCAACGCGTACGATGCCACGTACCTGCTGATGTATTCCTTCCTCGGCATCCGCGACGGCAACCTCTCGGGCAAGGCCATCAAGGAATCGCTGGAGGGCAGGATGAAGACCTACTACGGGGTGGTGTCCACCTACGACAAGCCGTTCAGCGTGCAGGACAAGGACGCCATCACCCGCAACATGCTGGTCATCGGCATGGTCAGGAACGGTGCCATCACCTTCGCCTACCCCGAGGATGCCAAGCGCAACCTGATCGTGCAGCGCAAGCAGTAGCGGTGCACGAGGCACCGCCGCGCCGTGCATTCGCCAGGGGTGATGGCCCCCGCCTGACTTTGCGCTGACCGCCGCGCGGCGCCCGGCGCCCGGCCGCCCCGCGCAGCACGGACAATAGCCCCGTGCTCTCCGTCCTGCTCATCACCTTCCCCTTCTTCGCGCTCGTGCTCTGCGGCTACCTTGCCGCGCGGCGCGGCGTGCTGCCCCAGCCGGCCATCCCGGGGCTCAACGCCTTCGTGCTGTACTTCGCGCTGCCCTGCATGCTGTACCGCTTTGGCGCCAGCACGCCCATCGGGCAACTGCTGGACCCGGCCGTGGCGGGCGTGTACGGGGTGTGCGCCCTGGCCATGGTGGGCGGCACGGTGGCGCTCACGCGCAGCGCGCGCATCGGCTGGAACGACGCGGCCTTCGGCGCGCTGGTGGCCGCCTTTCCCAACACGGGCTTCATGGGGGTCCCGCTGCTCGTGGCCTTGCTGGGAGCGCAAAGCGCGGGCCCGGCCATCGTCACCATCGTGGTGGACATGGTCATCACCAGCTCGCTGTGCATCGCGCTGTCGCGCCTGGACGGCGCCGGCACCCACGGCGTGGGCGTGGCGCTCAAGAGCGCCTTCAAGGGCATGGCGACCAACCCCATGCCCTGGTCGATCGCGCTGGGCGCGCTGGCGTCGGCCCTGCAGTTCACGCTGCCGGGCCCGGTCGACAAGACCATCGCCATGCTGGCCGACGCGGCCTCGCCCGTGGCGCTGTTCACCATCGGCGCGGTGCTGGCCCGCTCGCAGATGAACCAGCACGAGCAGGTGCCCGCGCGCGACTACGTGCCCATCGCGCTGGCCAAGCTGCTGGTGCATCCGCTGCTGGTGTGGGGCGCGGGCACGGCGGCCATGGCGCTGGGCGTGCCGCTCACGCCGTTCGCGCTCACGGTGCTGGTGCTTCTGGCGGCCCTGCCCAGCGCCAGCAATGTCTCGCTGCTGGCCGAGAAGTTCGGCGCCAACAACGGGCGCGTGGCGCGGATCATCCTGGTGTCCACGGCGCTGGCGTTCCTGAGCTTTTCGGCGGCGGTGGCGCTGTTGGCCTGATTGCTATATTTTTGATAGCTTGTGGTGCTTTCCCGTAAAGCGCTGGCGGCTAAAAACACTTGAAATTTTGTGTCGCCCCCTACCTGGGGCGCATCCCGTGGCCGCGCCGCAGCCAGGCACCGGTTGCCAGAAGCACCAGGCAAAGCGCCGCCAGCGCCCAGGGCGAGTTGACGGGAATTTGGCTGGACACCACCTCTTCGAGTACGAGGTCGTCGTGGTAGCCCGCCGCGTCGAAGGTGAAGAAGCTGCCGGTCTTCAGCGCGATGGTCACCTGGCTCGAGGCGGCGGTGAAGGTGGCATCGAACGGCTCCCACTGGAACTGGAACACCCCGTTGAGCGCGAGGTTCGCCACATCGCGCCGGGCGATCATCGTGTCCAGCGGGCCGGGCGCGGCGTCGATGGTGGCGGCCCCCACGGCGCCGTCGTAGGCCACGACCTCCCACCAGGTGGCGTTGCCGCCCGCATTGCCCGTCACGCCCCCTGACCAGGCGCCGCGCAGCCGGTACACCCGCCCGGGGGTCACCGCCACGGTCTGGAACAGGCCGCCGTGCGCATTGCCCGAGCCGCTGCCCTTCTTCTGCGCGTGCGAGGTGCCCGCCCCCCCGAAGGGGCACTGGGTGGGCACCCAGATGTCGCAATCGTTGCTGTGGATCCAGGTGCCATCCCAGAAGCCCGGCGGCGCCGTCCAGGTGCTCCAGCCGGCCAGGCCGGCGTCGAAGTTGCCGTTGGTGAGCAGGTTCTGGGCGCGCACGGCGGTCCCCCCCGAGAGGAGGGCCAGCAAGATCAGGGCACGAACAATGGCGGTCATTGGCAGGCTTTCTGACGAGGGAAGGGGAAACGGGCTTGCACCGGGCACCAGGCACTGGATGCCCGGTCCACCGGATCCGCGCAACACAGCCACGTCCGCGGCGGCCGGGTGCCAGGCCGCAGTATCCGGGGCGGGCCCACGGCATGCAAGTTCTATCGGGCGCACGGCGCGGCTCGGCTCGGCCAGCGCTTTGTGCCTGGACGCCTGGCGGGCTTGTCACTGGCGGTACGGGCGGCGGCGGGCTTGTGCGCACACAATGCAGTCGCCAGTGCCACTTCCGCTCTGGCCGGTTCATCCGTATCCATTCATTCATGAGGAGACACCCATGCGTATTGCGAAGCCTTGTTTTCGGAGCTGGCTGGCAGCGGCCGTTGTTCTTTCCGCCGCCGCCACCGCGCAGGCCGGGCAGGTATTTGCGGACCAGGCTCCTTCGGCCGCCCTGGGCCGCGATGTGAAGTTCACGGTGTATGTGCCCGATGGCTACCAGCCCGGCGGCACGGTGAGCTATCCCGTGGTCTACCTGCTGCACGGCGCGGGCGGCGACGAGAACGAGTGGCGCACCAAGGGCGGCGCGGTCGAGACCCTGGACGGTCTCATCAAGCGCGGGCTGATCCGCCCGTCGGTCGTGGTCATGCCCACGGCGGGCCCGGCGTCCTGGTGGGCCGATGGTGCGGCCGAGAAGGCGGGCACCGCCATCATGAAAGACCTGCTGCCCTACGTCGAGTCGCGCTACCGCGTGCAAAAGGAGCGCAGCGGCCGGGCCATCGGCGGCCTGTCGATGGGGGGCTACGGCGCGTTGAACCTGTCGCTGCGCAACCCCACGCAGTTCTGCGCCGCGGCGGTGATCAGCCCCGCCATCTATGACCCGCTGCCGCCGGAGACCTCGGCGGCACGGCGCACCCCGCAGTTCGTGCGCGACGGGCAATTCGACCCCGACACCTGGAAGTCGCTGAACTACGCGGCGGCGCTCGACGCCTACAAGGCGGGCGCGCCGCGTGTGCCGATGTGGATCGTCTCGGGCGACCACGACTACCTGGGCATCGCCCCCATGTCGGCCACCCTGTACTGGCGGATGTACCAGATCCAGCCCAAGCAGGTGGAGCTGCGCGTGATCGACGGCGACCATGAGTGGCTGGTGTTCCGCGACGCGTTGCCCGACGCCCTGCAGTACGTGGACCGGCAGTGCCGCCAGGGGTGACCGGATGGCCTGCGCGCACCCCGGCCCGGAATCTGCCGGGTGCGAGGATGCGCGGGGCGTTGCGGAATTTGCTATCAATTAAATAGCTATCCGCGCATGTCCATCAAGCGCCAGGGCCGTAAAACCCCTGGATCTTGATCCTAGATCACCAGCGGGTCCACATCCACCAGCCAGCGCACCAGCCCCTTGTGCGCGGGCTGGGCGCGCGTGGCCTGCAGCACCGGCTGCCAGGCGGCCAGGAAGCGCTGCAGCGCCGCGCGGCTCGGGCTTTCCATCAGCATCTGGGCGCGCTCCACGTTGGCCACGCGCTGGATGGTCAGCGGCACCGGGGGGAACAGCGTGACCGCGTCCAGCCCCGGCAGGCCGGCGGCATGGGCGGCGGCCGTGGCGGCGGCCAGGAAGCCCTGGGCCACCTCCTGCGTGCGGGCATCGGCGCGCACCAGGGCCTGGTAGGCGAAAGGGGGCATGGCGGCTTCCTCGCGCTCCTGGAGCTGCCGGGCGGCGAAGGCGGGGTAGTCGTGGGTGCGCAGCGCCTCGTACACCGGGTGCTTGGGGTGGTAGCTCTGGATCCACATCTCGCACTGGGAGCCCTGCGCGGCCATGTAGGCGGCGTCGCGCCCCGCACGGCCGGCGGCCTGCATGAGCAGCGCGAACAGGCGCTCGGGCGCGCGGAAGTCGCTGCTGAACAGCGCGCCGTCCGGCTGCACGGCGGCCACCAGGGTGATGCGCCGGAAGTCATGGCCCTTGGCGATCATCTGCGTGCCCACGAGCACGTCCACCTCGCCCGCGTGCACCTGCGCCAGCTGCGCCTCGAGCGCGCCCTTGGCCCTGGTGGTGTCGGCGTCGATGCGGGCGATGCGCGCGGGTGTGCGGTCGGGCCGCAGCACCTCGGACAGCAGGGCGGAGAGCTGCTCCTCCAGCTGCTCCGTGCCCCGCCCCATGGAGTGGATGTCGGGGCTGCCGCAGGTGGGACAGGCGCGGGGCACGCGCACGGTGTAGCCGCAGTGGTGGCAGCGCAGGGTGCGGTCGGCCTTGTGGAAGACCTGGTGGGCGCTGCAGTGCGGGCAGTCGCTTTTCCAGCCGCAGTCGGCGCAGTGCAGCACGGGGGCGTAGCCGCGCCGGTTGAGCAGCACCATGCTCTGCTCGCCGCGCGCCACGCGTTCGGTGATGGCGGCCAGCAGCGGGGCGCTGAAGATCGCGCGGCGCGGCTGCTGGTTCATGTCCACGCGGCGCACCCGCGCCAGGGCGCCCGCGCCGATCCGGCTGGGCATGGCCAGGCGCACGTAGCGCCCGCCCTCGGGGTCGTCCGGTGTGGGCGGGCGGCTGGCGTGCCAGCTTTCCAGCGAGGGCGTGGCCGAGCCCAGAAGCACCTTGGCGCCCTGCTCGCGCCCGCGCCAGATGGCCAGGTCGCGCGCCGAGTAGCGGGCACCCTCCTGCTGCTTGTAGCTGGGGTCGTGCTCCTCGTCGACCACGATGAGCCTGAGGCCCGGCAAACTCGCGAACACCGCCATGCGCGTGCCCAGCACGATGCGCGCGGTGCCGCCGTGCGCGGCCAGCCAGCTCTTGAGGCGCTGCGGGTTCGTCATGCCGCTGTGCAGCGAGACGACGGCCCCCGCGCCGAACCGCGGGGCGAAGCGGGAGACGAAGCGCTCCTCCAGCTGGGGCGTGAGGTTGATCTCGGGCACCATCACCAGCGCCTGCGCCGCCGGGTCCGCCTCCAGCATCTCCTGGGCGCAGCGCAGGTACACCTCGGTCTTGCCGCTGCCGGTGCTGCCGAACAGCAGGAAGGGGCCGGATTCTGAAGAAATCCGGGCCCTGGCGCTTTCCTGCTCAGCGGTGAGTGCTATTGTTTGCATAGCGTCCGTGGTGTCCCCGGCCGCCTTCGCGGGGCGGCGCAGGCGGCGGGCCAGCTGCTCGGGCCGCAAATCGCGCAGCTGCGGCGGCAGGGCCGCCAGCGCCACTTCGCCCAGCGCGCGCTGGTAGTAGCGCGCGGCGAAGGCCACCAGGCGTCGCCAGGGCAGGTCGAGCGGGGCCACGCCCTCCAGCACGCCCGCGACGGGGCGCAGGGTGGCCCCCTCGGGCAGCTCGCCGGTGCCCTCGGCCGCGTCCCACACCACGCCCAGCACTTCGCGGCTTCCGAGCGGCACCCGCACCAGCGTGCCGGGCGGCAGGGCCTGGGGGCTGGCGTAGCTGAGCAGGTCCCCCACGCCGCTGTGGGATGGGGTGTGCAGCGCGACGTGGACGATGGCGAAGGGGGCGGACACGGACGGGAGCGAGTTACGGAGGCTTGTGGAGGCGGTGTGGAGGTTCGGAGGCTAAGTGCTTGATTTGTTGGAGCGAGCGAGTAATCCCGTCTTTCTGTGGATAACTTTGTTGACATCCTGCCCCGGCACGCCGCCGACCCGCATGAATACTGGGCCTGAACAGATTGCACACAAAATCGGCAACTCCAAAAAATCGTTATGAATCAATCATCTGAAGAATTTTCGGTGCGGATTCTGTGCTAAGGCTGCCGGGCCTGATTATGTTGCGTCGCATCAAGATTTGTGTGCATAAGTCGAACAGCGATCAGCCGTCAAGGCCCGGGGAAGCCCCAAAATTGTGCTAGCCGCCCCATTCCCTGCTGAGGCTTTTCTGCGATGTAGGCCGCAAGTGCTTGATTTGCCTCAGGTTTTGCAAGAAATCCAGAATTCCTGTGGATAACTTTGTTGATATCCTCTGTGTTTGGCGCGCAAGCCCTTGTGCCGCCGTGCTTTCGCTGGACTGCCCGCAAAAAAAGCAGTGCCGGCACATCCTTTGAAATCAACGGCTTACGTGCTGGTTGAGAATATTTCCATTCGGGCCTGCCCGGTGTGCCGCCCTGCGCGGAAGGTGCCGGCGCTGCGCCAGTTTTGTGCATAAGTCAGGCGTTCGGCGGCACGGGCTGGCCGGGAAACCAGATGCAGGCGCGCATGCAGCCGGCGGCGCGGGTGGGCGCGCCCGCAGGGCCGATGCGGGCAGCGCCTCCATCGCGGGTGGCCGTTTCAGCCCTGGCGCTGTGCCCGGGAGTGGCCGTGTACGGCCTCGACCAGTGCCGACACATGCTCGGGCGGCGTGAACTGGCTGATGCCGTGGCCCAGGTTGAAGATGTGGGTGGGGCCGGTGGTGGCGCGGTCGGTGTGGGGCGTGCCAAAGCTGTCCAGCACGTGGCGCACCTGCTGCGCGATCTGCGCGGGGGGCGCGAACAGCACGTTGGGGTCGATGTTGCCCTGCAGCGCCTTGCCGGGGCCGCCGGCCTGGCCGCCGACGATGGCACGGGCCTTGCCCAGGTGGGCCGTCCAGTCCAGGCCCAGCACCTCGCAGTCGATGCCCTTCATGTCTTCGAGCCAGATGCCGCCGCCCTTGGTGAAGACGATGCGCGGCACGTCGGTGCCGTCCACGCCGGTGCGCTTCAACTGCGCCAGCACGCGCGTGGTGTAGGCCAGGCTGAACTCCTGGAAGGCGCCGTCGGCCAGTACGCCGCCCCAGCTGTCAAAAATCATCACGGCCTGCGCGCCCGCGTCGATCTGGGCGTTCAGGTAGGCGGCCACGCTGTCGGCGTTGATGGCCAGGATGCGGTGCATCAGGTCGGGGCGGCTGTACATCAGGCTCTTGACGAGGCGGTAGTCGTCCGAACCCTTGCCCTCGACCATGTAGCAAGCCAGCGTCCAGGGGCTGCCCGAGAAGCCGATCAGCGGCACGCGGCCGTTCAAGGCCTTGCGGATGCTGGTCACGGCGTCGAACACATAGCGCAGCTTGTCCATGTCGGGCACGGCCAGCTGTTCAACAGCGGCTTCGTCGCGCACCTGCTTGGCAAAACGCGGGCCCTCGCCCTCGGCGAAGGACAGCCCCAGGCCCATGGCGTCGGGCACGGTGAGGATGTCGGAAAAGAGGATGGCCGCATCGAGCGGAAAGCGCTCCAGCGGCTGCAGGGTCACTTCGGTGGCGTAGTCCACATTCGTGGCCAGGCCCATGAAGCTGCCCGCCCGGGCACGCGTGGCCTTGTATTCCGGAAGGTAGCGGCCCGCCTGGCGCATGAGCCACAGGGGGGTGTAGTCGGTGGCCTGGCGGCGGCAGGCGCGCAGGAAGGTGTCGTTGGAGAGGGGGGCAAAGCTCATCCGGCAATTGTCGCAGGGTGGACGGCGACGCTCGGCACAGGGTGCTGCGGCTGAAACTGGCGCGCCCCAGGCCAGCGCCACCGTGGGTCCGGCTTTGCCGGCCCACGGGTGGCGTCCCCCTCAGGGGGAAGGCGCGAAGCGGCTCAGGGGGGAGCTATCTCTCAGCGATGTAGTGGGACATGCGCACGACCTCGCCGGGCGCCAGGAAGGCTCGCACCTCGGTCTCCAGCGCCTGGTCGGCCATGGTGGCGCGGGCGCGCTGGTGCAGGTAGTCCGCCCAGGACTCGACGATGAAGCGCTCCACGTAGCGCGAGGGCTCGCCCAGGTCCTTGTACACGCGCCAGAAGGTGGCACCGTCGCGCCGGCGTGGGGCCTTCATCTGGCTGATGGTGTCGAGGAATGCGGCGTCGGTGCCGGGCGCGATGCGGTAGCCCACCTCCACGGCCACGGGGCCGGCCTCGGGCAGGGGTTCGGCCTCGATGAACAGTTCATCCCACGGGGTGGCCTGCGTCACCTCGTGCAGCGCGCCCATGCGCAGCGGCATGGGACGCGCCAGCAGCAGCCCGGCCCCCATGAGCGCGGCGGCCGTGTACAGCGTGGGGGCCAGGCCCACGATGTCCGATGCGGCTCCCCAGAAGGCCGAGCCCATCGCGAACGCGCCCAGCGCCGCCACCATGTGCATGGCCACCGCGCGCGAGCGCACCCACTGCGGCGCGCTGGCCTGCGTGGCGGTGTTGAAGGTGGACATGGCCGACATCCATGCGGCCCCGGCGAACAGCATCGCGATGTAGACCAGCCAGGCCATCTTGGTCAGCGCCGCGACCAGCATGGCCATGGCGAACACCACCCCGCCCGTGCCCACGATGGCCTCCATGCCAAAGCGCGCGCGCAGCCGCCCCAGCACCAGGCCCACGGCCACGGCCCCGGTGCCCAGGCAGCCCATGAGGAGGCCGAAACCCTGTGCGCCCGTGCCCAGCTGGCGCTGGGCGATCACCGGCAGCAGCGCCCACAGGGCCGAGCCCGCCGCGCTGAAGGCCATCACCCGCACCAGCTGCGCGAGGATGATGCGCGAGTGCCAGGCAAAACGCAGGCCGCTCAGGGTGCCGCCCCACAGGCGTTCGGCCGGCAGCTTGGAGGGGGGATGGGCCTTGGGCGGCCAGCGGCGGATGGACTGCCACATCACCAGCGTGGTGGTCACCGTGACGGCGAACACCCAGCCCGCGCCCAGCTGGGCAAACACCAGCCCGGCCATCGTGGGGCCCACGGCGCGCGCGGCGTTGTAGGCGATGCTGACGGCGGTGATGGCCTGCGGCCACTCGTCGCGCGGCACGGGGTCGATGACCGAGGAGTTCCACGCGGGCGTGAGCACGGCCGTGCAGCAGCCGCACACGAACACCAGGAACAGCACCGACGCCGGGCCGCCCCAGCCGCCCAGCACCAGCAGCGTGAGCAGCGCGCTGGCCCCCACCTGCGCCAGCAGCGCGCCCGAGATCAGGCGCCGCCGGTCGGTGGTGTCGGCCAGCACGCCCGCCGGCAAGGCCAGCAGGAACATGGGCATGAACACGGCCGTCTGCACCAGCGCGGCCAGGAACGAGGAACCCGTGAGCTCCACCATGAGCCAGGCGGCCGCCATGGTCTGCATGCCGCTGCCCACGAAGAAGATGCCACCGCAGATCCACAGGCCCCGGAACGCGGGTTGGCGCAAGGGGCTCCACAAAGAGGTCGGGTGCTGGGACATGAAAAGAAAGGTGGTCTGCGGGGGTACGCCGTGGTGGGGCCGTCGGGCGGGAGGGACTGGGCTGGCGGGCACGCGGCGGCTTTGCGGCGGCGGCACCATGCGGGATGGAAGGATATCGCCTGATCCCTGTTTCGGGGCGGCGCGGGCGGGATGCCCTTCAGTCGGTGTGCCGTCCGCCCCGCAGCCGGTAGGTGCGCGGCACGTCGGTGCGCGCCGCGACCAGCGCCTCGGCGCGCTGCTGCATGTCGGACAGCGCACGGTCCAGCACCCGCACATCCGGCACCTCCAGGCCGGCCAGCAGTTCCTGGTTGAGCGCCTTCACCTGCGGGAACAGCCCGTCGTGCACCGCCTGGCCCGCGGGCGTGAGGGTCAGCACGGCCTGGCGCCGGTCGCCGGGCATGGCGTCGCGGGTGATGAGTTTCTTGGCCAGCAGCGAGGTGACGGCCCGCGAGGTGCGTGCGCGGTCCAGTCCCAGGCGCCGGGCC
>Ga0308157_10008959_pt1 | contig 11230 bp, 9 predicted proteins | sample PhyBR1_FD_201035 | JGI IMG/M metagenome (GOLD analysis project Ga0308157, IMG submission 201035) | Phyllosphere microbial communities from UC Gill Tract Community Farm, Albany, California, United States - DLSLB.R1 | ecosystem: Host-associated > Plants > Phyllosphere > Unclassified | place: USA...
CGCTGATCGTTGCGCTGTCGGTGTTTTCGCTGGGCGGTGGATTATCGATCTACCATGGCGTCGCCGCGCTGCAGAACCCGCCGCCACTGGAAGACCCGATGTGGAGCTACGTCGTGCTTGGCGTGGCTGCCCTGTTCGAGGGGTATAGCTGGAACGTGTCGCGCAAGGAACTGAACACGGCGCGCAAACCCGGTGCGACGCTGTGGCAAGCCGTCCGTGCGAGCAAGGATGCGTCCGTCTTCACGATCTTCATCGAGGATTCCGCTGCGCTGCTGGGTCTTGGCATTGCCGCCGCCGGCATCGCGCTGGGCCACTATTTCAACAATCCGTACATCGACCCGGCCGCCTCGATCGTGATCGGCCTGCTGCTGATCGGCGCCGCGTTCATGCTGGCGCGCGAGACCGGCGGCCTGCTCGTGGGCGAAGCGATCGATCACGAGGAACTGGCCGCGTTGAAAGCGTTGTTCCTGCGCGAGCCGGCGCTGGACAGCGTGGCCAGCCTGCGCACGATGCAGCTGGGACCGGAAGAAGTGCTGCTGGCCGCGTCGGTCCAGTTTCGCCGGGGTCTGTCGATCGACAAGGTGGAGGCCGCGATCGGCCGCATCGAAACCGCAGTGGCCGCCGAGCACCCGGTGATCCGTCAGATCTATTTCGATGCGTCGGCGCTGCGCGCTGCGTTCAAGTAATCGACAGGCGCATTGGGCGTGCAGCTCAATCGGGCCACTTTTCGTTGATCGCCAGCGCCTTGTCCATATTCCGGATCAACAGATCGACATACACCGGATCGAGGTGGTGCCCGGCCACCTCGCGCAGGTGTTCGGTCACCTTCGCGGCGGGCCACGCTTCCTTGTAGCAGCGCGCGTGGCTCAGTGCGTCGAACACGTCGGCCACCGCGACGATGCGCGCGTACGGGTGGATATCGTGCCCGCGCAGCCCTTGCGGATAGCCGGTGCCGTCGAATTTTTCATGGTGCTGGTGCGCGATCACCGCGGCCGCCTTCAGGATCGGGCGCTGCGAGCCGTCCAGGATCTGCAGCCCCACGGTCGGGTGCTGCTTCATGATGGCCCACTCGTCATCGGTCAGCTTGCCTGGCTTGAGCAGCACTGCATCGGGCGTGGCGATCTTGCCGATGTCGTGCATCGGCGCGGCGTGCATCAGCACTGCCGTCTCGTCTTCGGGCATGCCCGAGGCCTGGGCCAGCATGTAGCAGACCTGGGACATGCGGCGCACGTGGTTGCCCGCCTCGTGCGAGCGCGATTCGACGACGTCGCCCAGGCGCAGGATCAGCTCGGCCTGGGTATCGGTGATTTCCTGGTTCAGCAGGATGTTGTCGAACGCGATGGCCACGCCCGAGCAGAACACTTCGAGCATCTGCGCATCGATGTCCGAAATCTCGTCCACGCCCTTGAGCACCAGCAGCGACGCCTTGCCGCTGTTGTTCGGGAAGTAGCCGACATAGGTGTCGCCGTGCAGGCGCGAAATGCGGTTATGGCGCGCGTCGTCCAGTTGCGCCACCAGTTCCGGGCCGATCTCGTCGCCTTCCATGTCGCCAATCTGGGCCAGCACTTCGTACTGGCTCTGGCCGGTGATCACGCTGGCCGCCTTCAGGCGCAGCAACATGCTCTGTTCCAGGCGCAGCAGCGCCACGACCTGCAGCAGCAGGCCGTTGGCGAAGTCCTTCAGGTTGCGTTGCTGGAAGATATGGGCGGATGCGGCGATCACGCGTTCCAGGCCTTCGCGGTAGGTTTGCTGGACGCGGCGCGATTCCTCGACCTTCATGATGTCGCGGTAGGCACGCAGCGCAGCAAACGTCGTCGTAAACAGCTTGGTGCGATCGAGCTCGGTCTTTTCCTTGTAGTCGTTGATGTCGTAGTCGACGATCACGCGCTCTTCCGGCGCCTGGCCCGGCTGGCCGGTGCGCAGCACGATGCGGGTGAACTGGTTGTCCAGGTCCTGGCGCATCCAGCGCGCGACTTCCAGACCGCTGTCTTCGCGCTCCATCACCACATCCAGGAACACCAGTGCGATGTCCTTTTCGCGCGCCAGGATGTCCTTGGCCTCGGCGCCACTGTAGGCGTGCACGAACGACAGTGCCCGCCCGTCGAGGCGAAAGCGCGTCAGCGTGAGCTTGGTGATGTCGTGGATATCGGGTTCGTCGTCTACCAGCAATACTTTCCAGGGTGCGAGCTTGGGCGCAGCAGACGACAAGAAGGACATGGACGATTCCGATTCGTGGAGGGGGAGGCCAGGGTTATGCGAGCAGACTATTTTTTCACTACAAAAAGTAGCCCGGAGTCAAGCCAATTGTAGTACGCCCCATTAACCTTAACAACAAGCAATATTAAAATTGTGACCGGTGCGCGTAACATCTTCTCCAAGCGACGGTTACCCTGTTGCGGCGACGTGACAGGTGCACTCAGGTATAGCGTTTCTGACAACGCTCGCAATAAAAGCTGCGGCGGTCCGATACGCCAAGCTTGCCTTTGATGAACGGGATATCGCAGCGCGGGCAGATTTTTTTGGCGTGCGCCAGCCAGTGCTCCTTGAGCGTGAACGCCTTTTTCCAGCCCAAAAAGTCAAAGCTGTACTGCCGCGCTTCGTCGACCAGGGCGCGCAACTTCGGCGCAGGCAGTGCGCCCACCGTCGACAGGGGATGGACCCGAATCCTGAACAGCACCTCGTTCTTGATGATATTGCCCACGCCCGAGAAAATATCCTGGTCGAGCAGGACGTCGCAGGCCAGCATGTCCGGCGCGGCGCGCAGCTTCTTGCGCGCCTTGACCGGGTCCCAGGCTGTGCCCATCACGTCGGCGCTGAAGTCGTAGGCGTCGAAGGTGGCGCGGTCGAGCTCGCGGATCGCGCAGGCATAGAAGTTCATGACACCACCGTCTTCCACGCCGATGGACAGGCGCGGCGGCTTGTCGCGGTCTTCGTCGATGCGGTAGGTGCCGAACAGCAGAAAGTGGACGCGCAGGATGACGTCGGGCGTCTCGATCAGGAAGTGCTTGCCCCAGGTATGCAGCCCGGTGATGTGCTGGCCCACCAGGCGCGCCGGGTCGAGTGTCTTGAGGTTGCCGCTGGCGCGCACGATCTCCTGCCCCACGAAGCGCGTGGTCTGTTCCCTGAGCATGTACAGCGTTGGACCTTCTGGCATGGTGACCTCCTGGCTGCATTCTCGGCGGCACCGTCTTTTGGTCATGTTCGGGACCTAACATTTGGATACAAGTTCCAACGTTTCGAGATGAGCAGAACCGTGGGAAGCGGCGTATATTGGTACGTGAATACTGCGTACACGACGCATCGAGAAGGAGCGCAAGCAATGACATCGACACTGATCAAAACCGCCCTGGCTGGCCTGTTCGCGCTGGCCGCCGGCGCCGCCTCGGCGGGCGTGACCGTCAATTACATCGAGTCCGACAAATTCGCCGACCTGCCGTTTGCCCCATGGGAGCGCAAACAGGTGCTGGAAGAACTGAGTACCTATTTCACCAAGCTTGGCGAGAAATTGCCCACAGGGCAGGATCTGGTCATTGACGTCACGGACATCGACCTGGCCGGGCGCGAGTACCCGAATGTCAGCAACGGGCGCGACCTGCGCATCCTGAAAGGCACGGCCGACTGGCCAATCATCAACCTGCGCTATTCGCTGACGCAAAACGGGCAAGTGCTCAAGGGCGGCGATGCGCGCCTGGCCGACATGAACTACATGCAGCGCATCGGCCGTTTCAGCGACAGCGACAGCCTGCGCGCTGAAAAGCGCATGATCGATGAGTGGTTCGATGAAACGATCATCGGCAAGAAGCGCGGCGGTTGAGCCATCGCCGCATACCCTGCGAGGGGCCGTAGGGTGGATGGCTCTGCCGTCCACGCGTTCAAACCAACCTGGCTTTGTGGCATGCACAGTCGGGTTGAACGCGTGGACGGGAAACCCGTCCACCCTACCTGCCTGCGAAGAAGAACGGCGCCCCTCGGGGCGCCGTTTTGTTGTGGGCTAGTCGACCCGGTTGACGCGCGCGAATCTGGCGCGGAAATCGTCCGGCATCGGGCATACCCGGCTCGCTGTGTAATTGAAAAATACAAAGCCGGTCTTGGCCATGGCAATCAGCGTTCCGTCGCGCGGGCGCGTGATCCGGTAGATCAGGTCGCCGCCATACTTGTTGAAGTCCATGACGCCGACGTCGAACAGCAGCTCGTCGCGGCGATACGCTTCGGCGCGGTAAATGGTGGCGAGGTCGGTCACGATGATGCCGTTGCCATCGAGTCCGGTCTCAGGCACGCCGAACTCGAACAGGAAGCGCGACCTCGCCTCGGACACCATCGCGATCATCGATTCGTTGCCAACATGGTTGGCCGCATTGATGTCGGTGGCCCGCACCGTCAGCACGGTCGAAAAATAGAACTGGTCGTCGGGAAAATCGAGTTGCAGACGTGGCATGTGTTGATCCTGATTGGACTAAGGTGCCGGGGCAGGCGCGCGGGTGCGGGTTTTTGCGACGATGCCGGCCGGGTCGATCAGCACCACGAACTCGGCAAAGCGGCCGTCGCCTGCCGGTGACTGGTAGACCCAGGCCTCGAAACCGCTGTCGAAGCGTACATTCTTTGTCGGGCCGAATGCTGCCAGCAATTGCGCCTTCGTCGTCTGGCCGGCGAGCACGGTCTGTTGCAGCCGCTCGGCAGGCACTTGCACGCCGGGCGGCGCAGCATTCTGCGTGGCGCAGCCGACCAGCAGCGCCGCGCACAGGATCAGAGTTGCCTTCATGGCGTCACCCCGGCCGGCGCATCGACCATGTACGTGAATTCGACGAGCGTGTCGTCCGGCCAGCTGGCATCCCACAACGGCACGTAGTACGTGCGGTCAAGCAGCACCTGGCAGTCGCAGAACGGCAGCATGTCCGGCGTCTGGTCGCCGCCCGCATACAGCATCGAAAACGGCAGCGTTTCCACGCGCTCACCGGCGCGCAGCGTGACCGCAAAGATCGGTCGCTCGGCGAAGAACAGGTAATTGCCATCCGGGCTCGTGCAGACACCTTCGGGCGAGTCGAGCGCATCCGAGATCCAGCCGAACAGCGGGGAACTGTTGGAGACGAGGCCAGCCTCCTTGCCCACGCGACACTCCAGGCGCAAATCGCCCAGGCGGCGCATGCCGGCCGGGACGCCCGGCGTTTCGATGCGCGCGCGCCAGGTCATGCTGGCCGTCTTGCGACTGGCGAGCACGGCGGCGTCTTCCTGCAAGGCTTGCCCGTTACGGGGCAGGACAAAGAAATTGTGTTCATCGACAGGGACGGGCACCGAGACAGTATCGCCCGCCACACGCAGCGTGATGCCGCGCATGTCGACGTTCGGCAGGCGCGGCAACAGCTGGAAGCGCAGGGTCGCGTTCGGTGCAAAGGCGCGTTCGCGTTCGAAGCGTTCCATGCCGCGGATCATCTTGCGGTAAGACTTGTCGACCGGGTCGCGGGTGGACTTGACGGTGACGGTGCTCTGGCCGGCAGCATGCGCCGGCAGGTTTGCGGTCGCAGCCATGAACAGGCCGCTCATGGCCAGTCCGGCAACGACACGGACGATGGACGGCCGCATCAACGAATTACCAATACCGCACGCGGCCAGTGTCCATGTGGACGAACTGCGAGCTGGCGTAATAGCCGACGCCACCGCCCTGGAGCGACATGGCCGCCTTTTGCAGGTTGCGCAGGTCGGTGCCTGGCAGGCGGATGTCGATGGCCTTGCCTTCCATGTGCAGGCTGCGCTTGGCGACGCCGCCGCTGCCATGGCCACGCAGGAACGCATTCGATTCCGGCGCGCGGTAGCCCGAAATGATGTGCAATTCCTTGCTGTTGCCAAGCTTGCCATTGAGCTGGCCGAGCAGCAGCAACAGTTCGGGATCGATGTCCGCAATCTTGTTGGTGCGGTGGTCGCGCAGCACCTTGTTGATGTCGCCCAGCGCATCAGGGATGAACTCGCCTTGCTCCCAGAACGTGCTCGTCAGCTTTTCACCCGTGTGCGTATTGTAGAAACGCAGACAGCAATCGCCGGTGGCAATCGATGAATTTTTGGCAAGGGTGGGAAGGCTGAGGGAGGATGCTGCGAGGAGGAGACCGCTTTTGAGGATGGTACGTCGTTGAATCATTGAAGGGAGTCCTTGCGCTGGTTCAGTGAGCAATCGATGATACGCCATTTGCCGCATTCATGCAGACAATGTGCAGAAAATCGCGACATTTCAGCTACGATGTCAAGTATTTAACTGTTTTTGAGAGATTTGCTTATGCCGAGTACGGACGCAAAATTCATGCGTAAAAACCGGCTTTTGCGCGTCACGCTGGCAATCGCACTGGCTCAGCTGGCGTGCGCGGCGCTGGCCCAGGAAGTCACACCCGTCGACAAGCCGCCACTGGCCAAAGGCTGGCAACTGGAAACCGTCGCCACTGGCGTGCCGCAGGGCTGGGGCATGGCCTGGCTGCCCGATGGCCGCATGCTCGTCACGGGCAAGGGCGGCACGCTGCATATGCTCAATGGCAAGACGTTCCAGCAAGTGAAGATGGATCCGCTGCCGAACCTGTTCACGGGCGGGCAGGGTGGCCTGCTCGACATCGCGGTGCACCCCGGCGACAAGATCAATCCCCGCATCTACATGACGATTGCCAGCGGCACCGATGCCAGGAACCGCACGGCGCTGGTGATGGGCACGTTCGATGGCAAGCGCGTCACCGGCATCAGGACAGTGTTCTCTGTCAGGCAAGCCAAGAGCGGTGGCCAGCACTTCGGTTCGCGCATCCTGTTCTTGCCCGATACCACGCTGTTGATGAGCATTGGCGATGGCGGCAACACACCGCAGCGCGTGGGCAAGATGCTCGCGCGCGACCAGGCGCAGAACCTGGCCACGCACCAGGGCAAGATCCTGCACCTGACCGATGCCGGCAAGCCGGTCGGCACCGGCGCGGACGAAGCGCAGCCGAATCGCCTGGCCGAAATCCACAGCCACGGTCACCGCAACGTGCAGGGCCTGGCGCTCGATCCGACAACCGGCCGCGTCTGGGCCAGCGAGCACGGTTCGCGCGGCGGCGATGAGATCAACCTGATCGAAGCGGGCAACAACTACGGCTGGCCGCTGCAGAGCTATACGCTGGATTATTCGACCAGAGCGCCGATTGGCAAGAAGGTCGTGCCGGGCACCGTGCAACCGATCGTCGTCTGGACGCCGTCGCCGGCGCCGTCGGGCCTGGCCTTCTACACCGGCAAGGCGTTCCCACAGTGGCAGGGCAGCCTGTTCAGCGGCAGCCTGGCCGGCAAGGACGTGCGCCGTGTGCAACTTGATGCCGCTGGCAAGGTCACGGCGCAAGAGCTGATCCCGGTCGGCCAGCGTGTGCGTGACGTGCGCCAGGGGCCGGATGGCCAGCTGTATGTGCTGACCGATGAAGCCAGGGGCACGCTGCTGCGGATCGTGCCGAAGTAACACCATGCACCATGCGTGGCGCACGATGCGCCGCGCATGGTTTGTCGCTCCGCGAGACATGCATACGCTGTTTTGTTTGTTGACCAACTGAAACGTGCCTAGAATGGTTCTTTCCCGACCCATTCAGGAGGCGCAGCATGGCAATTCCCGTTCGTCGCATCACCCACCTCGCGGCAGCACTTGCGCTGATCTTCGGCGCCTCCACGCTGCAAGCCGCGCCTGCCGCCTCCGCCACCGCTGCCAGCACGCCCGACATCCCGATCCCGGACATCAAGTACACCAAGTTTACGCTGAAGAACGGCTTGACCGTGCTGGTGCACGAAGACCGCAAGACGCCGGTGGTGGCGGTCAACACCTGGTACCACGTCGGTTCGAAGAACGAGAAGCCGGGCAAGACCGGCTTTGCGCACCTGTTCGAACACCTGATGTTCAGCGGCAGCGACAACTTCAAGAAGACCTACCTGAATGCGATGGAGCAGGTCGGCGCCACTGACCTGAACGGCACCACCAGCCAGGACCGTACGAATTACTTCCAGAACGTCCCGACCTCGATGCTCGACTACGCGCTGTTCGCCGAAAGCGACCGCATGGGTTATCTGCTGGGCACGGTCGACAAGACGAAACTCGACATCCAGCGCGGCGTCGTGCAGAACGAAAAACGCCAGGGCGAGAACCAGCCCTACGGCATCGCCTACGAGCTGCTGGTAGAAAACACCTATCCGGTTGGCCACCCGTATTCCTGGACCGTGATCGGCAAGATGGCCGACCTCGATGCGGCCTCGATGACCGATGTGCAGGACTGGTTCAAGCAGAACTACGGCCCGAACAACACGGTGCTGGTGCTGTCGGGCGACATCTCGCCGGAAGAAGCACGCAACAAGGTCGAGCAATACTACGGTGCGATTCCGCCCGGCCCGCCATTGGCCAAGCACGATGCCTGGATCGCCAAGCGCACCGGCACGCACCGCACGCTGGCGCAGGACCGCGTGCCGCAAACGCGCATCTACCGCACCTGGAACGTGCCGGGCGCGCACACGCCGGAAGAAGCGCTGCTCGACCTGGGCGCGCGCGTGCTGGGCGGCGGCAAGACATCGCGCCTGTACAAGCGCCTGGTCTACAAGGACCAGCTGGCCACTAGCGCGACCGCGAGTGACGATTCGTCGGAAATCGGCGGCCAGTTCGACCTGACGCTGACGGCCCGCCCCGGCGCCGACGTCAAGAAGATGGAGCAGGCTGCCGACGACGAATTGCGCGCGCTGATGAAAACCGGCCCGACGGACGCCGAGCTGCGCCTGGCCAAGACGACCATCCTGGCGCAGTACACGCGCATGATCGAGCGCGTCGGCGGCTTTGGCGGCAAGAGTGACCTCTTGGCCTCGTGCCAGACCTTCACCGGCAATCCGGACTGCTACAAGGTCTACCTGCAGCGCATCAAGGATGCCACGCCGGCCACGGTGAAAAAGGCGATGAACGACTGGCTCAGCGACGGCGACTACGTGCTGCAGATCGATCCGTTCCCGATCGGCCTGGCCGCCACCGACACGCAGCTCGATCGCAGCAAGGAACCGGTCGCCGGCAAGGCGATGTCGCTCAAATTGCCGCCGATGCAGCGCATTACGTTGACCAACGGCTTGAAGGTGGTGCTGGCCGAGCGCCATGAAGCGCCGGTCGTCAACCTGCAGATGATGGTCGACAGCGGTTATTCGGCCGACAGCGCCGCCCTGCCGGGCGTGGCCAGCCTCACGCTGCGCATGCTCGAAGAAGGCACGGCCACGCGCAAGTCGCTCGAGATTGGCGAAGAACTCGAACGCCTGGGCGCGACCTTCGGCGCCAGCATCAATCTGGATGGCGCCTTTGTCGGCATGAATGCGCTCAAGGCGACGCTGCCGCAGGCGCTCGGCCTGTACGCGGACCTGGTGCGCAATCCGGCGTTCCCGCAGAACGAGTTCGCGCGCCTGCAGAAAGACCGCCTGGCCGCGATCGCGCGCGAGAAAGTTGATCCGCAGGGCATCGCGCTGCGTGTCGTGCCGGCCCTGATGTATGGCCAGGGCCATGTGTATGCACGTACCGCCAACGGCACCGAGGACGCCGTGGGCCGCATGACCCGGACCGACCTGGCCAGTTTCCACGCGACCTGGTTCAAGCCGAACAACGCGACGCTGCTGGTCGTGGGCGACACGACGCTGGCCGAGATCACGCCGATGCTCGAAAAAGCATTCGGCGGCTGGAAGGGCGGCGCGGTGCCGAAGAAAGTGATTGCCACCGTGCCCGCCCCAGGCAAGCCGCTCGTGTACCTGATCGACCGGCCCGGCGCGCTGCAAAGCGTGATCGTCGGCGCGCAACTGGCGCCGCCGCGCAACAGCCCCGAGTCGCTGCCGCTGGAAATTGTCAACGACGTGTTCGGCGGCACCTTCAGCTCGCGCATCAACATGAACCTGCGCGAAGACAAGCACTGGTCGTACGGCGTGCGCAGCCTGGTGCAGCCGGCCGTCGGCCAGCGTACGTTCATGAGCATCTCGCCGGTGCAGACCGACAAGACCGGCGACGCGCTCGCGGAACTGGTGCGCGAATACAAGGGCGTGGCGGGTGAGCGCCAGATCACGGGCGCCGAGCTGAAATTCGCGCAGGACAACCGCACGCTGCGCCTGCCGGGCAGCTTCGAGACGGCCGGCCAGCTGGGCGGTGCCTACACGACCATCGTGCAATACGGCCTGCCGGACGACTACTACAACACCTACACCGAGAAGGCGCTGGCGCTCACGCCGGAGCAGGCCAATGCGCTGGCCGCGCGCAGCTTCCTGACCGATCGCCTTGTGTGGGTCGTGGTGGGGGACATGAGCAAGGTGGAGAAGGACGTGCGCGCGCTGAACCTGGGCGAGGTGCGCCGCATTGATGCGGATGGCAAGGCGTTGTAGTCACACAGAGCGCGTTTGATGCTCACGCACCGTAGGGTGGACGGGTTTCCCGTCCACGCGTTCAACGATCCTTGGTGCGCCACAAAATCAGGTTGATTTGAACGCGTGGACGGCATAGCCGCCCACCCTACGGCATGAGCATTTGATGCCCAAGACAAAAAAGCCCACCCGGCACGCGCCGGGTGGGCTTTTTTATCGTTGAAACATCAGCGCTGGGGTCAGCTGTTGCGCCGGATGTCGGCCGTGATCTCGTACGCATGCAGCCGCGCTGCGTGGTCGTAGATCTGCGACGTGATCATCATCTCGTCCGGCTTGGTCTTGTCGATGAACGCGTGCAGCTGGGCGGCCACGGTGTCGCGCGAACCGATCGCCGAGCAGGCCAGCACGCTGTCGAGCATCATGCGCTCGGGCATGTCCAGCGCTTCCAGGTAACCGCTGACCGGCGGCTTGAGTTTGCCCGGATTGCCCGTGCGCAGTGCGACGAACGCCTGCTGCATCGAGGTGGCCAGCAGATGCGCTTCTTCGTCGGTGTCGGCCGCGAACACATTGAAACCGAGCATGACGTACGGCTCGGCCAGTTGCGCCGATGGACGGAAGTTGCTGCGGTACATGTCTATTGCCTGCATCATCATCTGCGGCGCGAAGTGCGACGCAAACGCATACGGCAGGCCGAGATGCGCCGCCAGTTGCGCGCCGAACAGGCTGGAACCGAGAATCCACAGCGGCACGTCCAGGCCTGCGCCCGGCACGGCCAGCACCTGCCGGCGGCTCGAGCCGGCGAAGTAATCCATCAGTTCCACGACGTCCTGCGGGAACTCGTCGGCGTCCGACGCCAGGTTGCGGCGCAGCGCGCGCGCCGTGGTAT
>Ga0308157_10008961_pt1 | contig 11228 bp, 11 predicted proteins | sample PhyBR1_FD_201035 | JGI IMG/M metagenome (GOLD analysis project Ga0308157, IMG submission 201035) | Phyllosphere microbial communities from UC Gill Tract Community Farm, Albany, California, United States - DLSLB.R1 | ecosystem: Host-associated > Plants > Phyllosphere > Unclassified | place: USA...
CCGCTCGTTCCGAACACCACGCGCTGGGTGGGATCCGTAGGGTCGGGCTTGCGGTCGTAGTAGGCGGCGATCAGTTCGTCGACGTCGATGAGATCAGTTTCCTCCGCGGGGAGGCCGGCACGGCTCGTCATGGTTCCAGTGTGCCCCGATCTTGCCTCGCGCGCATCCGCCAGGCGCGCACTCACAGACGGGGCTAAGGTAAAACGCGTGACCGAACGCCGTACGTACAGCTACCTGGGCCCCGCAGGCACCTTCACTGAAGCCGCACTTGACCAGGTGGCCGAGGCGCGAGGGCAGCAATGGCGCCCCGTGCACAACGTCGGTGAAGCGCTCGCCGACGTGCTGGAAGGCCGCAGCTATGCGGCGATGATCGCGATTGAGAACTCCATCGAGGGCGGTGTGTCGACCACTCAGGATGCGTTGGCGACGATTCCCGGACTGCGCATCGTTGGCGAATACCTGGTGCGCGTGAACTTCGTGCTCGTTGCTGCGCCGGGAACCACTCTTGATGATGTGAAGGTCATCGCGGCGCACCCGGTGGCCTACGCACAGTGTCACAGCTGGCTCGGAAAGAACCTGCCGAATCACTCGCACGTTCCGGCGGCTAGTAACGTCGCATCCGCCATCGGGGTACTCGATGGCACGCTGCCGGCGCAGGCCGCCATCGCCCCTCCCGGAATCGTGCAGCACTACGACGTCGACGTGCTCGCCTCGGAGATCGGCGACAACACTTCTGCGGTCACCCGCTTCGTGCTCGTGACGAAGACGGTGACGCCGTCAAACCCGACCGGAGCCGACAAGACCTCACTGATCGTCGAACTGCCCAACGATCGCCCTGGCGCTCTACTCGAGATGCTCGAGCAGTTCTCCACCCGCGGCATCAACCTGTCGCTGATCGAATCGCGGCCGATCGGTGACGAGCTCGGCCGATACCGCTTCGTGCTCGACGCGGACGGGCATGTGCAGGACGAGCGGATGGCGGACGCCCTGCTCGGCATCCGGCGTTTCAGCCCGCGAGTGGTGTTCTTAGGGTCGTACCCGCGCGCAGATCGACAGATCGTGCACTACCCCGACCGCTACGCCGACGAGGTATTCGTTGAAGCGCGCGACTGGCTGCGCGAGCTGCTCTCGGGCGCGCCGGAGAACTGAGCGCCACCTCCTCAGTGCTGGTGGTAACGCGGCCAGTCGCTCCCAGGACTCATGTGCGAGTAGAGGGCGCCTTTGGCGACGTCGAGTGACGGGTACACGCCGGTCTCAGCATCCGCTCCGCTCATGACGACGACGTATCCGTCGTCTGAATGACGGATGCTGCCGACGACCCCGTTCGTTCCATAGGCGATCCAGATTCCGCGGGTCATACTCTTCACCGATGCGGTGGTACTCATCATCGAACTCCCTTCCGATAATGCCGACGCTAGTCCCGCGGCGGGGATTAGGCCATACCCCGGTTCGTTCGCTGCTACATCGCGGCGGCGATGAGTTCGAGCGTCTGGGTGCGCCCGGCCGGAGAGTCCTTCGGCTCGGCCTCGTACGCACCGGCCACCGGCGAGAGCATGACCTCGTCGACGCCGTACTTGGCGGCGAACTCCCGCACTTCGGTCGCGACGGATTCGCCAGTGCCGACGAACCAGCGCGAGCGGGCTGCCTGAACGATCTGCTCTGTTGCCGGATCGTGCTCGGCTCCGACGGCTTCTTCGACCGTCTCGAGCGCGATCAATGGCTTGTTCAATCGCAGACGCGACATCATGCGCAGCTGCGGCAGGGCACGCTCTTCTGCCTCAGCAGCGGTCGAAGCGGCGACCGCGTTGACCGTCAGGAATGTCTGCGGTGAGGGGTGTGCCTCGCTCGGCTGGTATCCGGTGCGGTACAGGTCAAGGGCGCGCTCGAGTCCCTGGCCGGAGAAGTGGTTGGCGAAGACATACGGCAGGCCTTGGGATGCTGCCAGTTGAGCGGAATAGTCGCTTGAGCCCAGCAGCCACACCTGGGGCGTTCCGGTCGCGGACGGCGTGGAATGCACGGTGTACTCGCCGCCGGAGGTGAAGCGCACGGTCGCGCCTTCACCTGACATCAGCAGAGTGATGTCTTGCACGTGCTGTGGGAACTGCTCGACATCGCTCGGAGTGCCCGAAGCGCGCAGAAGCTGCGTGATCACAGGGTCGCTGCCGGGTGCGCGGCCGAGGCCGAGGTCGATGCGTCCTGGCGCGATGGCCTCGAGGGCGGCGAACTGCTCGGCGACGATGAGCGGTGCATGATTGGGCAGCATCACGCCGCCCGAGCCCAGACGTATGCGCGTGGTGCGCCCAGCTGCTGCCGCAATCAGCACGGGCGGAGTGGTCGATGCCACGGCAGGCATGTTGTGGTGCTCGGCGAACCAGTAGCGGCTGAAGCCCAGCCGATCGGCGTGCGCGGCGAGAGTCAGCGAGGCCGCGATGGCCTCAGCACTGGTTTGTCCGGTGCGTACCGGAACGAGGTCAAGAACGGAGAGGGCGGGGGCTGCAGCAGTCATCAGAGGGTGCAACGGTTTCGTTGTCGGCGGAATTCCCTCACGGCGAGAAACATGCGCCGTTATTCTTGCCCCATGGAAGCGACGCTGTTCTACGTGATTGTCGGAGCTGTCATCGTGGCGGCGTTCGCGCGCTGGCGGGGGTGGCCGGCGCCTCTACTCGTCACGGTTGTGGCGCTCGCGGCATCCTTTCTTCCTTTCATTCCCGAAATGGAACTCGACGGTCACGTGCTGCTGAGCGTTGTGCTTCCTCCGCTGCTGTACTCGGCAGCCCTTGATGTCTCATTCGTCGGCTTCAAACGCAGCCTGCCGCAGATTCGTCGCCTCGGAATTTGGCTGGTGCTGCTCACAGCGGTGGTCGTTGGGCTCGTGGCCTGGTTGATCATGCCATCGCTGACGTTGCCTGGGGCGCTGCTGCTGGGGGCGATCGTCTCGCCGCCGGATGCTGTTTCTGCTGCCGCGATCGGACGAAAACTCGGTCTTCCGCGGCGCATCATGACGGTGCTTTCTGGCGAGAGCCTCATCAACGATGCGACCTCGCTGACGCTGTATCGGGTGTTCGCGGCGATTATCGCCGGGGCGACGATCGGCGTCTGGGACGGCATCTGGCAGTTCGTACTCGCCGTGGTGATCGGCGTCGTGATCGGGCTGGTCTTCGGCATCATCATTCACCAGCTGCGCATGCGCGTCGCTGATCCTGTTGTGATCGGCACATTCGGGCTGCTGGTGCCATTCGGGGCCTACGCGATCGCTGAGCATCTCGGCGGCTCTGGTGTTCTGGCCGTGGTTGCGATGGGGCTGTACGTCGGCTTCAACGCACCGCGCACGGATTACACGACCAGGCAGCAGGAGGCGCCGCTGTGGCTGTCGGCGGATCTGCTTCTGGAGAGCTTCGTCTTCGCGTACATCGGATTGCAGTTCCGGCGAGTGCTCAGCGACCTCGGTTCGGAGTCTGTGGTGCACGTGCTGCTGCTTTCGGGCGCGGTGCTGCTCGTGGTGCTCGTTGTGCGTCCGCTCTATATCTACCCTGCGCATGCGTTGGCGAGATTCTTCGAACGGCTGCGTCTGCGGCGATGGGAGCGGGTCCTGGCGGCCGGACGCTTCGATAAGAGCCGTCAGCGGCCTGGGCGTGCGCCCATCACCGCAGAGCAGATGAAGAAGCGACTGACCGAGCCTGCTCTGGACTGGAAGGACAACGCCGTCATCTCGTGGGCTGGTATGCGCGGAGTGGTGACGCTGGCGACCGCGCTCGCCGCGGCCGATCTTGCCGCGCTCGATACCCAGGCCTCGCACGCGATCGTGGTGGTGGCATTCATCGTGACGGTGGCGACTCTGCTGCTGCAGGGGCTCACCCTGCCGTTGCTGATTCGCTCGCTCGGGATTGCGAGTGACGTCGACCAGGAAGAGGATGCCCAGGCGATTGCCGCTGTGCGCAGACGCAGCCGTGAAGCCGGCAAAGCTTTTCTCGCGGTGAAGCGGGATGAGTGGGCTGAGAAGTACAGCCCCGCAGAGATGAAAGCATTCGACGCGTTTGCAATGCGGATGACGCGGGTCGAGACCGACACAGATCAAGCACAGGAGGTGGAGGAATCTGTTCCTCGCCCGTCCTACGACGACCTCGTCGCGCTGTCGAAAGGCTGGCTGCATGTGCGCCGCGAGGTTCTGCTCGCTGAGCGTGATGCTGACAACCTCGGGGAAGAGTTGATGCGCGAGCTCATCACAGCCATTGATGCGGAAGAGCTCGCGCTCGACACACGAGGCGCCACGCGGCCGCAATCGCGGGCCTGAGCCCGCGCGGGTGACGTGCTACGAGATGCACTCCACGACGGCATCCTGCATGGTGGACGTCACAAGATCCTTGGATTCCTCGGATGTCTGCAGGTCTTTGCCATCGGCGATATTCGCGAGGTCCTGATCCGTGACCTCGGAATCGAGGAAGTACTCGGCGACGCAGTCGATCTGGTCAGCGGTCATGATGTCGCCCTGGCCGCTGTCCTCGAGGATCGTGACGATGCCTTCGCTGAGCTTGTCGGCGGACGGGCGCTCGGCGGCGCCGGCGCAGGCAGCAAGTGAGAGGGCTACGGCCGCGATCGGCAGGGTCATGAGGATGCGGGAGGTGTTGGTGCGCAGGTTCCGGTTCATGGGAACAAGCCTATGGGCTCATAGGGTTTGGATAGGTTCGCGGGCATGGGGAGAGATGCCCATCGCGCGTGCGGCGTGTACTGCGGGCAAGGATCGGAAGTATCCACAGTGTTACGAATATTTGTTCGAATGTCGGAGGCATCTGAGAGCATGAAGTATGCCAAATTTCACCGACGTAGCGGCGCTGATACCCTCGCTCAGCACGCACCTCGTCGAGGGCTCTGACGCAGAACTTGCGCAGGCAGTGATGATGCTGATGTCGGATGCTGAGATCGTGAGCGTCCTCGCCGAGACGGCGACTCTGACCAAGCAGGTCGAAGAAATCCAAGTGTTGGCGGCGGGCGTCGTCGCCGTGCGGTCGCGGCGCGAGCGCGGACACTTGGGGCTGTCGCAGTCGCGCGGACATCGATCAGCGGCGTCATTTGTGCAGAATGCGACCGGATCGAGCAAGGCTGAGGCGAACCGCAAGGTTCGTGTGGGCGAAGCGCTGCTCGACGATGAGCCTGCGTCCACAGGCGAAAGATCGCAACCAGAAGACGGGCAGACGCGTGATGAGCGGCCCGTGTCGGCTCCCTGGTACCAGCCGCTGCGCGATGCCTTGAGAGACGGCCGTTTAACGTCTTCGCAGTTCGACGCGATTCAGCGCGGATTGGGCGATCCTCCTGAAATTGATTCTGAGGGTCAGGTGGATGCTGATGCGCGAGCCGCCGCGCAGAAAGAAGCACGCGAAGCGTGGGCGCGGGCCTCGGAACACCTCGTTAGCGAGGCTCCAGAGCGCACAGTGGAAGAACTGTGGCAGCAGGCGCGGAACATCCGCGACCTGCTCGACCCAGACGGCGCGGAAGAGCGTTTTCTTGCACGGTTCGAGAAGCGCTCTTTCCGCATCTTCCGTGGGCAGGACGGACAGAAGCGCGCCAGCATGGTGCTCGACGATGAGGGCGACCTGTTTCTCGAGACGTTGCTGGCCGCGGGGCTACGCCCACGACGCGGTGGTCCGCGATTCGTCGACGCTGACGAGAAAGACCAAGCTGCGTCATTGGCTGATGATCCCCGCACGAATGATCAACTGGCGTATGACCTGATGATGGATGTGCTGCGTGCTGGGTCACTCGCTGACGCCGAGAGCGTATTCGGCACCCGCCAAGCAGGAGTGCGTCTCGTTCAGACCGTGGGGGCCGACGGCAACGCCGCACCCATCGCGCACGCAGAGGACCACCTGGTGTCTGTGCCCGGGGCCGTCGCTGAACAGCGCATCTGCGAGAGTGGGGTCGTGCCGATCACCGTCGATTCGTGCGGAAACCCGCTGAACATGGGGCGAGAGCAGCGATTGTTCACATCACAACAGCGCATCGCGCTCGCGGTTCGCGATGGCGGATGCCGCTGGCGCGGATGCGACAGGCCTGCGTCATATTGCGAAGCGCATCACATCGATCCGTATTCCGAGGGCGGTCGCACCGACGTTGATCGCGGAATTCTGCTGTGTCGATATCACCACATGACCCTGCATCATGGTCGGTGGAAGGTCACTCGCTCAGGTATCGGTGATTTCATCCTGCACCATCCGGCAGGTGAGACGTTCGCTATGAGACCGAGAGCGGCGCTCAACTATGCCTGGGGCGGGATCGGTCCACCTCCGAAGCGCTTCCGGCCGGTGTCGTGACGAGATTCATTGCGTCACGCGAGTCGTTGCGTGACATACCGGCCATCCCCACCCGACTATCAGGCGGTCCCGGGTGAGTTTCAGGAACACCTCACTCGGGTTGATGGGGTGTCAACACCAGCAACTCGCCCACCTCGCACTCGAGCGCATCGCAGATCGCTCGCAGCGTCGAATAACGGATGGCGCGCGCCCGATCATTTTTCAGCACCGAGAGGTTCACGATGCTCACCCCTACCTGCGAGCTCAGTTCCGTGAGGGTCATCCCGCGTGCAACGAGCAACTCGTCGAGCCGGCAGTGGATACCGGTCTCCTCTTCTTCTGCCGCAGGAGTCACACCAATCCCTCCGTATCGCGCTGAAGCAATTCCTTCTCGCGTTGCAACCGCATTCCCTGTCGGAAGACGGCGGCCAGAGCAGCCAGCGCGAGAGCGCCCACAAGCGGCAGCGGTGTGACGGTGAGTTGGAAGGCCCACGGGTACCATTCGCTGTCCGGCGGAAACACCTCGCGCAAACCCACCGTCGCGGCGATCCCGCTCAGCAGATCGGAGGCAATTCCGAACACCAGCACCGCCACTGCGCCGACGACAAGGGTGCGAGTCACGATCCTGCTGAAAGTGCGACCGCGCAAGGTCTGGAAGCAGATCACCGCGAGCATCGCTGCCGGGATAGTGGCGAGGATGTGAGCAGCCAGTTGTGCCGCACCAGCCAGAAGGCGAAGTCCGAGAGACGCGTTCGAGACGGTGAAGTCGGAAAGGTTGCTCCCGCTGCAGTTCAATATCGTGCTCGCAGTCTCCCCACTCTCCTGGCACGGCAGGCTCTCCGGCCACGGGATCCAGACCGCCGTCGCCCCGGACAGTTCTGCCCATTCGACCGTCAACGCCTTGATCACGATGATCACGGAGACTAAGGCTGCTCCCATGATCCAGACGCCGCTGACGGTGAGAGCAGCATCGAGCGCGAACGTCTTGCTCCCTCGACGTCGCCCGCGCCAGAACACTATGGTGACGATGAGCGCAATCACGGCCAGCGCGATACCGATGTAGCCCAGCGAGGGCCAGAGCTCGCCACCAAAACTGATCATCAGACGAGTCCTTCCGTGTCACGCTGCAGACGAATGCCATGGCGGATCAACACGGCGACGACCCCCAACGCAAGCGCGCCCCACAACGGCCAAAGATCAAGACCCGCGGGCCAGATCGGGGCGGGCAGTGCGAGACCCGGATTGTCAGGGCCGATCAGCTCGAACGCGACCTCTGCCAGCCGAAACGCTGCGAGATCAGATAACAATTGGCCCGCAAAACCCGTGATCAGGAACACACCCGCACCGATCCAAGACAACCGAACGAGCTGGGCGGCGAAGGGAGCACCCGTGATAATTCGTTCGCACAGCAAAACCACGAATACACCGATGGTGATCATCGGCAGTGCGGACACAACAGACCCGGTAAATTGCAGTACCTGCGTCCCGAAATCCGCGTGCGAGACGGCAAGGCGTATCTGATCGACGTCGGCGAGCATGATCTGCGGTGATGCGTCGTCAATCGCTTGCGGATCGGGCAGCGGCCAGGGCGAGAACCGTGTCACGTTGGCAGAGATATCAATTGCAGACTGTCGACCGAAGATGACCCACACGCTTAGTACCGCGAAAAGCAGGCTCCACGCAGCCGTGGTCGCTCCGACGGCCTGGGTCATGTAGATCACACCGGGAGCGCGGTCATCGGGGGTGGTGCGATTGCGGCGCCACAGGATCACGAACACCGCGACAAGGGGGAGAGCCGGATAGGCGACGATAGCCAACAGCACGGGGATCTCGCTAAACATCACACCAAGCCTTCCACGTCGCGCTGCATGCGCACGGCGTCTGCGACCAGGAACCCGAGCACGCCGAGGGTGATCCCGACCATCAACAGCACCGGATCGACCCGATCGAGAATCCACAGCGGATCCCACAACGGCAGGGCGAGCACGTCCTGACCGCCCGCGACGAATGACCCATCGTGTGCATCGTCATAGACGGCGTAGCCGAGCTCGCGAATCCCAATAGCGACGGCAGCCGCTTCGAGCTGAGGCGCAACTGTGGCGGCGAGAATCGCGACAAGACCGACGACGCCAAGACCCCAGGTGAGAACTCGAGCGAACGGGCGTGTGTGCAGCATCCGCACTGCCAACAGCACAAGAAGCAGGCCGCCGCTGATGACGACGAGCGCGCCGAGAGCAGCCGATATCGCCTGGAGGGCGCGGGGGAGTGCGAGCGGTGCGTCTGCGGTGACGAGCGCTCCGGAATAGGTGACGCCGTTGGTCTCAGAGGCACCGGCATCCGCAGGGGCGCCGTCGATCGCTACGCGAGGCGCGCTTCCGGTCAGCAGGTCGACCCGGCCATTCCACAGATCTCCAAGGATGCCGATGACTGACGCTGCGGCGCCAAAGAGGCCCCCTACCGCCAGCAGTGCACCGATGGCTAGTGCAAAGATCAGCACCGTGCTGCGAGTTCTGCCGCGAGCTGCGTGTCCTGTGGTGTTCATCATCACACCAACCTTTCCGTGTCGTGCTGCATGCGTTGGCCGATCTCGAACGCGCCAGCGATCACGGCTAATGCCAGACCCCACCCGAGCGGAGCGAGATCGATTGACATCGCGAAACTCGACAGGCCGACCGCCTCGAGGTCGAGTTCGTAGACCACTTCAAAATGCGCGTTGGCGCGCACAGCTTGACTGAGAAGGCCGCCGGCCATCACCGCGATTGCCGCACCGCCGATACCCCACGTCGCTGTCTTCGTGAATGGGCGACCGGCGAAGAGGCACACGCACAGCCATGCCACCACGAGGCAGAGGCAGATCATGCCTACTGTCCCAAGAGCATCCGCCATGGCGAGGAGCATCCGTGGAGACGTCGACAGTCCGCTCACTGTCACGGATGCGCTGTCGAAACTGGCGGCCGTGACGGACGGCGCTTCGGCGATGGCTTCGGCGGCTGGATTCTCCAGCGACATTGCGGCCACGGTCAAGGTTTCGGCGGTCATCGTCGTGATGACACGAGCAATGACGGCCACAATCGCGATGAGGGCAACGGCTGCGGAACTGACGAGCATAAACCCGAGCACTGCCTTCTCCGCCACCTGCAGTGTTCGCGTCACCCGCTGTGACTCTGACATGAGCACATCCCTCCATATCGATAATCGTTATTATCGCTTATCGTTAACATAACGAATCTCGATAACCTCGTCAACCTTTGCCGCGACATCCGGTCACCAGAGCCCTCTCGGCGCTATGCCGACGGCGAACACGGGCATTCCCACCTCTCACGGTCGTTACTCTCGATGTACAGGCGCAGAGAACCGTATTCGGCGTCAGCGCTTCGCCCCGTGCGAACCAAGGAGTCAAAATGTTTGAGAGATTTACCGACCGCGCCCGTCGGGTCGTCGTCCTCGCCCAAGAAGAGGCGAAGATGCTCAACCACAACTACATCGGCACTGAGCACATCCTGCTCGGCCTCATTCACGAGGGCGAAGGCGTCGCCGCCAAGGCACTAGAGAGCCTCGGCATCTCCCTCGACGCCGTACGCGAGCAGGTGCAAGACATCATCGGCCAGGGCCAGCAGCAGCCCACCGGCCACATTCCCTTCACGCCCCGTGCGAAGAAGGTGCTTGAGCTGAGCCTGCGCGAAGCCCTGCAGCTCGGTCACAACTACATCGGCACCGAGCACATCCTGCTCGGCCTCATCCGTGAGGGCGAAGGAGTCGCTGCCCAGGTGCTCGTTAAGCTCGGCGCCGACCTGAACAAGGTCCGCCAGCAGGTCATCCAGCTCCTTTCCGGCGCTCCCGGCCGTGAGACGGCATCCGTCGGCGCCGCCACCAACGACAGCCAGCAGGCTGCCCAGGGCGGCTCGGCCGTGCTCGATCAGTTCGGTCGAAACCTCACCCAGGCCGCGCGCGACAACAAGCTCGACCCCGTCATCGGGCGCGAGAAGGAGATCGAGCGGGTCATGCAGATCCTCTCCCGTCGCTCCAAGAACAACCCCGTCCTGATCGGTGAGCCCGGCGTCGGCAAGACCGCCGTCGTCGAGGGCCTCGCCCAGGCGATCGTCAAGGGCGATGTGCCCGAGACGCTGAAGGACAAGCAGGTCTACTCGCTCGACCTCGGCTCGCTCATCGCCGGCTCCCGCTACCGCGGTGACTTCGAAGAGCGACTGAAGAAGGTCACCAAAGAGATCCGCACGCGCGGCGACATCATCGTGTTCATCGACGAGATCCACACCCTCGTCGGTGCGGGTGCCGCCGAAGGCGCGATCGACGCGGCCAGCATTCTGAAGCCTCTCCTCGCCCGTGGCGAGCTGCAGACGATCGGTGCGACGACGCTTGACGAGTACCGCAAGCACTTCGAGAAGGATGCTGCGCTTGAGCGCCGCTTCCAGTCGATCCAGGTCGCCGAGCCGAGCCTGCCGCACACGATCAACATCCTCAAGGGGCTGCGCGACCGTTATGAGGCGCACCACAAGGTGCAGATCACGGACGGCGCGATCGTCGCGGCATCCAACCTCGCCGACCGCTACGTCGCCGACCGTTTCCTGCCGGACAAGGCCATCGACCTGATCGATGAGGCCGGCGCCCGCCTGCGCCTGAGCATCCTCTCCAGCCCGCCGGAGCTACGCGAATTCGACGACAAGATCGCCGCAGTGCGCGCACAGAAGGAAGAAGCCTCTGAAGAGCAGGACTTCGAGAAGGCCGCATCGCTGCGCGACGAGGAGAAGAGCCTGCTCGCCGAGCGTCTTCGCCTCGAGAAGCAGTGGCGTGCAGGCGACGTCGCGACCGCGGCGGTCGTCGATGAGGGTCTGATCGCCGAGGTGCTTGCACAGGCCACCGGCATCCCGGTCTTCAAGCTCACCGAAGAAGAGTCCAGCCGTCTCGTCTTCATGGAGAAGGCGCTGC
>Ga0308157_10008963_pt1 | contig 11227 bp, 8 predicted proteins | sample PhyBR1_FD_201035 | JGI IMG/M metagenome (GOLD analysis project Ga0308157, IMG submission 201035) | Phyllosphere microbial communities from UC Gill Tract Community Farm, Albany, California, United States - DLSLB.R1 | ecosystem: Host-associated > Plants > Phyllosphere > Unclassified | place: USA...
ACCGTAACCATGTGGAAGCGGACAGCGTTCTTAATCATATAGAGGCTAAGCAGGATGCCGGAGCTTCGACCGAGAAAACGGTCGAGGTACGGATGATGGAGGAAGCGATCCTGCGGCATCTCGAAGACATGAAGCCGGAATACCGCGCGATCATTCTATATCGCTGGAAATACGGCATGTCGTACAAGGAAATCGCCGATTCGCTTGGCACCAGCGAAGACATTATCAGGCAAAGGCTCTTTAGGGCGAGGGAAAATATGCGCAAGGTGCTGCGCAAAGAATGGGAGGGCAGCGATGAAAGACGAAAAATTTGACGAGCTGTTCGACGAAGCGTTTGAACGCGCCGCAAACTCCGCATCGCCGGTTGACCCGAAATCCCGCCGGGCATCCTGGCAGCGCGTGCAGCAGCACCGCATGCAGCATACCTCAAGAAGACGGCGCAAGCGCATGGTCAGGTTGACCGGAGCCGCAGCCGGACTGATCCTGCTCGGATCCGTCGTATTCTCGGAACCGGTACGGACGGGAGCACTGACGCCGATTTATCAGACGTTGTATACATGGAGTACAGGCGAAGTCGCGCTGACGACCGGAGAAAAAAAGCCGCTCCAAACCGAAGGCGCACTGACCCCTCCTCCTCCGGAAGGCGTTCAAGCACCGATCTCGACTTCGGAAACCGGCGATTTCGAAGAACCCGTCATCACGGATTTCGTGACGACCGAGAGCCAACCGGCCACTTTGGAAGAAGTTCGCGAAAAACTGCCTTATACGATGCCCGAGTTTCCTCGGATTCCGGCTGATCTCAAGTTGGACAAGGTATACTTATCCGTTCCAGATGACGGTTCGACGCCGGAAGGGTATACTCTTTTGTATCGGGGAGAAGGAAATCGCGAAGCCATGCTCAGTGTCCAACTATTGGAAGAAGAAGAAAATGGCACGTACGGTTTCGGGCCTGGAGAGCTGAAGGAAGTTATATTGGATAACGGACTGGAAGCCCAATATGTCGGCAGGGAATACAATAGCTTGGTCCACACTATTCGTGGAAGGCTTGACATTATGGTCAGCGGATCATTGACGGAAGAAGAGTTTCTTCAAATTGCCGGACATATCGTGGACGGCGAACCTTAAGAACGTAAAGAATAATCGTACGAGGGATCGCATGATTTCAAATAAAAAGCTTCTTCCCGGGCGGGAGGAAGCTTTTTGCCGCGGATTGCCGAGAGTATTAGTTAGGCACGAATACGGTGCTGCTATAAATCGTACGGCTTTCCTTATTGATTCCGCTGGATGCCCAATGATCGGATTTGATTCGGTAATAATAACCTTTCGTTACGCTCAATGCGTAATTCAGGTTGTTATACGCAATTCCCGAGCTTTTGGTCCGCGTGCTTCCGAATTCTGTCCAATCGCTGCCTGTCCAACGTTCGAGGCCGGCCGTGACACCGCTTTGAGAAGCGGAAGCCGAACTTCTTGTTTCGGCGGAAATTTGCAGCGAAGAATTGCCCGACGTCGAAAGATTACTGTATGCTGAAACCAGATATTGGCTGGCCATTAAACTTGATGCGAAACCTTCGTAATACAAAGTCGGCGGCGGCGGTGGCGTAAGCGCGCCCGGCTCCATCACAGATTCATTTAACGATCTTTCCGGCAGTGCCGTAAAAACATTGTCTGTCACAGGCGCTGATTCCGATGCTTGCCCGACCCCTGGAGCAGCGAACGATGCAGTAACCAAAGCAATAGCAGGGATAGCTAAAAGCTTGAAAAAATGAGTTTTTTTGTTTGTGTTCATTTTTATTCCCCTTTTCGTATGTAAATGTGTTACATACGTATATAACGAAACAGGAACCAATTTGGTTCCTGTTTTCTCCATTTTATATTAATTTATTTTTTTGACTTCGCGAACTGCTCATATTTTGCGCTCACGACGGTACCATTCATAGATTTGCTGGGCATCCGAAGCTTTCAATCGGGAGACGCTGATCGAAGAGCCGCCCGAACCGCCGAGCAAATGGGCTTTGATATTAAGCATCTGCCCTCTTCTTTGCCAACGGCTGCCTCCGACCCGGAAAGCCACGATATGCCGTTTCAGCGTGCAGTGCGTCTGTTTGGCGATCGCCCGATTGACGATTGTCAGCCGATCTCCGTCTAAAGCAGCTCCGCTGGTGCGGAAACTCCAGTAATCCAGACCGAATACGATCGGAACCAGCAGTAACGACCACAAGCCCATATGCGGGAAAAAGTAGATCAAGACCGCGGCCAAGACGGCGGTTACGATCAAGCCGATTCTGACATAGCCGAGTATCGCGCGTTTCGGAGGCTTCAACTCCGCAGCGGCAAATGTAAACTGCGGGATGGTTTGCTCCAGTAGACTTGCGATCTGGGACCGCGGAATAAACGGATGCAAGGCGGGTGTCTCCTTCTCGCTTGAAGAAGATACGACATTGACCTCGACATGCGCGTACCCCAGCGCTTGCCGCAACCACCCTTCTCTGATCGTAACGGCCTGGACACGGGATGGATCGAACAAGAATTGCTTGCGTTCAAGCAATCCGTAGCGTACCGAAAGTCTCCCCCCGTCGCGGTATAAGGAAAATCCGGCAAATTTGACGATGAATAATACCAGTGACAGCAACCAGGCTGCAATCAAGGCTGCCGCAGCAATGATCAAGATGGCTTTAATGCCCGTAAAGTAGGCTTGGGCATTGCTGACCAGTTGGTTGACCCAGCGATCCGGCAGCAGATCGTCCGCGAAGGAAACGATACCGGCCACGAAGGCGACGGCCAAGCCGAGATTCATCTCGGTGAGGGCCGCTTGGAAAAGGCGGCCGGGGCCGAGCCGGTAGAGCAGCTCCGGCTCGCGGATCTTCGGTCGAGCGTCGGCCGCGACCGAAGGAGGCTGCGCCGCAGGCCCGCCTTCGGCGGGGCGTGCCAGCGGCGCGCGCGAATCCGGCGGGGCGAAGCCGTCCGCCGCGCCGGTTTCGCCCGGAACGGCCGAATCGCGCGGCGCTCGATTCGGAAGCTGCGCTCCTTCTTCATGAGGAGCGCCGGACGGAGCACCGTATGCTCCGTCCATTCTTTCCGGTCCCCCTGCTTGGACCGGAAACTCATTAGCGGCCGCCTGATCCTGGCCGCTTTCGCTTGCCGCGATCCCTGCGGCCGCATCATCGGCCTGATCGGGCAAGGCGATAGAGCGCTCGTTCAGAACGCGCTGAAGACGCTCCGCTTCCTCGCGCCTAAGCACGGGCAGCACGGCATCCCCTTCGCTGCCCCCTGGCGTCTCAATCTTCAATTGCACGACGCCCAGCAGTCGCTGGATCAAAGGCTGTTCTTGGCTCACGGAGTGAATGCGCGAGTAATAAATAATTTTCTCGCTGCGTTGGATCAGACCTTTGCGAATCGTGATTCGGTCCGATTCTTCCTCATACGTGAACCTTTTCCAGCCGATGATTTCCATGGCGCCTGTCAACAGGATCAAGGCTAACGCCCCGCCCGTCACCCAATATACGGTAGGCGGAAATTTTCCGTTAGCGACGAACTGAATGCCGAAGATAAACAGCAGCGGAACCAGACTGCGAATTAGCTTGAGCATGGAAAAGGCGATATACAGCGGAGACATCCGCTTCGGGCCGCTCATTCTTCCGTCCTCCGAGCCAACTCCCCGATCGTTCGTTTCAAGCTTTCGGCTTCCTCTGCCTTCAGTCCGGCAATCGAGTGCGTGGTCGCCGCAGTTACGACCTTCAGTTCGGCTAATCCATACTTGCGAAGGATCGGCCCGCTCTCCAGTTTGACGTGCTGTACCTTAGTCATAGGAATCAGGGTCTCTGTAATGAAGAACAGACCCTTGCGAATCTCGACCTCCTCCTCGAAGATCGCGAAGCCGAATCGGTTATAGCGAATAACAGGAACCCGGAACGTAGCGAACACGAATAAGAGGGCAAAAACTAACGTAACTATCCCGCCGATCCATAACGGTAACCAGCTCCATTCGAAAACAACGCCCAACACTGCCAAAGTCGCCGCAATCAGCAGCGGAAATATGTAGAAGCAGGCGCTTCCAAGGCGCGAAGCTGCAATCCAGTCCGGATGCAGGCGCCGGAAACGTTCTTCGCTTCTTTGTTGCTTTTCTTCATTCGATTCCATGATTTTCCCCTCCATGCCTTAAAGCGTAGCGATATTTGGGATGCAAGTCAATCAAACGCCAGCGTTCGCTCATCCGCCTGATTGGGGATACGCAAGCAGGTACGCTCAAGTTGCAGACACGCAAAAGAAAGACCGCCGAATAATTTCGGCGGTCTTTCTGTTTTTTGTTCCTTATCCTAGGGCGTGTCTCGGCCCGACTCAAGCTTTCGATTACGCACCCGCTTCGGCCCGCTTCGCTGTCAAAGCTGTCGACATCGCCGCTTCAGCTTCTAGTTCTTCGCCAAGCAGCTCCGAATCGGCTGCATCCGTTTCGCGTTCAGTCATACGATCTTCCTCAGGCAGCGGCTTCAAAATCCGCACCCGCGAAATCCGCTTCTGCTCCGTCTCGTCCACGATAAACGTACACCCTTCGTGATCGACCGACTGTCCTTTTTGCGGAGGCAGCGCGTCGATCCGGGCATATAACCAACCGCCGATCGTGTCATAGTCGTCAAAGTCGAGTTCAAAGCCAAATTGATCGTTTACGTCTTCGATCAGCATCATGCCGTCGATCGAGTAGCTGAACTCTCCGGCTTGCTCCGTTTCAGGGCGCTCTTCTTCATCAAACTCGTCCTGAATCTCGCCCACGATCTCTTCCATGATGTCTTCCAACGTAACCAGCCCGGCCGTACCGCCGTATTCATCGACCAGCATCGCGATTTGCGTACGGCTGCGCTGCATCAGCTTCATCAGTTCGCTGATCCGGATCGACTCCGGCACGGCGATGATTGGACGAATCAACTGGTCATAGTCAGCACCCGGCGAACGCATCAGATCCTTGATATGGATAAAACCGATGATATGGTCTTTGTCCTGTTCGCAGACCGGATAGCGGGTTCGCATACCGTCGTAGGCGATTTCAAGATTTTCCTCATGCGACAAATTGGTGTACAGACAGATCATTTCCGTCCGCGGAATCATCACTTCGCGCGCGGTTGTATCGGCAAATTCGAAGATATTGTCCACGAGCGCCATTTCCGTATTATCGATCAACCCGTTCTTGTTGCTTTCCTTCACCAGAATCCGAATTTCTTCTTCGGTGTGCGCAGAGTCCAGTTCGGAAGCCGGCTCGATCCGCAGAAGCTTAAGCAGACCGTTCGCCATTCCGTTCAAGACCCAGATAAACGGATACATCATTTTGTAGAAAAAGACCATCGGAGCCGCCGCCGCAAGCGCCACCGCTTCCGTTTTGCGAATGGCCATCGACTTGGGAGCCAGCTCCCCGATCACGATGTGCAGCATCGTGATGATGATGAACGCGATCGCGACCGAGGTTCCGTGAATCGCCACCTCATTGTTCCAGCCGAAACTATGGAACAGCGGGCGCAGGAACGACGCGACCGCCGGTTCCCCGATCCAACCCAGGCCAAGCGATGCCAACGTAATACCGAGTTGACACGCCGACAGGTAGGCATCCAGATTTTGCACCATATTCCGGGCAAAACCCGCACGCTTACTTCCGCCGTCCGCCATCGTGGCAATTCGGCTCTCGCGCAAACGCACCATCGCGAATTCCGCCGCTACAAAAAATCCGTTCAAACCGACAAGCAGCACAACCATTAAAATACTTAACCAACCTGGCAAGGGGTCACTATTCAATATACATCCCGTTTCCGCGCCGCTTACCCAAGCGTTACGCTATCGGAAAACGGGTCCACCTCCTTCGTTTTCCTAAATAATGTTGAATCACCGTATCCGACGACTGTTCACTTCGAGGTCCCTTGACCCAAGCTAGCAACTCCCCAATTTTATTCACTCCGTTTCCAAGACGTATACGTCACATTTTAGCTATAACTTTAATTATAATCGTAAGTTACCTCCAGCAAAATAGGAATGAAAGGTCAAAAAAGCCAAAAAACCGCCCTAAGGACGGTTTTAAGTCGATCTTATCGATCCATTTTTGATTCTCGCGTTCTCGCACGGCCTCGTACACGCTTTTGCGGCTAATCTTTCGATTATTTATGCGCGATTAAGGTAAAGGTCTTCGGAATCCCTTTGTCGAAGCTGTCGCCGGACAAGTTCGGTTCCTCGTCCAGTCGAACGATCACAAGGCTGTTTTGAGCTACCGCGGTCACGATCTCCCCGAGATTCCATTTGCGCAGCAGAACCTTCGGCGGTTCGCCTTCTGCATACTTGGCAAAGGAAGCTTCTTGTTCTTCCAGCGACGTATCGAAGTAATCCCCGTCTACTTTATGCTTGCGAATCTTGGCCGTCGTTCCGCGCGAAGAAATGAGCTTCGTCGAAACCGGATGGAAATCGCGAAGCACAAATCGTCCGCCGGGCGCGAGCAGCGTCTGAACCACGTTCATAAACGGATTCAAGTCCGTAAAGTAATGCAGGATGCCCATTTCCGCAAATACGATATCGAAGGTTCCGGCGAGATTCGTCACGTCGAGCTTGAGCACGTCCGAAACCATATAATCCAGCGGGACGCCCGCCGCTTCTGCCAACTCCAACGCATAACGCTGGTTGCCCGGCGAAAAGTCGACGACGGCAACCGAAGCACCGAGCAGTGCCAGCGCAACCGCTTTGCTTCCGTTGGAGCCCATCAGGTTCATGATTCGTTTGCCCGAAGGATCGCCGATCGCGTCTCCCAGAACGGACAACGACTTCAACGGCTGCTTGCCGATTCTCTCTGCCGCTTCATCGGGTCTTCCGAAGCGTTGCACCCAAGCCTCGTACGTTTCCTGATTCCAGGCCTCTTCGTTGAAAGGATGGGCAACATTCTGTTGTTCTTGATTGTTCATATTCGACTTCCTTTCGATACAGCGCTCAGGCAACTGAACGGCACGCTAATCCTGAACTAAAATAATTCCGCGTTCGACTGCCGGAGCCGAATCAGCTTTCAGCAATCGAATCGCTTGGAGTACGCGCAGATTCGGCAAATGCTGAAGATCTTCAAGCGTATGCACGTCGAACCAGCCGTCTTCTCCGTTCCAGAACGGAATAATCTGAAGCTGAACCTGCTGTCCGCTGCCGATGACGAGCTTCGTGACCTTCGACAAGTCCTCTTCCGTCAATACCAGACGCTCGAAATATTCTCGAACCTCGGGGATCGGTCGGTCTCCTTCTTCGGCAATCGATATTTCGCGCAATGCATACTCTTGGACGAATACACCTACGTCGAAACGCGGAGTCAGCACGTTTTGTTTGTACATCAATTCCTCGATAACCGCAAGTTTAAAGTTAAAGTCCGCAAATGAGATCCCCTTGACCCCATTTTTGGTGCTTGGCATGCTGTCGGCTTCGATCTGCGCAATAACCGCATTCGCCTGTCGCAGCGTCTCCGCCGCTTTCGCGGCCAGAGCGGTCTTGCGATGCTGGGTAACGGTCAAATCCAGCACCAGTCGTCGATCATTGGATCTGGCGATCTGAAGCAAAGGCTGACGCAGCAGAGGATAATAGATGAACGTATCGATAAATTCATCGAATTGTTCATCCGACCATGCAGGCATATACCGTGCAAGTGCATCAGACACGGGGCGAATGCCGCGTTCAAGTACGGCAGCCCCCTCGCCCATGAAGGACGAAGCCAGACTGAAGTAAGCTTTACCCTTATTTTCCCTGGATTGATCAAGATTCAGATAGAAGTGAATGAGCCGTGCAATCTCTTCGGCATAGCCGGGATGGTAACCCAGCATATAGATATGAACATGATTGCAAGCCGGATAAAACGTTCGAATCAACTCCGGGAGCAAGATGGATGCTTCCGAGCGCAAATCGTCATCATCCATGTAATGCGGATGGTTGAAATAGATTTCGAACAGTGCTGCGGCGGCGCGTGAAAGCTCACGAAAAACCGGATCGCGCCGATCGGCACTTTTCCCCTTCTCAATCCATTCGCGCAGCAATTCAAGCACACGCGTATGACTGGATCGCAATTCGTCCCGAAGTGCGTAAGAGCTTTCGATCGACGCCTTGCGAAGCGCAAAAAGCTCGGTTAATTTGGCTGTTTTTCGCGCAGATGTTGCTTCTGTGAACGGTTCTTTTTCCAAAATATTCAGCATCGTGTCATAAAACCATGCGCGTTCCTCGACGGTTAGCAGGACGAACATCGACCACGCTTCGTTGATCCGTTCATCCACGCGCTTCTGGTTCTCTTCCTCAAGCTCGAAATCGTCCACCCACTCGAAAGAAGCCTCGATTATTGCCCGACCTTCCGGTTCAGGCGTGAATCCTTGCAACCGATTCAGCAATTGGTGCGAGAGTTCCGAGGGCTCCTCGTCGGGATTTGCCCGAAGCAGGGCTTGGAGCTTGGTCATCGTAGTTCCTCCCAGTACATATGTCCATTACGTAACAATTTTCGTTCCTATAATAGTAACATTTAGTTCACTCCCTGCACCAGCCCGGCTTTTTAGAATCTTTTCAAATTCTAATGAAATTCCGGACGATTTTTGCCGTTTTTTACATCCCGTCAACGACACCCCCTTATTAATCAGGCAAAAGGCCTGTTTTATTGAAATTAGCGCTCATTAAAATGGTTGTTTCGTTATGTATGACAGCAATATGTAAGACCTTGAGCCTACCTCCATCATAAGGCTTTCTGCGTTCTTTTCAAAGCCGAAGAGCCGGAATATGCGCATCCTTCTTGATAGACGCACCAATTCCGGCTTTGGTTGGATTACGGGCGAAGGAAGTTTACGAACAATCGAGACAACGTCGGAAATGCCCGATATTGCTTCATGCCGACCCGAATTTGCGAAGTCTGTATAGGATTAAAGCGTAATACTCTAAGATGTCCTACAGTGCCACCTTCCGCAACAGATTGCCATTCGCCGTCAGTTTCCGCGTCGCTTCCTACTATTTTTGCAAACACTTCAAAAGCTTCAATCCGTTGTCCCGACGCCAGATGTTCTCCCAATCCCAACGTATCGATCCACTGCGGCTGTTCCAACGTTAATTCAATCCAGGGCTCAATGTCACTCTTTTCCGGTTGCCAGAATGAAGAGGCTTCGCCGGAGTGACTCGATAAGACGGCTTCCACGGAAACCTGGCCGCTAGACGTTCGTAAGGTCGCCCCCTGCATCAACGAAGTATCTTGAAGCTGTGAGATTCTCCGCCCCAGGTCCTCCAGCGCCAAACGATCCGGCCTAGCGATACGTCCCTGCGCATCGGGCGGTATATTGAGCAGGAACGTCGCATTGCCTCCAACCGCATTCAAATAAATCCCGAACAACTCTTCGCCGCTTCGAACCTGGTCGTCTTCTTCCTGATGGTAGAACCAACCCGGACGAATCGAAGTGTTCACCTCGGCTGGGTACCAGACCCATTCGCCGTCATACGCCGCAATGGCCTTCCTGCTGCCCAAGTCTTCTTCCATCGAATTGAAAGAACGCGAGAACTCCCCGTCGTCGGCCTGCTGCGACTTCTCGGCCGTCTTTTCGGCATCGCGCAGCGGCGCGGGCACGACGCTCCATTCCTGCTTCCTCGTCTGCCCCGCCTCGTTGCCGACCCAGCGAATATCCGGCCCGCATACGCTGATCACGCAATCCGGCTGCAAACGGCGAATCGCTTCATAGTAACGCTCCCAGTCATAAAATTGCTTTTTTCCGCTGGGACCTTCTCCGTTCGCTCCATCTAGCCAGACGCAGCCGATCTCGCCGTAATTCGTTAGCAACTCCGTCAGCTGATTGATATAAAAGTCGTCGTAAGCTTCGCCTTCTCCATAGCTGCTCTCCGTCCGATCCCAAGGAGAAAGGTAGACCCCAAACTTCAATCCGTATTTCTGACAGGCCTCCGATACTTCCCGCACCAGATCGCCTTTGCCGTCGCGCCAAGGAGTGTAGGCAACGGTATGTTTCGAGTATTCGCTCGGCCACAGACAGAATCCGTCATGATGCTTACAGGTCAAGATCACCGCCCGCATGCCGGAACCTGCAAGAATCGCTATCCATTCCTCCGCATCAAGCGACTGCGGGTCGAAGATCGATAGGTCCTCATGGCCTTCGCCCCATTCGCGCCCGGTCATCGTATTCATTCCGAAATGAATAAATCCATAGAACTCCAACCGCTGCCAAGCGAGTTGTCTTGCCGATGGAGCCACTTTCGCGATGTCATGCAAGTCCATTACGGCACTTCCCTTCCTTTAAAAAGATTCACTCCAAAAGCATAACCGATCTGCCCGAAAGATGCGCGTTTTCAGAGCGAGACGAACGATTCCCGGTTATACTATAGAAGAATTCGAATCTGAAGGAGGCGAATCATGGGTAACGAACAAGCCGAAAATGCTGCCGTATCCTCGATCGAGGTCGATCTGTCCGTCAAGCATCAGACTTTTGAAGGTTGGGGAACGTCTCTTGCCTGGTGGGCCAACGTTCTGGGCGGTTGGAGCGAGGCGCGCAGACGCGAGATTGTGGAAAAGCTGTATGCTGCGGAATCCGGAATCGGGATGAACATCGCTCGTTACAATATCGGAGGAACCAAAGACGCGGACGATCCTTTTTTGGACTACGGCAAAGCGATTTTATCTTTTCAAAACGAATACGGAAGCTGGGACTGGTCGCGAGACGCGAACCAGCGGGAGATCATGCAGTTGATTCGCGATATAACCGATGAACCGATCTTTGAAGCCTTTTCCAACTGTCCGCCCTGGTGGATGACTCTTGCGTACGATCCGCAGCATCCGAACGGCGCGCAAGGCGCGACGACGGGAGGCATCGACGGCGGAGATAACTTAAAACCCGGCTCGGAACGCGAATTTGCTCGTTATTTAGTCGAGGTTGTCCGGCATTTTCGAGATGAGCATGGGCTTACGTTCCGTACGCTGGCTCCGTTCAACGAACCCGTCGCAGGCTGGTGGAAGCATCGGATTACGAAGCAAGAAGGCGCGCAAATTCTGCCCGGGCAGCAGCAAATCGTGATCCGTGAGGCTGTTGAAGCTTTGCGGGAAGCCGGGCTTTCGGATACATCGGTCAGCGCATCGGACGAATCCTTTGTCGAGATGGCGCTGAATACATGGAATGCTTTCTCGCCTGAGATAAAAGCGCTGATTCCGCAAGTGAACACCCACACGTACAATGATTCAGGCTATGACCCAGAAAATTTCATGAAG
>Ga0308157_10008965_pt1 | contig 11226 bp, 11 predicted proteins | sample PhyBR1_FD_201035 | JGI IMG/M metagenome (GOLD analysis project Ga0308157, IMG submission 201035) | Phyllosphere microbial communities from UC Gill Tract Community Farm, Albany, California, United States - DLSLB.R1 | ecosystem: Host-associated > Plants > Phyllosphere > Unclassified | place: USA...
AAGTTCCGGGCCCGCGCACGCTAAACGTTGCAACCTAAAGGAGGGGTACTTTTTGGACGCCGATAAGGGGTTCCGTTTAAACGCCGATTGACACCGACCTTCTGTCCAGCGTTCCACGCCGGACGACAAAGTGCAGCTGGATCATATTGTGCAATACCCATCTGAGTTCTCCTACGGCCGCTATTGGCCATAGGAATAACGCACGAGCGCGATAAAGTGGTGCGGCCGCGAGCGACTTCATGTCGGTCGTTGACAGAGTATTGGCAGCGGCCTAGAAGCGGACAAAGAGTAGAAGGAGATATATGCGCAGAGGCTTGTGATTTCGACCGCAATTTGCGGCTTCACCTGGCACTAACATTTTGGTGCCGGACCCTTATGCATATCTCTTCTTGGAATTATTATGAAGAACCACGACGTTGTAATCCGGCCCTATGCGCCGGAAATAGACTTGAAAAAGCTGTCGCGCATTTGGCTTGACGCGTCCCTGTTGGCTCATCCTTTTATCGGCGAACAGCGCTTGCTTGAGCAACGAACGCTGATCGAAGATCAGTATTTGCCTAATGCCGAGACCTGGGTGGCATGCGTTGACGAGGAGCCCAGCGGCTTTATAAGTCTGCTCGATACTTTCATCGGAGGAATCTTCGTTTCTCCAGCCCAGCAAGGGCATGGTATCGGTCGTCAGCTCATCTTATATGCTCTCAATTGTAAAGGTGAACTTGAGCTTGAGGTTTACACCGACAATCAGCAGGCCGTAAGTTTCTACACCAAACTCGGCTTTGAAGAGTTGTCACGCCATGCTCGCGATGATGACGGCTACGCTTTCGAAAATGCCCGTTTACGCCTAATCAGCTAACGGCACGTCGGGCGGCGAGAACCGCCGTCTGACAGTCATTTAACAAACCAAAAAGCCGAACGTCCGCACCCCCCTCCGGCTCACTTCTACGTGGAAATCAACAAGTTAGTTAGTTTTTTATATTAACCGTCAGGAATTTCAGCTCACCGACGTTTTTAAATTCGTTGCTAACGTCGCTGGCAATACCATTCTCAATAGTCAGATCTTCAACCAGATTGAGCTTCATCTGCTCGGCGCCAACGGCTAGATTTAAATCTTTAATGTTCACCCAGACAATGTTTGGACGCGTGGTTGACTCAAAGACATAACGCTGATTGGTAAGATCGACCACGACCTGCCACAAAGTCTGCGATGCTTCAGGCGCTTCCGGATCTGGAATTCGAAATGGTTGAGCTGCATTGCGCATAACGCTCATCATCGAAGCGACAGCCTGCACTTCAGTTTTCGGTTGCGGCAAGCGACTGACATAATAACTGGCCCTTGCAAAACGATCACTCGCTTTCGTTGAGCCAGGTATTGGCTGAGTTCCGCCAAGGCCACTAATACTCTTAACCAGTGCCAATTGTTGATCATAGGTCGGTGAATTTGTCATTACGCGGTATTCAGCACTGTGATAAACAACTGGCTTGCCAGCAACATACTCTATAATGCACGAATCCCCTTTGGCATCCTCAAGTGCCAGATGGAGGGCCAAAGGAACGCCGCCTGTCGGATCGTCCATTTGCACGACTTGAACGTTCGTCGCCTCAATCCACGAGACCGCTTCAGCGACAGTAGCAAAGTTATCGAGAAAGTATTGCAACCATATCGCCTGGCTGAGCTTGGGCCTGTCTTGGTTCACCTCACCATACTCTGACTCTGCCAACCATAGAATATGCCCTGCGAGCCCCGCTTCATTCAAACCGTCTACAGAAACGATATCGAAAGCGGTGGCCACGATGCTTCCATATTTCGAGGTCCATTTTAAATCTCCGTGGACCCCATCGTTTCTCTCAATGCCCCGGGGTTGTGTCCAGAGGTTCGTCATCAAATCTTTATAAAAATCCATGTTACGACCAGCTATTACCAGGCCATTAGCATCGGACCAAAGAACTCGCGTGCACATTCAAAAACCCCGCAAAGATAAACAGTGATCTACAGTATTCCTATATAATAATTAATTTATTGAAATCATGCCGATATGCAACACATCATATAAATAAATAATAGAATTCAAATTTAAATGATTTTGATTTCTATTAGAAAATTATTCCCTGATTTGCGCATTTGTATTTACCTAAAGCCAACATTATCGGTAATTAAGCAGCAATCTCGTGGCATGACAAAATTGGAGGCCTTCAGAAATGGATCTAACAACTGACTTGGTAAAGTACGTTTCGATTGTTGTGATCGGCCTTTTGCCCATTATGAATCCATTGACCACTATCCCGCTGTATATGTCGCTAACGAAACGCATGAGCGAGGAAAACAAGCGAGCGCAAGCAAGGAAGACGAGCATTTATGCATTCCTTATACTGACTGTGTTCATGCTCCTTGGAAACGGCATAATAAAAATCTTTGGAATATCCTTACCCGGCATTCGTGTCGCGGGCGGCATCATCATCATGATATTGGCATTGCGTATGATTTTTTCCGGCGAGGATACGTCATCGCAAGTGGATGCCGATCCCGCGGAAATTAAAAAAGCAGATCTTGATTATTCGTTTTCACCGCTTGCGATGCCAAGCTTGGCCGGCCCAGGATCAATAGCCGTCGTTATGGGCTTTTCATCCCAAATTCCGAGTGATCATACCATATTCGGCCACGTGGTTATCGCCATCGGCGTGGCGATCATGTCTATCATCGCTTACATCGGCTTGTTATCATCCAACTGGATCGAAAAGTTTCTTGGTGATCACGGTATGCAAGCTGTGACGAAAATTATGGGGTTTCTGTTAACCTGTCTCGCCGTTCAATTTCTTGCGTCGGGCATCAGCCAGTTCGTCACGCAATTCAGCAAACTTTAGCTCTCTTTTATGCATAATCACGCGAGCGGCTAGTTATGAGTGCCAGTCAAGAATCCTGACTCCAATTCAAATACGTCGGATCACGTTCCCATACGCGTTGAAAACAAATGAACTGCAAAGTGACCATTAGGCATCAACGCACCAAGCACTTGATGCACTTGGGCTAGCTTTTCCACACTCACCTTATGGTTTTCAGTAATGGCAATGAGCCATTAGATTGTGCCAGTTTGTAAAATGAATGGGTTGCATCTAGCTTTGCAAATCCCCATTTTTTGGTCATGATAAAGAACGCAATCTTTCGGCACGCTGTCATTATCTCTCCAGGCGATATTGATGATATGGGACACGTCAACAACGCGGTATATCTGCGCTGGGTGCAAGAGGCTGTTATCAGCTATTGGCAGGCAAAATCCTCAATCGAAAACCAAGCTCAACTTCTTTGGGTGGCCCTAAAACACGAGATTAGCTATCACGCACCGCTGTTTTTAAACGACAGTGTAGAAGCTCTGGTAACCGCCACTGGCATGAAGGGATCACGCGCCTTTTTCACGACCACTATTAAGCGCAGTGATGATGTGGCAACGGAAGTAAATAGCTCCTGGTGCTGCGTTGATGCAGAAACCCGACGCCCGCGCCGGATAGACGAAAACATCGCCCGAATATTTCTACCGGGATAGACCGCGTAAGTAGCTCAATAGGGGGTGAAGTGTTGAATTGACCCAGTTTTGTGTTTGATGTTGATCAGCTAAAGCACATCTATCCTATTAAACCCTTTGTCTAGTTCCGATTTGGGTGGATTAACCTGAAATGAAGAACTGGCTCAAAATCAGGCGAAACTCAACATATGAATGCTGCTGATTGCTGCGCGGTCGTGTTCCGAGCAGCTATAGAGCTCGCGGCTGCCGTTATCTTCTGGGCCGGAAAGGAACGAGTCCTTAGCCTAATGACACCCGCTTGCGATATGCTTACTGTGCCTGAAAAACGGTTTTGCCATCCTTGACTGTTTCGATGACCTTGATGTCCTTGATAGCCATCGGATCGACAGTGACGGGATTGTCCGACAGCACGACCAGGTCGGCACGCTTTCCAACCTCGAGTGACCCCTTCGAACCCTCTTCGAAATACTGGTATGCCGCACTGATCGTGATCGCCTTCAGCGTGAGATAAGGCGAGATACGCTCCTCCGCTCCGATGATCTCGCCATTGCGCGAAACTCTGTTCACCGCACTCCAAGTCGCCAGCATCTGGTCGATCGGCACGACGAATGCGTCGGTATGGTTGGTCGGCATTAGGCCTGCTTCATAGGCGCTCTTCATCGGGCTGATGAAGTCGGTCTGCTGGCGACCTCTATTGAGGATATGCGTGTCGGCGAAGAAGAAGGTGTGGTCGGTAAAGAACGCGGGGATGATCCCGTATTCCTTGTATTTGGCTATCTGGTCCGGCCGGATGAACTGCGAATGGATGCCGACCGTGCGCCGCTCTTTGGTCAGGGCAATCGTGCCGCCATATTGACTGGTATGGTAGTATGGTATATTGCTGATCTGGAGGAGGACGAATGCATGCATAGTCAGTTGTTGCAACCAAAGCACATCAGTGTGGTCGACCAGCTGTACGCTGCTCTGCGTGCTGCCATCATAGACAATGCCTTATCGCCGGGTACGCGGATTTCAGAAGCGGAAGTGGCTCAACAGTATGGCGTGAGCCGTCAACCTGTGCGCGAAGCTTTCATTACGCTCGCAAATGAAGGTTTGCTTGAGGTCCGCCCGCAGCGCGGAACGTTTATCGCGAAAATCTCACTACAGGCGGTCATGGATGCGCGCTTTGTCCGTGAGGCGGTTGAAGCTGACATCGTAAAGCTATTGGCCCAATCTCCTGACGATGTACTTGTGACAAAACTACGCGCGCAACTTCTTCGTCAGGAAGAGATAATCGGCGGATCCGCACGAGACTTCATGGATGCGGATGAAATATTCCATCGCACACTCGCTGAAGGCGCCGGGAAGGGCAAGGCCTGGCGCGTGGTAGTCGAGATGAAGGCACAGATGGATCGGGTGCGCTTTCTTTCAAGCATGCATTTTCCGGTTGCCCGGCTGATTGCCCAGCACCGTGAAGTAGTTGAGGCCATTGCTGTGGGCGATGCTTCCCGCGCTGAACAATTCATGCGGCAACACCTGCAAGGAATTCTAATCGATCTCCCCGTGATCGAACAGGAGAGACCTGAGTATTTTCTATAGCACTGCACAAAAGCAGCAACGACGTCATTCCAGAGGAGGAAAGAATGAAGTTTCAGAATTTTAAGCATATAGCAGCCACCTGCGCGATGCTTGCATTGATGGGAGGCACATCGCTTGCGCAAGAGGTTACTCTCAAGCTCGGGCATCTCGCAAATGAAGAGAATATCTGGCACAAAGCCGCGCTGAAATTCGCTGACGAGGTCAAATCTCGCAGCGAAGGCCGCGTGGCGGTTGAAGTCTATCCGAATGAATCACTCGGTAAGGAAATCGACGTGATCAACGGTATGCAGCTTGGCACCGCCGACATGACAATCACCGGTGAGAGCTTGCAGAACTGGGCGCCGAAAGCGGCTTTGCTGGCTTTACCATATGGATACAAGTCGCTTGAACATATGGACACGGTTGCATCAGGTGATATCGGCAAACAGATTGAGGCGGAAATCATCGAAAAGGCTGGTATTCGTCCTCTGACCTATTTCGCGCGTGGTCCCCGTAATCTTTCAGCTAATCGTGAGATAACGAAGCCGGAAGATTTAAAAGGTTTCAAGGTTCGCGTACCCAATGTTCCGATTTTTGTGGCTGCATGGCAGGCACTTGGTGCAAACCCTACCCCAATGGCCTTCTCGGAGGTATTTACCTCGCTTCAAAACGGTACCATCGAAGGACAGGAGAATCCACTCGCTCTCTTTAAGTCGGGCGGCTTTTATGAAGTTCAGAAGGTCATCAACAAAACTGAACACGTTCGCTCCTGGATTTATCTCACGATATCAGATCGCAGCTGGGGAAAATTGTCGGAAGCGGATCAGGCTGCTTTGATAGAAGCCGCTCAAGCCACGCAATCTTACGAACGTGAATTGTTTGTCGCCGACGAGAAAGCACTCGTCACCGATCTGGAAGCGCGGGGTGTGGAATTCATCGACGTCGATCAGTCCGCATTCGCGGCGAAGGCAAAGGACGCAGTTCTGGCATCTGTGCCACAGGAAATCCGTCCCCTGGCCGAACAGGTTTTCAACGACTGAGATAAAGGTGCTGCCGGATGAAGTCCGGCAGCTAGCCTGTCGAGGATACCATGACAAAAACATTCAAAGGATTAGAGGGCGTGTGTCGCCTTCTGATACTCGCAACATTTCTTGTGCTTATGGGCTCAGTCCTATTGCAGGTTTATGCCCGCACATTTTTGAGCACTGCACCAGTCTGGACGGAAGAGCTTACGAGATTCTGCCTGCTTTACATAGGCGCGCTGGGTGCGGGCCTTGCCTTACGCAGCGGTGATATGGTCAATGTTGACCTCCTATGTGAAAGCCTGCCAGGACGCATGCCATGGCTACTGCGACTGGTCAGTGCAATCCTGACAGTGGTTTTTGCCGTCGTTCTTTTGCCTGCTGCTTGGGACTACACCACCATCGGCAGCCGTCAAACGGCCCCTTCTCTCGGCTGGCGCATGGATTTCATCCACGCATCACAGCTTATCCTTTTCGTAGCGCTAACCCTTTGGGCGCTCATGCGCATCATAGAGATGCTGACAGGCCGCCATGATGGGCGACCCATCCCCAATTCGGAGGAAAATTAATGGGTCTGACCCTTCTTCTTGGAACATTTGTCCTGGGGCTGGCCATCGGCTTGCCCGTTGCGGTGACATTAGGTCTGTCTTCAATGGCCTACCTCCTGTTTGCTGATATCCCCTTGGTCGTCATTCCTCAGAAAATGTATGCCGGGATGGACAGTTTCGTGCTGCTCTGTATTCCGGGTTTTATTCTGGCTGGAAACCTGATGAATTCCGGCGGCATAACTGAGCGGATCATTCGCTTTGCCAATGCTCTGGTTGGTTGGATGCGCGGCGGACTGGCACAGGCCAACATCGCAGCCTCTATGCTTTTTGGCGGCATATCGGGAACTGCGGTCGCCGATGTTGCATCCGTTGGTGGCATGATGATTCCTGGGATGAAAAAAGTTGGATACCCAGCTGATTTCTCGGCAGCCGTCACTGCTGCTTCATCGACTGTAGGTCCGATGATCCCCCCAAGCGTTCCCATGATTATTGTCGGATCGCTCTCTGGCCTCTCCGTTGGAAAACTGTTTCTGGCTGGTGCAATGCCAGGCCTCCTAATGGGCTTCGCGATGATGGTAACAACCTATTTCATCGCAAAGAAAAAGAATTTTCCACGTGAAAACTGGAAGGGTGTCCGTGAGTTGTTCACGTCGTTCACCGGAGCGATCTGGGCAATAGCAATGACCGCACTGATCGTCGGCGGACTGCTGATCGGTGTTACAACGCCAACAGAAACAGCGGTAGTAGCCTGTCTGTACGCTGCGCTCGTCGGCCTCTTCATCTATCGGGAATTGCCAGTAAGTCGTATTCCCAAGATAATCATCGACAGTGCCATTAGTTCTGCCGGAATTCTGGTGTTGGTTGGCACTGCGAATGTTTTCGGTTGGATCCTCGTCGCGGAGCGTATTCCACAGGCACTGGCCGATGCAGTTCTCTCAGTTACGGACAACAAGTTTCTCGTCATCTTGCTGATCAATCTTCTGCTTTTGTTTGTTGGCATGTTCATGGAAACGATTGCCGCGTTGATCATTCTGTTCGTGCCTTTGCAGGCTCTGGCTATTGCCGTCGGCATAGATCCCATACACTTCGCCTGTTTTGCTGTCCTGAATCTGATGATCGGCCTAACGACACCTCCTGTCGGCGTTTGCCTTTTCGTGGCGTCAAATATCGCACGACTTCCTCTATCTCCGGTGATTAGGGCAATTATTCCCTACATCATCACCAATATTATCGTCCTTCTGATGGTTAGCTATTTCCCACCTTTGGCGACTTGGTTGCCGAACACATTAATGCCTTGAGGCTCCGATGACAGAACAATTGGTAACACGGATCATTTGCCTTCATGCTCAGAATGACTTGCGCGTAGAAAACAGAGCTTTCGAAGCACCAGGCTCTGGCGAGGTATTGGTGAGTGTTCAGGCTGGTGGCATTTGCGGGTCAGATCTGCATTATTGGCTGGAAGGTGGCATTGGTACAATTGTTGTTCGTGAACCAATCATTCTCGGACATGAGGCATCCGGACGTATCGAGGCACTTGGCGAAGGTGTAACAAACCTCGCCGTCGGCCAGCTTGTTGCCATGAACCCGTCCCAGCCCTGCGGCGATTGCAGTTTTTGCCAGCAAGGTTTGTCTCGCCACTGCAATGCGATGCGTTTTAAAGGTTCAGCGATGTACCTTCCGCACCAGCAAGGCATGTTTCGAGATAAAATGGTGATCGCTGCCGATCAGTGTTTTACAGTACCCAGTGACATCGATCCGGGTGCTGCGGCGTGTGCAGAGCCGCTGGCTGTGTGTTTACATGCAGCCAATCGGGGCGAGGCAATTGCCGGTAGCTTATCGGGCAAAGTCGTGCTGGTAACAGGAGCTGGCCCGATAGGCGCACTTTGTGTAGCGGTGGCAAAAAGACGTGGCGCTTCCGAAATTATCGTAACGGATATTCAAGACGCAACACTTGCGATTGCTGCAAAAATGGGCGCCAACCACACAGTCAATATTTCAGCCGATCCAACTGGACTTGACCGCTGGAAAGAGGGCAAGGGCAAGGTTGATCTGGTCTTCGAGTGTTCTGCTGCGGCCCCCGCAATAAATGATGCAATCTCATGTTTGCGCCCCCTCGGTACTATGGTGCAAGTGGGTGTTGCAGGGCCAACAACCATGCCATTGAATGTGATGGTTGGTAAAGAAATCCAGTTCATCGGTTCGCAACGTTTCGATACTGAATTTGCTGAAGCCGTTCAGTTGATCGGATCGCGTGCAATTGACCCGCGCCCGATCATTACGGCCACATTTCCCGTGACTGAAGCGCTTCCCGCATTTCGCGTAGCGACCGACCGTTCCCAATCGGTCAAGGTTCAAATTGCTTTTGCCGATGCATCTGCACGGCACTAAAAACAGAGAGACGACAATATGAGACAGACCTGGCGTTGGTTCGGTCCCAAAGACTTAGTATCCATAGATGATATGTTGCAGGCAGGCGTGGAAGGTGTGGTAACAGCCCTCCACCATGTCACGACCGGCGCCGTTTGGTCACCTGCAGAAATTGAAAAGAGAAAAGCTGACCTTTCTCAAATGAAAAACGGGGATCCCTCTGGTCTGCGATGGGAAGTCGTTGAAAGTCTTCCGGTCTCCGAGGATATCAAACGCCAAACGGGAGAGTGGAAAACACATATAGCAAACTGGAAGACTTCCATGCGCAACTTGCGTGATGCGGGTATCGAGGTCATTTGCTATAATTTCATGCCAATTCTTGACTGGACCCGTACGGATCTGGCTTATCGATTAACAAATGGCGCAACCTGCATGCGCTATGACGCTATAGATTTCGCGGCCTTTGATATGTTTCTTCTGCAACGCGACAGCGCAGCAGACGACTATAGTCCCGAAGTTCGCGAAGCCGCAAGCAAGCGTTTTGCAGAAATGGACGATGCGCGACGTCTCGAACTCTCAGGCAATGTCGTGTTCGGCTTGCCCGGCGCTGCCGAACGTATGTCGATGGAAGATGTTAAACTTCATATTGCACATTATGAAAGCATTTCGCCTGAACGTCTGCGAGGGCATCTGATAGATTTTCTGGCTGAAGTCAGTCCGCTGGCAGAAGAGCTGGGTGTGCGCCTATGCTGTCATCCGGATGATCCACCGTTCCCTCTGCTTGGCCTGCCGCGTATCATGTCCACCGAAGCCGATTATAAGGCTGTGATGGATGCCGTAAATATTCCGGCAAATGGCATTACACTTTGTACGGGGTCTCTGGGTACACGCGCCGACAATGATTTGCCGGGTATGATGAAACGTCTGGGTGATCGGGTCCATTTTCTGCATCTGCGCAATGTCACCCTTGAAGAAACGCATCTTGGCGGATCGTTCCATGAGGCGGCTCATCTGGAAGGCCATACCGATATGGTTGCCATGATTGCGGCCATTCTTGCCGAAGAAAATCGCCGCAAGCTTGCGGGCCGCGCAGACTGGCAAATTCCACTGCGGCCAGATCACGGTCAGGATATTCTGGATGATCTCAACAGAAGAGCGCAGCCGGGTTACCCATCTATCGGGCGCTTGAAGGGGTTGGCTGAGTTACGCGGTATTATGACCGCACTGTCGCATCCAGATGTCAGGGTTGTTGAATGACGAGACTTTCGACACAGGCAAATGAAGGCGCGTCAGCCCGCTGGCCAGCATATACGCCGGAGAACCATGGGGCTGGGATTGTCCATTTGGGACTTGGCAATTTTGCGCGCGCCCATCTGATCGATTATACTGATACGGTTTTGGCACAAAAAGGTGGCGACTGGCGCGTTATCGGCGTTTCACTGCGTGGAACTGCCGTCGCTGAGAGCTTGAACCCGCAGAATGGGCATTACACGCTGATCACACGCAGCGCGTCTACAGAGGCGCGGGTGATTGGGGCGCTTAAACGGGTATTGGCCGGGCATGAAGTAAGTGGTGATACACTGCAAGCAATGACAGCGCCTGGCTGCCGGATCGTCAGTCTGACGGTCACAGAAAAAGGCTATGGCATATCCAGCGATGGACAGCTCGATCGTAGCCATCCTGCGATCGCTTTGGATCTAGAAAACCCTCAGACACCTAAGGGAGTGATCGGATTGATTGTCGAGGCACTTAACAGGAGAATGGTAAATGGCTTACAACCTTTCACGGTGCTCAGTTGTGACAATCTATCTCATAATGGCCAGAAACTGAGTAATGCAGTCCTTGCTTTTGCGAAGGAAACCCATGGTGAAAAGCTCTTCAACTGGATAGCAAGCGATGTCAGCTTTCCATCTTCTATGGTGGACCGGATCACGCCTGCATCAAGCGTAGAAACCGCGAGACTTGCAGCTGAACTTACGGGACGGGAAGATTATGGTGCGGTAGAGACAGAACCATTCTCCCAATGGGTTATTGAAGATCAGTTTTGCGCCGGCAGGCCTGAATGGGAATGTGCAGGAGTCCTGTTTGTAGAAGATGTAACTGCGTATGAAAATATGAAGCTTCGGATGCTGAATGGTGCACATTCGATGCTTGCCTATAGTGGGCTCTTGTACGGTAAAGCATTTGTACGCGATGTTATGGCGGACCCTAGCCATG
>Ga0308157_10008966_pt1 | contig 11224 bp, 9 predicted proteins | sample PhyBR1_FD_201035 | JGI IMG/M metagenome (GOLD analysis project Ga0308157, IMG submission 201035) | Phyllosphere microbial communities from UC Gill Tract Community Farm, Albany, California, United States - DLSLB.R1 | ecosystem: Host-associated > Plants > Phyllosphere > Unclassified | place: USA...
AAGGGCTGAGGGCAGACCAGATTTCGACGCCAGCCAGCACGACAAGGCCGATGCCGCAGGCGAAGAACAGGATGACGATGAACACGTAACCGAGTTCGAAGAGTTTTGTTATGGCTTTCACGGGGGAACGGTGGTTGTAAAGATGCGAGACTTTAGCAGTAAAGGCTGAGTTGGAGATGTTCAGGAGGTGGTGGGTGTGGACGTTGTGCGACAGCGGATGGCGGACGTGCGCAAGAAGCAGGTGACACCTGTCTTAATCGCTACCGAGACGCACGTGGTTACGTTCGCTTAATAACTAATTCTAGAGAAGTCTTCATGGCGAAAATTCAGATGAGACATGGGCGAGAAAAATACTTAGCCCTGAATAGAGGTCTGCTATAGAGGGGCGCATGTCCTCGAGTCTGTACGGGTAGGCTTGGGGTTCACCTGTAGACTTTTTGTGATTTAGACTGTCAGCGGACGATGCCCGTTGAAGACGGACTTACTATTCAATTTCCAAAAGCATTTTTCTACGTGAGAACTCCCCTTTAAGAAATTGAATCAGCTGCTCTTTCTCAATGATAGTCAAATTCTCTTTGTCGTCCGGCGCATTCCACTTTTCAATGGTGTTCTGATAAAGCACGAAGTCGGCAGATCCGTATCCCTTTAAAAACGCCTCGCCATATATAGTGATGCTCTTTCTTCCAACCTTTACCCAAAGATGGCCACGTGTGATTTCTACTAGCTCCACGTCGCCTACCTCCTAAAAATCGCTTTCGTTGCCTAGTTTTAGAATAAATTTGACTAGCCATTCGGCGACGTCGCCTCAAATCGTGAAAAATAATAATAAAGATCACTTGGCGCGTTTAGTAATAGCTTCACATAATTTTTCTAAAATCCTAAATCTGCGGATAAAATTTAATTTGCAAGCTTAGATCACCTTGTTTCGCATCATAGAAAAACATGACTTCCCCCCAGTCACAAGAATCAAGCGAAGCAGAACTTGGATGATTACTCATGAATTTAGTATTCCAAAAACTCTGGCATTTTTTTATTATTCTCGATTCAAGGATGCTGAGATCGAAAAATTCGACCAAATCAAATAAAAACGTAAAGGAAACTGACCTGTCTTTTTCAAACTCGATCACGCCGTCGGCCAAATTTCCGAAAATATTGACTTTTTGCAAAAATTTATAACGTATTCGAAAATTTTCCTGTTGAGTCGGCGCTGAACAAAGATTTTCGATAGCGCTGATGGAAAATTTTTTTTCAAATATCACTGGTTGGGAATCTATAAGGATTGTGCCTTTTCCCCAGTCTAATCTTGCAGAAAGCACAGTTATTCCTGAGATAAGATTTGCCATGCAGCCGAGACACGCGCTATACCGGATCTATTTTTGCTGGAGGCGCTTGGCAGGAAAGCGTTGATCGTCGTTTTTGACGAATACATGGCTCTATTTTAATTGGAGAATCGATTCAGTTCATTAGCCTCGGCGAAGTGTAGAGAAAAAAATCATTATTTCACCTGCCTTTCTTTCCGAATGCTCTCATCGAGGTTTCATAAAAATAGCTACGTCAAAAGAACGTACTTTATAGCTCAAATCAAGTTGCCCCCATTTGAAACGCCATGTGCGCGTCGCAGTTCTAACATTATGGGGCGAGCTTTGGTATGCTTTTTTACAAAGTTCGATAGTAGATGATATTCATCTGTCATTGCCTTTTCGCTTACGTCATCCCAACTTTTTATTGGACGATCTAACCATCGCAACAGCAGCCACTCAATATTTTTTTCTCGCAAAGAGATAAAAACACCAAACCTCATGCTGTCTTTCTCAGTTTCGACGTAGCAGTGCATTTCTCCAACTACTTCTCGTCTTTCAATTAAGCCACTTTCGGCTAAGTTTTCCAATTCGTCACAACTAGACGATACTGAAACAATTTTCTCGCCGAGATTTATTTTTCCTTCAGTAAAATTAATCATGGACTTATCAACTCCATCAGTGAACTTTTTCCAAAATTGTACGATTTTTTGCCGTGATGTAATGCTGGGTTTTACCATCAGGCTTATAGTTTGCAGGTCAGTCTCGCTCATCGGTTGAGCGGCAGATTGTTGACGTCGGGATGCGTGCTTGGCGACGTAAGCGCGCTTGAACGTATTACGAATTTATGACTGTAGTTATTGAGTTGAGGGAACTTACTGACGAGACGCAAGGCCTTGCGACGTTGCGCCGCGCGGTAGCCAAGGTGGGTATGCTTGTCCCTCAAGCGCCGTTACGCCTCGATGGAAGCGTTGTGAAAATCAGACGAGGGAAAACAAAAAGGCGTCACGATTTCTCGTAACGCCTTCATCGCAACAACAAATTCTTGGTAGGCCGTGCGGGATTCGAACCTGCGACCAACGGATTAAAAGTGCTAGTAGGGGCCAGTATTGCACGGCCTTTGTTCCGCTATTTTACTCGGTCGCCCGAGGTATGTTCTTGCTGCGGTAGGCTCATGAATGAATGGCCTCTTTCCGTCGCTCTCGGTCACAACTTGATCGTGATGGATATTGATAGACGTTATTGTCTCTGGCCCTGACCAGAGAGCGACCAGAACCATTCTTCCCGATGACAAGGAACTTCCGTGAATCAGAAGGGGTTAGTTGTGGCGTGGAAGCAATTTGCACACCTTGCACACATGCACACTAGGAGAGTGCAGCGGTGACTTTCTCAGGCTCATCGCGGCGCTAGTAGCGGGTTCGCTTAACCGATTTTAGAAGCCAAGGCCTGCTCGGATACCAACTGTACAGTTGCTGGTATTTCCGGTCCGCCTCTGGTCGTAGTTATGGTTTGGTTAGTGTTATTTGTGAAAGGTGAGCTGGCGAGTCTGGCACACCCTGCACACCCCGTATATGTGTTGAAGAGGGGATCGCACTGTCTGCGTGCCCAGCACATCATGCACACCAGTTCAAGGGAGAACGAAGGATATGCGCTTCGCCTCAAGACGAATCGTGTGCTCCTTCCGACAGCCGCTGCTTGGCTACTTCCGGTTTCGCCCCAAGACAGACATCACAGCTTCATATAGACCTTAGATAATCGGGCGGCACGACACAAGCGGACAAACGACTTTACCCCGCTACAGGACTTTCTCGTCTTCGTCTTCGTCTTCGTCCATAGTCAGACAGAGCAATGCTTCTTCCGCCGCCTCAGCAAAGTGATGCTCGCGGTGCAGTAGAGTCCAACCAAATTTCCCAGGGTCAACCAACTTTAAACCAAACCTGTTAGGGATCATCACAGCTTTTTCTACGACTACATGTTTTAGCTCCCCGTCCTTGATATGTTTCATAACATCGGGAAGTCTGTGAGCAGGAAAACGCGCGCCGAGAATAACCCGCTTTATCGCCTCTGGTGGTATGTCAGCAACGTAGACGTCGTCACTGACTTTTCTCAGAAGATTAATGGTTCGAATAAAACGCCACTCCCTTTCGTATTCCCACTCTGGGGACTTTGTAATTAAGGTCTGGATCACAGTATCGGGTCTAGGAATTCCGCGTACCTTTTTATTCGTATACCTGACGGCGCAAAGAGTGGCAAATTCTCTTCCTCCCGACGTTGTCATTAGTAATGATGGGTGCGTAATATCAAGCTCGATTACAATCCCGCGATGTTCATCGCCATAATGAGCCCACATGAGCAAATTCAACGGATCCTCGGTCAACGATAACACTCCTAAATCGTCTCTGATCCGGCGGTAATCTAGTAATGCGTTCTCAACAAGACTCTGTTCATTGGCGGAGACTCGTTCATGAACCTCTTTTTCGCTAAGGCTCGGTGAACGATTTCTACAAAATTTCGCAAAATCATCTAAGATAATCTTCCGAGCTGCGCGATCGAATGTCAAATGGCATTCGTATGGGTCGTTAAGGAATTTTGGCTGGGTAAATCTTATCGTCCGATCTTTCAGGAATTTGATTGCCCTGTCGGCTGACATAAACTTGTGAAGTTGGGAGGTACTGCGTAAAGTCATTTGAATCTCAACCGGTTATTTTTTAACAATACTAACTGGAAAAGTGCGAGGAGGCTAGGTGTACGCATCGCAGGAGAATGGCAAATTCTGGCCGAAGGCGGAAGTTCCTCGTAGTCTAGTCTATTAGAACGGTTGCGTAAGTGGCAAGCAGGGTCTGGGCAACCGGCGAGGCGGCCGAATTTAATGTTGAGTCTCGCCCGGCGTCAGCAGCCAAGAGCGCAGCACGTTTTAGCCGTTGTAGCAGGGGGCGAGGGGAAGCTTGACTAGATCACCGGGGACCTTTGGGAGCAATCGTTCAGCTTGTCAAAGTGAACCATTTTCGCGGTGCTAGCGGCGATCTCAACCTTCTTAGTCAGAAAAACTCCGGTGACGTTGAGGACCGGACAGGACCAGAGTAATTACCCTTAAGCGAGGCCCTGTCTTTTGTCACTGCGGTGCAGTATGCTAAGCATTCCTGCTGCGAAGAGGGCAGAGAGGGGGACAAGCGCCCCTGCACAGCCTGCCCACGCTGCAGACTGTTATGGCCTCAGTAGTAGAACCGTAGTCAAGCTCCTCGTAGCTTAGCGCATCCACGAAAATCTGGTCGGGATCGGGGGAGCAGCGAATGTCCGACACCTTCAAGAAAATGCGCTCCGAGCGTTGACCTGTCGCCCGGTCGTAGAGCTTGCCGGTTAGGAACTCAGGGTTGTCGAGGGCGAGCAGCGATTCGTCCAGCGGGATCTCAATTTCGACGAACCCTTCATCTGAAGTGTTACCAAGTATCTTCCCTAATCCGCGGATCTGAATGACGACGCCTTCTGACAAGAGAGTATCCATCCTGGCTAGGTTGCCGCTGTAATCACCTGCCTCATTTGCCGCGTTAAGAGGATATAGGTCGATCGCTTAAGCGTTCAGTGGATTTTTATAGTAGGCAGCACCGCCTGCATTCGTGTTTAGCGGTTCCCCGGACCAGTATTCGATAATTTCCTCGCAGAGCGGGGGAGTTGCGGGGCGTTTTCGAAGACACAACCCCGCAAGTTTTCCGGGAGGCTGACCCAATCAGAGTAGCCTTGTACGGGTTGCAGATGGGTTCGCCCATATTTTGCCTGAGAACACATGAAGATGTCCGGCAGGCAGGCCGGCTGCGCTGGCGAAGCAGCTCAATCGCCTTGTCGTTCAGCAAGATGAACCGGCGCTTGCCGTTCTTAGTGTTTGGTAAATACCACTGTTCCTTGTCGAGGTCGATCGAGTTCCAGCGTGCCTGTAATACCTCGTTCCGGCGAGCGCCAGTCATGAGCAGGAAGCGCAGCGCGTCGGCTAGTGAACGGTTTGGTTCCTCGTCGAGCGCGGTCAAAAACGAGCGGAGTTCACTACCCGGCAAATCGCGCTGTCATTGGTTATTTTCCTGATGCATGCGTATTCCCCGTACCGGGTTTGCCCCGTCAAGCTTGCCCCAGATGATGGCAAGGTTAAAGCATCGCTTGAGCAGCGCAAGATCGCGGTTGGCGGTGGCAGCACACCTCTGTATATGTAGGCGGTCATGGAAATCTTGGATGGCATGACTGCTGATCTGGAGATTGGTAGATCGCCGAACTCAGGCAAGATGTTCCGCATCCGCCCCTTGTCGTCCTTGGCACTGCGCTTTGTAGCGTATGCATGAGGCAGATAGGCATCGGTTACAAACTGCCGAAGCGTTAGTTCCGAGGCTACTTCAACTGCCACCGCTGCTTGAGGATCGACCCCGTTAGCGACCTGACGGCGACAATCCAGTGCACGCTGCCTAGCCTCCGTTACGTCCATTTTGCGGATAATCCCCAAGCTTCGTGCTGCACTTGGTACCGTTGAACGAGTAGCGCAAGAGAAAATACTTGCGGCCGCTTCGGTTGACGATGATGCGCAGTCCCGCAACCTCGGTGTCGGAGCACTCACTCTCCTTGGCCTTAGCAGCTTCTGGGTGCGGTGGGAGCGCATCGATAACTTTTTTGTTAAAGCGAAATTGTCTGTTCATGCATTGAGGTCCTTGGTGGTAGGTTGTGCGCTGATAAGAGCGCGGAAGATGCTCCGGGAAGTTCGAATCCGTGGAGCAGTCCGTACCAGAAGCTTGCGAAACCGAATGGCTGAGGCCGACTTGGGCTATTTAGAGGGCACAATCGTTGGTGGACTACTCTGGCCGTTTCTGGTCTATTTCCGGTCCTGGTGGCGGTTTGCGGTGCTTTTAGCAGGTTCTAGTCGTCTGGGCGACCCTTAATGGGTAGAGGGAATCAATTCACGAGTCAGGAATTCTTAGCGCCGGGCTATTTCATAGCCTCGGTACATTGAGGTATGCTGATGGCAGTACGTGTGCCTACCGTTATCTTGATAGCTTGCACGTCAAATGATGAAAGGCTAGAATTGTAAAGTGACCAATCTTTTGCGATCTTATGCTTCCGTTAAAAATGATAGTAACGAAATGTCGTAATCATTTAGGGAAGATTTTTCTTATTGTGTAAGGATTTATAGTGGAAAAAAATAAAGCTTACGACTTCCCCGAGCATTTTCGCGATTTTGTGTTAATGCCGAAATTTGAAGAAAATATAGAAACCTTGGCGTCGTTGGCTGAGCTCGAGGACTGGGATTATAAGGTGACGCCAATGTCCCATCCTAAGCCAATTTTAAGAAATTATCTGACTTATACCTATAAGCGGGTGGCTGATGAGAAGAAGATTGCAATAACAGCCGATGAAAGCGCGGCCTGCTGGAATACGGGTCTAATTACTAAGAAGCAAGAGCCAATATTTATCCTCTTCGAGAAAAACAAGTTGGATATGCGGCAGCACTGGCATTTTTCGCGTTTTTGTCGAAAGGGCGAATGGGATCTAAATAAATTCTCTGAACTGCCAGAGATGGCGCACTATTTTGATGACCCGGCTGTTTTAGTATTTGATACGCGTCAAGAATTACGTGTTAACGTTGAGCATATTATTGAAGACAATCTGGATCGATTTCCCGATGAGCTTAAATCAATGAATCCTTTTGGCCTCCAAAATTTGGTGAAGGGCGCCATTGATACTGCTTCTGAAAGGGTGAAGAGGAATTACAAGACCGCGATCCCTCAATATTATCAGGGGGCTATACAGTTACTGTTGCCACTGACTTTGCTAGATCCTGCGCGAGCTGATCTTGCGCTTGTTGTTGACCGATTTAGTGGTTTTTATCGCGGAGCAACTTGCTTGACACTCGATATGGCATATAACAACGCCCGTCAGTTAGCTCGACCCGATAGGGATTGGCTGACTCCGTAATCTAGTACATTCTCGTTGTCGTATCAATATTTGAGCTTGCCCCACCTAACGTAAGCTCAAATTTGATTTCGGATATTTGGTATTGGAAGTTTTTAAGTCTGCGAGCTCGCATATTTAGAATAATCTCGAAGGGAAATCATGTATAACTTACTGATGACGGCAGGTGAAGGTAATTGGGATCAGCCAACGTGGATCGTAAATAGTAGTCGTTATCTGGAGTATACAAATAATGTTATTGCTGAAAGATTTAGGCAGCTTAGTGATGATGTGATTTTGAGCTTGCTGAATCTGCCTACACTTTTCACCTACGAAAGCTATCTTCACGCCCCTGCTTACGTTGGCCGAATAACTAGTATCGAGAGGCGACTGCAGGATCTGAAAATCGGCTTCGCAAGAGACCCTAATGTGCCGATGATTCAGTATGAGGCTTTGCAGAAAATGGCAAATGACCTTGATATATCGGATGCTTGGGAATGGAATAGGACGCATTGGGCGATCAAAGACGTTGACCTCACAGCAGTTCTGCGAGCCCATGGAATTATTGGTGACATTGCGCTAGCGGCGCAACCACGCCCACCTAAGGTCTTCATTTCATATTCTTGGGATACCCCTGAGCACTCACAATGGGTCGCATGGCTTGGTAGTCATTTGCGATCGCAAGGAATTGATGTTGTGCTTGACCAATGGTATCTGCATGGGGGAATGGATGTGGCGAACTTCATGGCAAGCTCGCTGCGTGACGCGGATAGAGTCCTTGTTATTTGCACAGAGAATTACGCGCATCGTGCCAATACTCTTGTAGGTGGAGTGGGATTTGAAAGTATGATCGTGAGCGGTGAGTTGATGAGCAGCGTAGGGAGTTCAAAATTTATACCTATTTTAAAGCAGGAATCAAGACCTCCTGTTCTTCCAACCGTTTTGAATGGCAGGTATTTCTATAATCTGTCGGATGGGGAGCAATTTCAACGTGAATTAAGCGCGCTGATTAGGGAGCTACATGGCGTACGTACACCGATTCCACCGCTTGGGGCACGACCGCAATTTTGACCTAAACCAGCACCCGCTGAACCTCGTAGATGCTGCTGATTACCGATGAGGGCAAAGATCTTCTAAAATGCTTGTAGCAACGCTAGGAGTTACTTTATTTTAGGTTTGGCGAACGAGGTCATTTGATCAACTTTGATCGCAAATCTGCTGAGCCGTGCATTTTCTTTCTGGTTGTGTGAGTAGCTGGGGAATATTCTTGGGCAAGCAATCTAGCCGCCCTGCATGCCAAACACACCGTGCGCATACGGCACATTGGTTATGACGGAGTACGGAGCAGGCGGCACATGCCGTACACAGGATAACGAGGAGAAGTGAAACGACACCCGCACGCCCCGCACACCCGGCACACCGAACGCACCTCATCGTCGGAGGAGCGAAGCAGCCAGCACATTCAGCACACTCAGCTCTACTAGAATCGTAGTAAGCCGCAGCGCTGAGGCGAGCATGCTAACGTACCGCGCAGGCAAGTGCGTGTAGTTGTGGAGCTCGATACATCCAAAAACCAACGGACAACGTAACATCGTTGTAGTGTTTATAGCTGGTTAAAGAGGAGTGAAAGCTTGGATAGATCATTTGACCCCATTCGGAGCAATTGGCCAGCTCGTTAAAGTGGACACTTTTTACGTGCTAGGGCCGATTTACACCTGCCTAGTCAGAGAAATTTCGATGTCGGCGTGCTCGACGGCGTTTTACTCACTCTGCATACGCATACGCATTCGTGCCGTGAAGCGTCCGTCGTCGAACTCTGTAGAACTATGGCGCAATTGCTACGTTGTACTAGACATGTCCAATCCTCCTTCACCATTGCCACCGGTCTCTTGAAGAGCCGGGCGGTGGCGTCCATACTTCGCTGCCTACTTCTCTTATGCCCACTGAAGGGCCCAGTATGGAGTTGGCGGAAGCAACCCGACTGGCCAGTCACAGACCACTTAGCGTCTGCGTTTCCTGTTGCCATGAAGCAATATTAGCCGTCCAGGTCCGCGTATGCAAAAGGATTTGCACGCGCACGCTACCAAGGTTGGCCATTGCCAACGAATAGTTACGTTCGACTCCCCATGCATTAGTTGAGCAGGATAGAACTGCATGTATATGGCCCGACAACCGAAGTTCTAAAGACGCAATGTCTTCTAACACCGAAATCAGGCAACCCAGGATGTTTCCAAGGCGACCAGAGAGAAACCAGAAAAGCAAAAAGCCCACGAACCGAAATTCGTGGGCTTCTCGATAATTCTTGGTAGGCCGTGCGGGATTCGAACCTGCGACCAACGGATTAAAAGTCCGCTGCTCTACCAGCTGAGCTAACGACCCAAGGAGGCAGCATTATAGCGGGCGATCCTGCATCGCGCTAGGCCTGCCGCATAAATTTCTGCGAAGAACTACTCAAGACAACGCCGACGTCACCTTCAGCACCTCGTCCGCCGTAGTCACGCCTTCGACCACCTTCATGGCGCCGGCAATGCGCAATGGCTTCATGCCATCGTGAACACTCTGCTGGCGCAGCGCCACCAGGTCGCCCGCACCCCGCATCAATTTGCCAAACCCCTCACTCACACTCAACAGCTCATAAATCCCGGTCCGGCCCCGATAGCCAGTCTGGCGGCATTCCGGACACCCAATGGGCCGGTACACAACCACAGGCTTGGGAATCTTCCACGCACCGCCAACGCTGTCCCACACATCGTCGCTCAACTCGCCACCGGGTGTCTTGCAGGCAGGGCAGAGCGTGCGTACGAGGCGCTGGGCCATCACGCCGATCAACGTCGCCTCAAGCAGGTAATCCGGCACGCCCAGTTCGATCAGCCGCATCACCGCCGAAGGCGCGTCGTTCGTGTGCAGCGTCGAGAACACCAGGTGTCCGGTCAGCGCGGCCTGGATCGCCATCTCGGCCGTCGGCAGGTCGCGGATCTCGCCAACCATGATGATGTCCGGGTCCTGGCGCATCAATGAGCGCACGCCATCGGCGAACGACAGATCGATCCCCGGCTGCACCTGCATCTGGTTGAAGGCCGGTTCGACCATTTCGATCGGGTCTTCCACCGTGCAGACGTTGACTTCGCTCGTCGCCAGCGCCTTGAGCGTCGTGTACAGCGTGGTCGTCTTGCCCGAGCCGGTCGGGCCGGTCACGAGGATGATGCCGTGCGGGCGCTTGGTCAGGCGATCCCAGCGCAGGGCATCGTCAGCCGGGAAGCCCAGCTCGGGCAATGTCTTGACGACGACTTCAGGGTCGAAAATACGCATCACGAGCTTTTCCCCGAACGCGGTGGGCATCGTCGACAGGCGCAATTCGACTTCCTGGCCGCCGGCGGTGCGGGTTTTGATGCGGCCATCTTGCGGGCGGCGCTTTTCAATCACGTCCATCCGCCCCAGCAATTTGATCCGCGCCGTCATCGCAATCATGACCACGGCCGGCACCTGGTAGACCTGGTGCAGCACGCCGTCGATGCGAAACCGTACGACAGCAAATTCACGTTTGGGTTCCAGGTGAATGTCCGAGGCGCGCTGCTCGAAGGCGTAACCCCACAGCCAGTCGACAATATTGACGATGTGCTGGTCATTGGCGTCGAACTGCTTGTTCGCCTTGCCCATTTCAACCAACTGCTCGAAGTTGTTGCGCATCGCGACGTCTTGCCCGCTGCTGCGGTTGGCGTCGCGTATCGACTTGGCCAGCGCAAAGAATTGCGAAATATACTGGGCGATGTCGAGCGGGTTGGCCAGCACCAGTTCGATGCGGCGCCGGGCGACTTTCGCGATCTCGGCTTCCCATTCGGTCAGCGCCGGATCGGCCGTGGCCACCACCAGCGTCGTGGCCGTCATTTCCACCGGCAGGATATTGAAGCGCGCCGCGTAGCCGGCCGACATCACATCGGCCACTTTCGTGAAATCGATCTTGAGCGGATCGATGCGGATGAAGGGCAGGCCGACCTTGGCCGCGC
>Ga0308157_10008969_pt1 | contig 11221 bp, 4 predicted proteins | sample PhyBR1_FD_201035 | JGI IMG/M metagenome (GOLD analysis project Ga0308157, IMG submission 201035) | Phyllosphere microbial communities from UC Gill Tract Community Farm, Albany, California, United States - DLSLB.R1 | ecosystem: Host-associated > Plants > Phyllosphere > Unclassified | place: USA...
GCGATACTGGCCGCCGACTTCGAACAGCGCGGTGGTGATCTGGCCGAGGGAGCAGACGCGGACGGCTTCCATCAGTTTGTCGAATACGTTGGCGTTGTCGATGGCGGCTTGTTGCAAGGCTGCCAGTGCTTGCGGGGATTCGGCCGCGTGGCGCTTGTGGAAATCTTCCAGGCGGTTGAGCTGCGATTGCTTTTCGTCGTCGGTGGAGCGTGCCAGTTCGATCTGCGCCGGTGCTTCCGCGCCTTTCGGATTGCGGAAGGTGTTGACGCCGATGATGGGCAGGGTGCCGTCGTGCTTCTGGTGCTCGTACAGCATTGATTCCTCCTGGATCTTGCCGCGCTGGTAGCCGGTTTCCATCGCGCCCAGCACGCCGCCGCGTTCGGCGATGCGTTCGAATTCCTGCAGCACGGCTTCTTCCACCATGTCGGTCAGTTCGTCCATGATGAACGAGCCCTGATTCGGATTTTCGTTCTTGGCCAGGCCCCATTCGCGGTTGATGATCAGTTGAATTGCCAATGCCCTGCGCACCGATTCGTCGGTCGGCGTGGTGATGGCTTCGTCGTAGGCGTTGGTGTGCAGCGAGTTGCAGTTGTCGTAGATGGCGATCAGCGCTTGCAGCGTGGTGCGGATGTCGTTGAAGTCGATCTCCTGCGCGTGCAGCGAACGGCCCGAGGTCTGCACGTGGTATTTGAGTTTCTGCGAACGGTCGTTGGCGCCGTATTTGTCGCGCATGGCGATAGCCCAGATGCGGCGGGCGACGCGTCCCAGTACCGTGTATTCCGGATCCATGCCGTTGGAGAAGAAGAACGACAGGTTGGGTGCGAAGTCGTCGATGTGCATGCCGCGTGCCAGGTAGGCTTCCACGAACGTGAAGCCGTTTGACAGCGTGAACGCCAGTTGAGAGATCGGGTTCGCGCCGGCTTCGGCGATGTGGTAGCCGGAGATCGATACCGAGTAGAAGTTGCGCACCTGGTGGTGGACGAAGTATTCCTGGATATCGCCCATCACTTTCAGCGAGAACTCGGTCGAGAAGATGCAGGTGTTCTGGCCCTGGTCTTCCTTGAGGATGTCCGCCTGCACGGTGCCGCGCACGTTTTGCAGCACCCATGCCTTGATCTTGGCGGCTTCGTCGGCGCTCGGCTGGCGCTTGTTCTCTTCGGCGAATCTGGCGATCTGCTGGTCGATCGCAGTGTTCATGAACATCGCCAGAATCGTTGGCGCCGGGCCGTTGATGGTCATCGATACCGAGGTGCTTGGGCTGCACAGGTTGAAGCCGTCGTACAGCACTTTCATGTCGTCCAGCGTGGCGATGGAGACGCCGGAGTTGCCGACCTTGCCGTAGATGTCCGGACGCAGCGCGGGATCGGCGCCGTACAGCGTCACCGAGTCGAACGCGGTCGACAAACGCTTGGCGTCCATGCCGGTGGAGACCAGTTTGAAGCGGCGGTTGGTACGGAAGGCGTCGCCTTCGCCGGCGAACATGCGGGTCGGGTCTTCACCTTCGCGCTTGAAGGCGAACACGCCGGCAGTGAAGGGGAAGGAGCCCGGCACGTTTTCCAGCATCAGGAAGCGCAGGATTTCGCCATGGTCTTCATAGCGTGGCAACGCTACCTTGCGGATGCGCGTGCCGGACAGCGTGTGCTGCACCAGACGTGTGCGGATTTCCTTGTCGCGGATCTTGACCACGTAGTCGTCGCCGCTGTAGGCCGCTTGCATGTCGGGCCATTGCGCCAGCAGTTTCCTGGCGCCGGCGTCCATATCGGTGTCGCGCTCGGCGATCAGGTCGTCCAGGTCTGCGGTCTTGTTGGCGATGGCCAGCATGCGCCTGGTTTCGCTGAGCTGCTGACGCTCGCGCGCCAGCGTGACCTGCTTGCGCGTATGGCGATGGTAGCCGCGCACGGTGTCGGCGATCTCCGCCAGGTAGCGTGCGCGCGCCGGCGGCACGATGACGTTCTTGCCGCTGGAGTGGCGGATATCACTGACCGGCAGCTTCGATGGCTGCGCGCGCAGGCCGAATTCCGCCAGCTTGGGCAGCAAGCCCTGATACAACGCGGTGACGCCGTCGTCATTGAAGCGCGAGGCTTGCGTGCCGTAGACCGGCATTTCCTCGGGGCGCTTGCTCCACAGTTCGCGGTTGCGCTGGTACTGCTTGGCGACGTCGCGCAGCGCGTCCTGCGCGCCTTTGCGGTCAAACTTGTTGATGGCGATGAAGTCGGCGAAATCGAGCATGTCGATTTTTTCCAGCTGCGAGGCGGCGCCGAACTCCGGCGTCATCACATACATCGACACGTCGACGTGCGGCACGATGGCGGCGTCGCCCTGGCCGATGCCGGAGGTTTCAACGATGACCAGATCAAAGCCGGCCACCTTGCAGGCGGCGACGACGTCCGGCAGCGCTTGCGAAATCTCTGAGCCGGCTTCGCGCGTGGCCAGCGAGCGCATAAATACGCGCGACTGGCCGGCCCAAGGATTGATGGCGTTCATGCGGATGCGGTCGCCCAGCAATGCGCCGCCGGATTTGCGGCGCGATGGGTCGATGGAGATCACGGCGATGTTCAAGGCATCGCCCTGGTCGAGACGGATGCGGCGTATCAGTTCATCGGTCAGCGAGGATTTACCGGCGCCACCGGTGCCGGTGATGCCCAGCGTGGGCACTGGCAGGCCTTCGGCAGCGGCCAGCAGTTCGGCGCGCAGCGGCGGCGCGGCCTTTTCGTTTTCGAGTGCGGTGATCAGTTGCGCCAATGGGCGGTGGTGGGTGGCGATGTCGTCGCCTTCACGCAGCGGTGCCAGCGAAGTAGGGGAGTATTGCGACAGGTCGATGTCGCACTGCTGCACCATCCACTGGATCATGCCGACGAGGCCCATGCGCTGGCCATCTTCCGGGCTGAAGATCCTGGTGACGCCGTAAGCGTGCAGTTCTTCGATTTCATGCGGGACGATGACACCGCCGCCGCCGCCAAACACCTTGATGTGTGCACCGCCGCGCTGGCGCAGCAGGTCGATCATGTATTTAAAGTATTCAACGTGGCCGCCCTGGTAGCTGGAGATGGCAATGCCTTGCACGTCTTCCGCCAGTGCGGCGGTGACCACTTCATCCACCGAGCGGTTGTGGCCGAGGTGGATGACTTCCACGCCGTTCGATTGCAGGATGCGGCGCATGATGTTGATCGAGGCGTCGTGGCCGTCGAACAGCGAGGCCGCCGTGACGAAGCGGATTTTGTTCGCTACGCGCGGCGGCTGGTCAGCGACGGCCGCGATGTTCGGAGTCGAGAGGTCGTTCATTGGTGTCCCTGATAATTTTTTTGTTCATTATATGACGTTTACGTAAACGTCAAATGGTATGGGTTCCCGCGTGCGCGGGAAGACGGCTCAGGCGGCGCGCTGTTCGGCAAATTGCGTCAGCAGGCGGGTCTTGTCGGCGCGGAAGGTGGCGACGGCGGCTTCCTTCACGTGGCCAAAGCCGCGCACCTTCTCCGGTAGCGAGGCCAGGTCCACAGCGGTGGCGTGGTTGTCCGCGTTCAGCTGCCCGGTCAGCGTCATCACCATGTCGCGGTATTCGGCGATCAGCGCGCGCTCCATCTTGCGCTCTTCGGTGTAGCCGAAGAGGTCGAAGGCGCCGCCGCGCAGACCCTTGAATTTGGCTAGCAGCTTGAAAGCGCCCCACATCCACGAGCCGAATTCCGCCTTTACCAGATGGCCCTTGCCGTCCTTCTTGGCAAACAGTGGTGGCGCCAGGTTGAACTTCACGCTGAAGTTGCCCTCGAATTGCTGCTTGAGCTGTTCGACGAAGCGGCCATCGGTGTACAGGCGCGCCACTTCGTATTCGTCCTTGTAGGCCATCAGCTTGAAATAGTACTTGGCGACTGCGGTGGACAGCTTGTTGTTCAGGCCCAGCGCCGTTTCGCGCGCGCGTACTTGTGCCACCAGTTCCGAATAGGTGTTGGCATAGGCGGCGTTCTGATACGCGGTGAGGAATTCCATGCGCTTGGCGACGATGCTGTCCAGGCTTTGCGGCATTTGCAGCACGATAGGCTGCGCTGGCGTTGCCACGCGTTCGACGCGCTTCAGGTCCACGGCGGCGCGGCGGCCCCACAGGAAGCTCTTCTTGTTCGAGCCGACGGCCACGCCATTCAGTTCAATCGCGCGCAGCAGCGATTCTTCTTTCAGCGGGATGCGGCCGCGTTGCCAGGCGTAGCCCAGCATGAACAGGTTGGCGGCGATCGAATCACCCATCAAGGCGGTGGCCAGCTTGGTGGCGTCGATGAAGTCCGCCGCGCCGTCGCCGACCGATTCCTCGATCAGCGCGCGCACATCGGCGGCCGGGTATTGCCAGTCGGCGTTTTGCGCGAAGGTGCCGGGTGGCTGTTCGTGCAGGTTGACGATGGCCAGCGTGCGGCCCGGACGCATCTTCGATACCGCGTCGGCGGCGCCGGCAGTCAGCATGTCGCAGCCGAGGATGACGTCCGCCTCACCGGTGGCGATCCGTTGCGCACGCAAGTGCGATGGCGTGCGCGCGATCTTCACGTGCGACGTGACCGAGCCGTTTTTCTGCGACATGCCGGTCATGTCCAGCACCGATGCGCCTTTGCCTTCGATGTGCGCGGCCATGCCCATCAGCGCGCCGACGGTGATGACGCCGGTGCCGCCAATGCCGTTGATGAGGATGTTGTACGGATGATCGCACTCCGGCAGCACAGGCGCGGGCAGCGCATCCCAGCCGTCATCGGTTTGCGTGGCGCCAGCCTTGGTTTTTTTCAGCGCGCCGCCTTCCACCGTGACGAAGCTTGGGCAGAAGCCTTTCACGCACGAGTAGTCCTTGTTGCAGGACGATTGATCGATGGTGCGCTTGCGGCCGAATTCCGTTTCCTTCGGCAGGATGGACACGCAGTTCGATTGAATGCCGCAGTCGCCGCAGCCTTCGCATACGGCTTCGTTGATGACCATGCGCTTGGCGATGTCCGGATACGCGCCGGTTTTACGGCGGCGGCGTTTCTCGGCGGCGCAGGTCTGGTCGTAGATCAGTACCGATACGCCGGAAATTTCTCGTAGCTCGCGCTGCACTGCATCCATGTCTTTGCGGTCGTGCAGCGAGACGATGGCGGGCAGGGCGCTGCGGTCGGTGTAGCGCGCCAGGTCTTCCGTCACCAGCGCGATGCGCTTGACGCCTTCAGCTGCCATCTGCTGCGCGATCATCGGCACCGAGGTCTGGCCGTCCACCGGCTGGCCGCCGGTCATGGCCACCGCGTCGTTGTAGAGGATCTTGTAAGTGATGTTCACGCGTGCCGCAACCGCCGCGCGGATCGCCAGGTAGCCGGAGTGGAAGTAGGTGCCGTCGCCGAGATTCTGGAACACATGCGGCACTTTCGAGAACGCGGCCTGGCCGATCCATGGCGCACCTTCGCCGCCCATGTGGGTGGTCAGCTTGTTGTACTCGGGGTAGATCGAGGTGGCCATCACGTGACAGCCGATGCCGGCCAATGCGAACGAACCGTCCGGCACCTTGGTCGAGGTATTGTGCGGGCATCCGGAGCAGTAGAACGCTGGACGGAAAGGTGTATTGATGGCCTTCTTCAGCACCGCATCCTTCTCATCGAGGAAGGTCAGGCGAGCCTTGATCTGCTGCTCGATGTGCGCATCGCTGATGTAGCGCGCGACGCGGCTGGCGATCACGCGTGCCACCTGCGATACCGAGAAGTCAGCCTTCGGCGGCAGCAGCCATTCACCGCGCGGCGCCACCCATTCGCCCTTGTCGTCGAACTTGCCGATCACGCGTGGACGCACATCGTCGCGCCAGTTGTACAGCTGTTCCTTTAGCTGGTATTCGACGAACTGGCGCTTCTCTTCCACCACCAGGATCTCATCAAGGCCTTGGGCAAACTCGCGTACGCTGTCCGGCTCCAGCGGCCATGGCATCGCCACCTTGAACAGGCGCAGGCCAACCTCGGCGGCCATCGCTTCATCGATGCCCAGTTCTTCCAGCGCTTCCAGCACGTCCAGATACGATTTGCCGGAGGCGATGATGCCCAGCTTCGCATCCTTCGAATCGATGGTGGTGTGATTCAGCTTGTTCTCGCGCGCATAGGCCAGCGCGGCGTAGATTTTGTAGTCCTGCATCAGCGCTTCCTGATTGCGTGCCTGCTGGCCCAGCGGCACGGAGGACAGGCGGGCATTCAGGCCGCCGGGCGGCATGACGAAGTCTTTCGGTATCTTGACGTCGACGCGGAACGGATCGGCGTCGATCGAGGCCGACGATTCCACCGTGTCCGCCAGCGCCTTGAAAGCCACCGCGCAGCCGGAGAAGCGCGACATGGCCCAGCCATGCACGCCCAGGTCCAGGTATTCCTGCACATTGCAAGGGTAGAGCACCGGCACCATACAGGCTGAGAAGATGTGGTCCGACTGGTGCGGCAGCGTGGACGAATACGCGCCGTGGTCGTCGCCCGCCACCAGCAGCACGCCGCCGTGTTTCGCCGTGCCGGCGTGGTTCATGTGCTTGAACACATCGCCGCAACGGTCGACGCCAGGGCCTTTGCCGTACCACATCGCGAATACGCCGTCGTACTTCGATTCGCCGATCAGGTCCACCTGCTGCGAGCCCCACACCGCTGTCGCCGCCAGGTCTTCGTTCACACCCGGCACGAACTGCACATTGTGCGTTTCCAGGTGCGGCTTGGCCTTCCACAGGTTCTCATCCAGGCCGCCCAGCGGCGAACCGCGATAGCCCGAAATGAAGCCGGCGGTATGCAGGCCTGCGGTCTTGTCGCGCACGTGCTGGATCATCGGCAGGCGCACCAGCGCCTGGATGCCGGACAGGAAGATCTTGCCGTTGGTGGAAGTGTATTTGTCGTCGAGGCTCACGGACGTGAGCGAGCTGGTGCCGTCTGGCATGGCGGTGTCTCCGTTTTTGTCATTGGATCGTGCTCGAACAGGGAAACGCCGGGTGGACGTGCCAGGCTCAAGCCGTCATGCCGCCTGGTTGGCGGCTGACTCCCAGTATGGGCGCGAGTTGACGTATACGGAAATACCGAATGCCGATAGGGGTATAAGAAAAAGTGATGGCTCTACGGGGCGATCTGTGGCGCCCAGCGTAGCGGACGGTTCTTGCTGGCCGCTGCCGGCGTAGCCTCGGGCAACGCCCAGTTGGCCGCATCGCCGAACAGGTTCAGCAACTTGGCTTCCGCTACTTCATCGGTCGAGGAGCCGCCGCCGAACAAGTCCTTGGTTTCGCTCAAGTAGAGCGGCTTGCTATCGGCGGTGACATCGATCAGCCGTTCGCTCTTGCCAACCTTCAGCTTGTATTTTCCGGGCGGGAGCGTGAACGCCAGATAGCCGTGATAGCTTGGCATGAAGCGTGCGGCCTTGTCGTCGCTGTCATCCATCTTTTTTAACGAGAAGGTGGTGGGGATCTCGTGGATATAGGTTTCGTGGCGCGGGCTGCTGCGGCTGTCATTGATGAAGATCAGGTTGGCGGCCGGGGCCAGCGCCAGCGCGCCAGGTTGCAGCGCAGGGACCGAGCTGATGCCGGCATCGGCCAGTGCGCGGCGGGCTTTTTCGCTGCTGATCAGTTGGTTCAGCGCATGCTGGATGTTGGCGGCGCCGGCATAAAACGCTTCTTTTGGGTCGTACTTGGTGCCTGAATAACCGCCCTGGTTGACATGGCGCGCATGCCAGACGGTTTTCCCGCGCTGGCGGTCGACCACCGCGATCTCCATCGGTGTGTTCAGGCGGAATGTGCAGAAGAAGCCGCAGTTGACTGGCGTGACAAAATCGCTGACGCGCCAGTCGACCAGTGCGATATAGCGCCGCGTGCCAGCGCGCTCGCCCAGCTCGGCCACCGTGGCCGGTACCGGGGATGGCTGGTCTGGATACGTGTCGATGGTAATCGGGTGCATCGCCAGCTTCTGTTCAGGATCGGTGGCGCTGGCGGCGAAGCCGGTGCAGATCCATGACTGCACCAGTTGCTGGTTGCTGCCCGCTGAGCTGCCGAAGAAGGTTTTCTTGATCTTCGGATCGCATTGGTCGGCAGTGGTAAGGATAGCAACGTCAATGTCGCCAAGTTCGAGCGGGTCGGTAGCTTCGCGCTCGATCAGCTCGAAAAACGGCTGCTTCATTAAATAGGGATTGTACGGCGTGGCGGCGTGGGCGCTGCTGCAAAGTAGGCTCAGCGCCAGCAGGCGGAGACGGTGGGACATGAGGTTCCTTTCTGATTAACCTCACTATTATATTTCCATATGGAAATTTACCGTCTACTCCAGCGTGTGCGTTCCCGGCCACGTTCCGGAACTGATCAGTTGCGCGCTGACCTGTCCCACCAGCTTGCTGATTGCGGCGGCAGCGTTGGTCAGCGGAATGTTGCGTGAAGAACACAATACAACTGTGCGGGAAATCGAGGGGGCATGGATGCGCTGCGCGCGCAAGGCGCCGCGCTGCAATTCGTCCAGGACAGGTGCTGATGGCAGCAGGGTCGCGCCCATGTCCGCCAGCAGCGCGGACTTGAGGATGGCAATGGAGTTGATTTCGATCACATTACCGACGCTGAGCCCGGCCGCGCGCGCCACGCTTTCGATCCGTGGACGCACGCCGTGTTGGAGGCCAGGCAAGATCAACGTGGTCGCCAGTGCTTGTTGTAGGGTAAGTGAATGCTCACCTCTGGCGTACGCTGCATCGGCGCGGCAGATGAAATGGAGTTCCTCTTCCGCCAGCGGCGCGGTGGCGAACTGGCTCAGCTGGCCATCGTCAAATAGCACGGCCAGGTTGACGCGACCGGACTTCAGCTGGTCGCTCAGATTGCCGGTCAGCTCTTCGGTCAGCTGCAGCGTGATTTCGGGATATTGCGCACGGGTCGCGGTCAGCAAGGGCAGGGCCAGCGCGCCGGAGATGCTGTGCGGGAGTCCCAGCGTGACGCTGCCGCTGGGCCGCTCGGCCGATTGCGCCACCGCCGAGCGCGCGTCCGCCACCTGCTTGAGGATGGCCTGGGCGTGTTCGTAGAAGACCTTGCCGGCATCGGTGCTAAGCACGCCCTGGGCGGTCCGGTGCAGCAACTGCACGCCCAATTCCTCCTCCAGCTGGCGCAATTGCTGGGTCAGCGCGGGCTGGGCGACGTGCAGGATCAGCGCCGCGCGCGACAGCGAACCGTGATCGACGATAGCAACAAAATAACGTAGCTGGCGTAGTTCCATGTAAATTTTAATTTCGGTAGGAAACGTTTTGTTATACTGGATGCATGACGGGGTAGTGTCCAGCTTCTATTTGATGGGTATTCGTATGTTAAAGAAAGTCGATTCCTCCCAGCTTAAAATCGGCATGTATATCCACGACCTGAGCTGCGACTGGATGACCCACCCATTTGTCCGCAACCGTTTCCTGCTGTCCAGCGACGATGAAATCCGTAAGATCCTCAACGCTGGCATCCACGATGTTGTCATAGACAGTTCCAAGGGCCTGGACATTGAGGATGCGCCGACGCTGGCCGAAGCGCAAGCTGCCACCGAGCGCGAAATCGTCGAGATGGTGGCCAAGGCGCCGGTGCAGACGCGCGTGTCGCTGGGAGAAGAAATGCAGCGCGCGGTGCAGATCCGCCACCAGGCGTCGACGCTGGTGCGTAGTGTGATGCAGGATGCGCGCCTCGGCAAGGCCATCGAGCTGGACCAGGTACAACCGGTGGTGCAAAATATTACCGAGTCCATCCTGCGCAATCCCGGCGCGCTGGTCGGCCTGTTGCGCATCAAGAACAAGGACGACTACACTTTCCTGCACTCGGTCAGCGTGTGCACGCTGCTGGTGGCGTTTTGCCGCTCACGCAACCTGCCGGCCGACATCACTCACCAGGCCGGCCTGGGCGGCTTGCTGCATGACACCGGCAAGGCGCTGGTGCCGGATCACATCCTCAACAAGCCGGGGCCGCTGACCGACGAGGAGTTCGCCGTCATCAAGAAGCATCCGGAAGATGGCTACAACATCCTGAAGCAATCGCCGGAGATCGGCCCGATTCCGCTGGATATCACGCTGCACCACCACGAGCGCCGCGACGGCAGCGGCTATCCGGGCAAGCAGGCCAATGACCAGATCAGCGAATTGGCGCAAATGGCCGCTATTGTCGACGTGTACGACGCCATTACCGCAGATCGCTGCTATCACAAGGGTATGCCGGCGGCAGCGGCGCTACGCAAGATTTATGAGTGGAGCAAGTTCCATTTCAATCCGCAATATGCGCAGGAATTCATGCGCTGCGTGGGGATTTATCCGGTGGGCACGATGGTGCTGCTGGAATCGGGGCGCCTGGGCGTGGTGATCGAGCCGCATGAAACCAATCTGCTGGCGCCCAAGGTCAATGTGTTCTTCCACACCAAGAAGAACGTCTACATCAAGCCGGAAACCATTGATTTGTCGCGCGGATTGGGCTTTGGCGGCGGCGACAAGATTGTCGGCCACGAATCGCCGGCCAAGTGGAATGTCGATCCGATGCGCTTCCTCAGCGTCGCTTAGAAGAATTCGGCGGTATCGTTGGATTCGATGGCCTGCAGCAGACCGCCGCTGACCAGCTCGTCGTAGTGGCACACCAGATTGCGGCCATGGCTCTTGGCGTAGTACAGCGCCTGGTCGGCGTGGCCAAGAATGATCACCGGCGCTTCCAGCGCGCTGATGCTGACAAAGCCCACACTCACCGTCACCTTGCCCACTTGCGGGAAGTCATGCGCCGCCACGTTCATGCGGAAGCGCTCGATGATTTTCTTGGCATTGTCCAAGGTGGCCGAACGCAGCAGCACGACAAATTCCTCGCCGCCGAAACGGAACACGCGGTCTTGCGCGCGGAATGACGAGGTCAGCAGGTTGGCGATCAGGATCAGCACCTCATCGCCGTACAAATGGCCGAAACGGTCGTTAACGTGCTTGAAATGGTCGACGTCCACCACGGCCAGCCATTGCTTTTCTTCGTCACAGTGGGCCCGGCGTTCCGGCTCGCCCGGCAGCATGATGGCATCCTGCTCGGTGCTGGCGGCCAGCATCTTGGACAGCTGGTCGTCAAACGTCTTGCGGTTCAGCAGGCCGGTCAGCGAATCGCGTTCGCTGTAATCCAGCAGGTTCTGGAAATTGCGGTAGACACTGACGATGCCGCCGATGACGTGGATGGTTTCACTGGTGTATGGCGTCGGATTGACGATTTCCAGGCAGGTATCCGCCTTGTCACCCAACCAGATTGGCAGCCACAGCGTGTGCTCGT
>Ga0308157_10008970_pt1 | contig 11220 bp, 9 predicted proteins | sample PhyBR1_FD_201035 | JGI IMG/M metagenome (GOLD analysis project Ga0308157, IMG submission 201035) | Phyllosphere microbial communities from UC Gill Tract Community Farm, Albany, California, United States - DLSLB.R1 | ecosystem: Host-associated > Plants > Phyllosphere > Unclassified | place: USA...
GCACCGTGGGCCTGGCGCTGACCGTCAAGACCCGTCCCGGCGATAACCTGATGATCCACAAGGCGATTTCGCTGGGTGGCGCGGGTGACGTGATCGTTGTCGACGGCGCTGGCGACACCAGCAACGCCCTGGTCGGCGAACTGATGATGATGGATGCGCAATCGCGCGGCATCGAAGGCTTCGTGATCGACGGCGCCGTGCGCGACCTGGACGTCTTCGCCCAGGGGGAATTCGGCTGCTTTGCGCGCGCCGTGTCGCACAAGGGACCGTACAAGGATGGCCCCGGCGAGATCAATGTGCCCGTGTCCGTGGGCGGACAGGTGGTCAACCCCGGAGACGTAATCGTGGGCGATGCCGACGGCGTCGTGGTGATCCCGGCCGAATTCGCGTCGGCCGTGCTGGCGCTGGCGCAGAAGAAGGAAGCCGACGAAGCCGTGGCCAAGGAAAAGCTGCGCGCCGGCACCTACACCAAGCCGTGGCTGGAAAAGACCCTGGCCGAGAAGATGGGGGCCGCCAAATGAGCATCGTCGCCGACCGTATCAAGCGCATCAAGCTGTCGCCCAGCGTCGCCGCGCGCGCCATCATCGCCGAACTGCGCGAACAAGGCCGCCGCATCATCGACCTGACGATCGGCGAACCGGATTTCTCGACGCCCGAGCATATCCGTGTGGCGGCAACCGCGGCCATGAACCGTGGCGAAACCAAGTATCCGCCCGCCCAGGGCACGGTCGCCCTGCGCCGCGCCGCTGGCGTCCATCTGCAAGAAGCGACGGGGGTGGACTACCCCGCCGCGCGGATCATCGTCAGCACCGGCGCCAAGCAGGTGATCTTCAATGGGCTGGCCGCCACCTTGAACGAGGGCGACGAGGTGCTGATCCCCGCGCCGTTCTGGGTGTCGTACCCGGACATGGTGCTGGTCAACGGCGGTGTTCCGGTCGCCGTGCAAACGTCGCCCGCCACCGATTACAAGGTCACCCCGGAAGCGCTGGAGCGCGCGATCACGCCGCGCACCAAATGGCTGATGATGAATGCGCCCAGCAACCCGACGGGATCGGTCTACACGGCCGATGAGCTGCGCGGCCTGACCGACGTGCTCAAGCGCCATCCGCACGTCTGGCTGATGACCGACGACATCTACGCCCGCTTGAACTTCACGGGCGAAGCCACCGTCCACCCCTTGCAGGTCGCGCCCGAGCTGGCCGCCCGCACGCTGGTGGTCAATGGCGTGTCCAAGGCTTATGCCATGACGGGCTGGCGCATCGGCTACGGCGCGGGCCCGGATGAACTGATCAAGGCCATGGCCATCCTGCAGTCGCAAAGCACGTCGGGCGCATCGTCCGTCAGCCAGGCTGCGGCGCTGGAGGCGTTGTCGGGTCCGCAGGACTGCGTGGCCGAATTCGCCCGTATATTCCGCGAACGCCGCGACCTGGCGATCGCCGAATTGTCCGGCGCGCCGGGTTTGGCGATTGTCGTGCCGCAAGGCGCGTTCTACGTCTTTCCGGATTGCTCGGGCCTGCTGGGCAAGAAGACGCCCGCGGGCGATGTGATCGCCACCGACACCGACCTGACGCATTACCTGCTGCGCGAGGCCGGCGTGGCCGTCATCGATGGCCACGCGTATGGCGCGCCGGGCACCTTCCGGCTGTCGTTCGCCGCGTCCCTGGACGATATCAAGCAGGGATGCGCCGCTATCCGCGAAGCCTGCGCCAAGCTGGCCTGAGGCTCGCGTCTTTCATTCCAGTACGACCACCACACAAACAGACAAGGGGAATCAACCATGAAACGTCACTCTCTCTTCGCGGCCTGCCTGGGGCTGGCCACGTTGGCGCTGGGCGCCGCTGCCCAGGCCGACCAGGTCGACGACATCAAGGCGCGCGGCGAGCTCGTCTGCGGCACGCTTGGCACCTCGCAGCCGTTCAGCTTCCAGGACGGCGCCACGCGCCAATTGGTGGGCTATGACGTGGACGTGTGCAAGCTCGTTGCCGACAAGCTTGGCGTCAAGGTCAACTACAAGCTGCTGTCGGTGGCGGCGCGCGTGCCGGAACTGAACGAAGGCCGCGTGGACATCCTGGCGGCCAACCTGGGCTATTCGCCCGACCGCGCCGAGCAGATCGCCTTCAGCCACGCCTACTACGTCAGCCCGCAGAAGCTGCTGGTGCGCAAGGACTCGGGCCTGGATTCGGTGGAAGCCCTGAACGGCCGCCGCATCGGCGCCACCAAGGGATCGAGCTCGGAGCGCGAGATCAAGCGCATCCTGAACAAGTCGCAGGTCATCGGCTACGGCGACAGCTCGGCCACCTATCTGGCCCTGCAGCAAAAGAAGGTGGACGCGCAGTTCGCCTCGGAACTGGTGCTGGTGCGCCTGGTGCTGCAAAGCCCGCCGACCGCACCGGTCAGCGTCATCCCCAAGTCGGTGTTCGACGAGCCCTGGGGCCTGGGCGTGCGCAAGTCCGAACCGCGTTTCCTGCAAACGGTGAACCAGGCGCTGGACGAAGCGGAAACCTCCGGCGCGGCCGCCAAGCTGTTCAACAAGTGGTTCGGCCCCGATACGCCGTACAAGCTGGATCGCAGCTTCAAGATCGGCCCCATCGCCGGCTAGGCTGTCGGAGATCGATCGCTTTATGAGCCTACTTGACGCTTCCCAATACCAGCTGCTGCTAAGCGGCATGGTAGTCACCGTGCAGCTGTTCCTGGTTGCCTGGGTCATGGCCTTCACCATCGCGGTGACGCTGGTGGTGGTGCGCGCCACCAACCTGGCGCCGTGTCGCTGGGTGGTGGACGCCTATGTGGAATATCACCGTAACGTGCCGCTGCTGGTGCAGGTGTTGTTCTGGTATTTCGGCATGCCCGAATTGCTGCCCGAGGGCTTCCGGATGTGGCTGTACGACCACAACGCCGAGATGTCGCTGGCCGCGATCGCGCTGGCGCTGGGGTCGGCCGCCTACATCGCGGAAGACATCCGCAGCGGGCTGCGCGCCATTCCCGGCACGCAGTTCGAGGCGGCCCGCGCGCTGGGCGCCAGCTACCTGCAATGCATGCGCTTCGTGATCGTGCCGCAGGCCGTTCGCATTTCGATCCCGCCGCTGGTGGGACGTGCGCTGCTGCTGTTCAAGAACACCAGCGTGGCAATGGCGATCGGTGTGATGGAGCTGACTTATCAGGCCCGCGAGATCGAAAACGAAACCTATCGCACTTTCGCCACGTTCGGCGCGGCGACGATCATGTACCTGCTGGGATCTTTCCTGATCATGGCGGTGGGATCGCGCATCTACGCCCGTTATCGTCTGAACCGCGGAGGCCACGGTGCTTGATCTGCTCTTGCAATACTGGCCGACGCTGCTGGTCGGGCAATATCCCAACGGTCCGCTGGGCGGACTGGCGCTGACGCTTATCCTGGCGGCGCTGGGCCTGGCGATGTCGATGCCGCTTGCGCTATTGATCGCGCTGGCCCGGGTCAGCCCGTTTGGCTGGCTGCGCGTGGCCAGCAAGGCGCTGGTCAACGTCGTGCGCGGCATGCCGTTGCTGATGCTGATCTTCTGGGCCTATTTCGTGGTGCCCAAGCTGACCGGGCAGGTCGTCAGCGGCTTCTGGACGCTGATCTTCGCACTGGTGGTCTATGAAAGCGCGTACCTGTCGGAAGTGATCCGTTCCGGTATCGAGGCGGTGCCGCGCGGCCAGATCGAGGCGTCGCGTTCGCTGGGCGTAGGTTACTGGACGACGATGCGCAAGGTGGTCTTGCCGCAGGCGCTGTTCAACGTGCTGCCCAGCATGACCAGCCAGTTCGTGTCGACCATCAAGGAAACGTCGTTGGGCTACGTCATCAGCGTGAACGAACTGACCTTTGCGGCCAATCAGGTCAACAACCTGGTGCTGACCCAGCCGCTGCAGGTGTTCGGCATCCTGGCCATTATCTATTTCCTGGTGTGCTTCAGCCTGAGCCGCGGCTTGAGCTGGCTGGACTTGCGTATCCGCCGCTCGCGCGCCATGGCCTAGGGGCCTGTGCGAGGCTCCTTTTAGTGTTATCAGGCCCTACGGGAACAAACATGATCAATCTTGAAAAAGTGAACAAGTGGTACGGCGCGCATCATGTGCTGAAGGACGTGGACCTGTCGGTGGCGCGTGGCGAAGTGCTGGTGGTGTGCGGGCCGTCGGGGTCGGGCAAGTCCACCATGATCCGCACGATCAACCGTCTGGAACCGATTGAAAAAGGCCGCATCCTGATCGACGGCGCGGACATCTACGCCAAGGGTGCCAACCTGAACGCGCTGCGCCAGAAGATCGGCTTCGTGTTCCAGCAGTTCAATCTGTTTCCGCACATGAGCGTGCTGGAAAACGTGATTTTCGCGCCGGTCAACATCCGCAAGCAGCCGCGCAAGCAGGCGATGGAGCTGGCGCGCGCCCTGCTTGAGCGGGTGGGCCTGGAACACAAGATCGACGCCTATCCGGGCGCCTTGTCCGGCGGCCAGCAGCAGCGCGTGGCGATCGCCCGCGCACTGGCCCTGCAACCGCCGGTGATGCTGTTCGACGAGCCCACCAGCGCGCTGGACCCGGAGATGGTGGGCGAGGTGCTGCAGGTGATGAAGGGGCTGGCCAAGGACGGCATGACGATGGTGTGCGTAACCCACGAAATGGGCTTCGCGCGCGACGTCTGCGACCGGGTCGTCTTCATGGATGGCGGCGAGATCCTGGAAATGGATACGCCCGAGCGCTTCTTCAGCGCGCCGTCCCATCCGCGCGCGCAGCGCTTCCTGGCCGACATCCTGCATCCGCGCGGCTGAGGTCGCGGCGGCGATGGTAAGGTTGGGGGTTTCCATGCGTTTCGCCTCGACCGCCGCGATGTACACCCTTAAACAGCTAGAGGCTTTCTACTGGAGCTCCGAATTGGGCAGCTTCAGCGCGTCGTCCCGCAAACTGCACACCACGCAGTCGGCCGTGGCCAAGCGGGTGGGCGAACTCGAAGCCTTCGCCGGGTCGCCCCTGTTCGAGCGGCGCGCCAAGAAACTGGTGATGACCCCGCAGGGCCGCAAGCTGTTCGAACTGGCCCGCGAGATGCTGGACCTGAACAGCCGCATCGTGCAGAACATGGCCGATCCGGCCAGTTTCGAGGGCGTGGTGCGGCTGGGCGTGACGGAACTGGTGGGCATGACCTGGCTGGCGCGGCTGATCAATCAGATCAGCCAGCGCTACCCCCGCGTGCAGTTGATGCCCGAGATCGACGGCGGCATCACGCTATACGAAAGGCTGGAACAAGACCAGATCGACCTGGCCATCATGCCGGGGCCGTTCTGGAGCTATCAGTACGATTGCACCCATTTGGGCGCCGTCACCAATGTGTGGATGGCCAGTCCCGCGCTGGACATTGATTTCTCGGCCCGCCTCACGCCGCAGGACCTGGCGCCGTATCCGGTGATATCGCAACCCACGAACTCGGCCTTGTCGCATCTGTACGACGCGTGGTTCGCGGAACAAGGCCTGCCGGTCAAGCGCGTGCTGACCTGCAACAGTTTGGGGATGATGGCGCAGCTGACGATGCTGGGGCTGGGCATCAGCTATCTGCCGGGCGCGTACTTCGCGCCGCTGGTCGAGCGCGGCGCGCTATGCCGGCTGGATGTGCGGCCCGACCTGCCCACCATCAATTACTACGCCGTGCACAAGAAGAACATCGTCAACCCGATTGTGTCGCGGGTGATCGATATCGCGCGCGAGGAATGCGCGTTCGAGGTGGCGGGGGCGTTCTTGCCCCATGTGCCGCCGGCCGCGTTGCGGCCGGAAGCGTAGGCGGCAGGCCGGCGGGCGCCGGCTCCCAAGGCGGCTTAACCGCAGCGGATCGCCGTCATGACGTCCTTGTCGTCCACGATCAGGTTCAGGCGGGTCGCGTTGTACTCCATGGTGACAAGCTGGCCGGGGCGCAGGATGCGCGCGGTGGCGCTGCCGCTGCGCGTGCGCAGGTCTTCCATGACCGATTGGGTGGCCTTTTGGCCGATCTGCGCTTGCAGGGCGGTGGCGTCGCACGTCTTGCCGCCGCTTGTGGCGCCGGGGATGTTGGACGACGAGCCATAGGAAGATCCGCCGTAGGTGGCGCCGCCGGACGACCCCGATGAGCTTGACGCGCTAGAGGAGCTGGAGGCTGCCGGCGCGCTGCTGGACGAGGACGACGTCCCGGTATTGGCGCATGCGCTCAGGCTGGCAACCAGAAGGAAAGGGATCAGCTTGCGGATCATGTAAAGCTCCTTACAACTACGCGACAAAAAAGCCATGATAGACCAGCCGGGGCGGCCTGTAATCAGGAGCCGTGGGGGGCTGCATGCCGGGCATCGCGGGCAGCCGGTCGGCCAGGAACTGGATCAGCAGCCGGGCCCGCAAGGCCTGGTAGCGGCGCGAGGGGTAAATCAGGAACGCTTCCTGTGGCGCGCCGCTCCATTTGGGCAAGACGCGCAGTAATTGGCCATCGGCCACCAGGTCCTGCACCAGCCAGGCCGGGCACAAACCCACGCCGGCGCCCATCGCCAGCGTTTCCCGGATGGCCAGGGCATTGTTGACGCGGTACCGTCCTTGCGTCTGGACGCTGGCGCGGGTGGCGCCCTGGTGCAGCTCCAGGGTGTCGCCGGCCGGCAGCCACGCGAACCTGACGTAGTCGTGGGCGGTCAGGTCCTCCGGCGTGCGGGGTTTTCCGTGGCGGGCCAGATAGGACGGCGCCGCGACCAGATGGCGCGGCGACAGGGCAACTTTGCGGGCGATGGCGTTGGGCGGCAGGTCGCCGCCCAGGCGCAGCGCCACGTCCACGCCTTCTTCCACCAGGTCGACGAAACGGTCGTTCAGGATCAGTTCGACTTGAATGTCGGGATAGGCGTCCAGGAATTCCCGGATCAACGCGTTCAGCCGGAACTGGCCCAGCGCGACGGGGGCGTTGACGCGCAGGAAACCGGCGGGTTGCTCGGTCTGGCCCCGGGCGTCGGCCACCGCCTCGGCGTATTCCTCCAGCACTCGGTTGGCGCGTTCGTAGAAGCGCTTGCCTTGTTCGGTGGGCACGACGCGCGTCGTGCTGCGCTCCAGCAGACGCACGTTCAAGTCTTTCTCAAGCGCCGCGACGATCTTGCTCAGCGCGGGCTGGGTCAGACCTTGTTCGCGGGCGGCGGCGGACAAGGTGCCAAGTTCCACGGCGCGGACGAAGGCCCGCATGGCGCGCAACGTATCCATATGCAGGGCATTCCATTTTGGAAGAAGTGGTATGCATTTTATAGGTCTACCTTTGGTTATGGGAAGAACCTATCGTGACGGCATCGCTGTTAATCACTGCCCGTCCCAAGGAGATCCCATGAAGCCTGCCATGAACCGTCATTTCTTTTTCCGCGCCGCCAGCCTGGTCGCGGCCAGCCTGGCGTGGATGCCGTCCGCCACGCAGGCGGCCGCGTCGGGGCCGCAAGCCGCCTGGGTCAGTTCTTGGTCCGCCAGCCCGCAGCCGTTATGGGAGGAATCGTTCGTGCTGCCTGCCGGCATGCCGGCGCAAGTCGCGGACCAGACGCTGCGCGAGACCGTCAAGATCAGCCTGGGCGGCAAGCGCTTGCGCGTGGTGCTATCCAACCGCTACGGCACGCAGCCATTGGTGATCGGCGCCGCCCATGTGGCAAAGGCGCGGGCGGGGGCGGCCATCGACCCGGCGTCGGATCGGGCGCTGCGTTTCGGTGGCCGTCCGGGGGTGACGGTCGCGCCCGGCGCCCAGGTGGTCAGCGACCCGGTGGACCTGCCCGTGGCGGCGTTGAGCGAACTGGCCGTCAGCACCTATTTCCCGCAGCCGACCCCCGTCACCACGTTCCATTGGGGCGCGCAGCAAACCGCCGCGCTGGCGTCGGGCGACGTCGGCGGCGCGGTGGACTTGCCGGGCGCCACCGCGTTGCAGGGGCGCGCGTTCCTGACGGGAATCTGGGTGGAAAGTGCTGCCAGTACCCCGGTCGTGGTGGCGTTCGGAGATTCGTTGACCGATGGCAACGGCTCCACGCCCGGCGCCAACCGCCGTTGGCCCGATTTCCTGGCGCGCCGGCTGGCGCCGCAGGGCGTGGGCGTCGTCAATGCGGGCATTTCGGGCGCACGGGTGTGGGGCGACAAGATGGGCGTGAACGCCATGGCCCGCTTCGAGGCCGACGTGCTGGCGCAACCCGGTGTGCGGACGGTGGTCGTGCTGATGGGCATCAACGATATCGGTTGGCCCGATAGCGGGTTCGCGCCCGACGATGCGCCCATGACCGCGGCCCGGCTGGTGGAGGGTTACCGGCAACTGGCCGAGGCGGCCCGCGCCCGCAACGTGCGCATCGTGGGAGCGACCATCGCGCCTTACGAGGGTTCGTTGCACGGCACGCCGCTCGCGGGCCATTACCGCCCGGCCAAGGATGCGGTGCGGCGCGAGGTGAATCAGTGGATCCGCGACAGCGGCGTGTTCGACGCGGTGGTGGATATGGATGCCGTGCTGCGCGACCCGGCACACCCCGCGCGTCTGTTGCCGGCCTACGATTCGGGCGACCACCTGCATCCCGGGGATGCGGGCTATCAGGCGATGGCGCAGGCGCTGGACGACGGCATTCTGTTCGGCCGGTGAACTGCCGGTTGATGCCGGCGCCCGTCAATGGAAGTTGCGGCTGTGCGTGGCCAGTCCGCCCAGCAGGTCGGACAGGTCCACCAGCCGCTGCGCGATCAGGTGGCGCACGCCGTCCACGCTCTGCCAGGCGCCGTAGACGCCCAGCAACTTGGCACCCAGCAATTCGCGGCGCTGGCGTTCGATCAGTTCGGGCCGGACGACCACGTTCACGGGGCCGGTCTCGTCTTCCAGCGTGACGAAGATCACGCCCTTTGACGTTTGCGGCCGCTGGCGCACGGTGACGATGCCGCAGGCTCGTGCCACGCGCTTGTCGGGATAGCGGTTCAGAACGTCGGCCGGCTGGAAATTGCGGGCCGCCAATTGGTCGCGCAGCAGCGCCACCGGATGGCTATGCAAGGTCAGGCCCACGCTGCGGTAGTCGGCCGCGACGGTCTGGCTTTCCGACGGCGCCTGCAGCTGGGGCGCCTGGGTTTCCTGGATGGCGGCATCGCGCAGCAGGTCACGGCTTTGCACGCTGGCGGCGGCTTCCCAACTGGCTTGGCGCCGATGGCCCGCCAGGGTGCGCAGCGCATCGCCCGCGGCCAGCGCGTTCAGGTCATGGCGGTTGAGCGCGGCGCGCCGGGCCAGGTCGGCGGTGTCGGTGAAAGGCGCCTGCGCGCGTGCGTGCTCGATGCGCCGGGCGGCATCTTCGCGCATGCCCTGGATCAGGCTCAAGCCCAGGCGGACGGCGGGACGCGGGGTGTCGGGGTCAGGGGCATGCGGACGGGCGCTGCGTCGGGCGCCAGGGTGGCCGTCCGGCAAGGCCTCCAGCGCGGAGTCCCAACCGCTGACGGTGACGTCCGCAGGCAACACGCAGACGCCATGGCGGCGGGCGTCCTGCACCAGTTGGGCGGGCGCGTAGAAGCCCATGGGTTGAGAGTTGAGCAGGGCAGCCAGAAAGGCTTCGGGTTCGTGCCGCTTCAGCCACGAACTGGAATACGCCAGCAGCGCGAAGCTGGCGGCATGGCTTTCCGGGAAGCCATATTCGCCAAAGCCTTCCACTTGCCGGAACAGCGCTTCCGCGAAGTCCAGCGTGTAGCCGTGAGCCAGCAGGCCGCCCACCAGTTTGACGCGGAATTTGTCCACGCCGCCTTTGCGCTTCCAGGCGGCCATCGACCGGCGTAGCTGGTCGGCTTCGCCCGGCGTGAAGCCCGCAGCCACCACGGCAATCTGCATCACCTGTTCCTGGAAGATGGGCACGCCCATGGTCCGGCTGAGCACGCCGCGGACTTTTTCGCTGGGGTAGGTTACTTCTTCTTTTTTCTGGCGGCGGCGCAGATAGGGGTGGACCATGCCGCCCTGGATCGGACCGGGCCGCACGATGGCCACCTGCACGACCAGGTCGTAGTATTGACGCGGCCGCAGGCGGGGCAGCATCGTCATCTGCGCGCGCGATTCGATCTGGAACACGCCGACCGTGTCAGCGTCGCAGATCATGTCGTAGGTGGCGTCGTCGCCTTCGGGAATGTCCTGCAGCGTCAGCGGCTTGCCACGGCGCTGGCCGGCCAGTTCCAGCGTGCGGCGCAGCGCCGACAGCATGCCTAGCGCCAGCACGTCCACCTTCAGCAGTTTCAACGCGTCCAGGTCGTCCTTGTCCCATTGCACGACGCTGCGGTCTTCCATGGCGGCGTTTTCGATCGGCACCAGGCGCGACAGTTTCCCGCGTGAAATCACAAAGCCGCCGGGATGCTGGGACAGATGGCGGGGAAAGCCCATCAGGGTCTGGGCCAGCGACGCCCATTGCCGGGCAACCGGGGATTCCGGGTCCAGTCCGCAGGTGCCCAACGTGCGCAGCATTTCCTTCTTGCCGTCCCACCATTGATGGGCGCGCGCCACGGCGTCGATGAGGCCCAGGTCCACGCCCAACGCGCGGCCGGTATCGCGCAGCACGCTGCGTGGCCGGTACGAGATGACCACGGCGGTCAGTGCGGCGCGCTGCCGGCCGTACTTGCCGTAGATGTACTGGATGACCTCTTCGCGGCGCTGGTGTTCGAAGTCCACGTCGATGTCGGGGGGCTCGTTGCGTTCCTTGCTGATGAAACGCTCGAACAGGTTGTTGCCGCGCATGGGGTCCACCGCGGTGATGCCCAGGCAGTAGCAGACCGCCGAGTTGGCGGCCGAGCCGCGGCCCTGGCACAGAATGCCCGCGTTGCGGGCGTACAGCACGATGTCGTAGACGGTCAGGAAATAGGCTTCGTATTGCAGGTCGGAAATCAGGTCGAGTTCTTTTTCGATCTGTTCGGTCACGATGTCAGGCACGCCGGCGGGAAATCGGCGGGCGGCGCCCGCCAGGGTTTCCTGGCGCAGGAAGGTGGCCGGCGTGTGCCCGGGGGGCACGATCTCGTCGGGGTATTCGTAGCGCAGCTCGTCCAGGGAAAACGTGCAGCGGCGCGCCACCACCAGCGTTTGCGCCAAGGCCTCCGGCGGATACAGGTTGGCCAGCCGCATGCGGGTGCGCAAGTGCTGTTCGGCGTTGCCGGACAGTTCGTAGCCGCATTGGGACACCGGCTGGCGGGTGCGGATGCCGGTCAGCGTGTCGTGCAGCGGCTTGCGCGACCGCACGTGCATTTGCACCTGGCCCACCGCCACGA
>Ga0308157_10008972_pt1 | contig 11218 bp, 10 predicted proteins | sample PhyBR1_FD_201035 | JGI IMG/M metagenome (GOLD analysis project Ga0308157, IMG submission 201035) | Phyllosphere microbial communities from UC Gill Tract Community Farm, Albany, California, United States - DLSLB.R1 | ecosystem: Host-associated > Plants > Phyllosphere > Unclassified | place: USA...
CGCCCAGCGGCCGCTGCAGCAGCGTCTGCGCGAAGTCGATGGCATCCAGCACCCCCTGCAGCGACACGCCGGTGGCGAAGCCGCTGCGCTCGGCCAGCAGCACCAGGTCCTCGGTGGCCAGATTGCCGGCGGCACCGGGCGCGAACGGGCAGCCGCCGATGCCGCCCACGCTGGCGTCGAAGCGGCGCACGCCGGCCTCCAGCGCCGCCCAGGCGTTGGCCGCGCCCATGCCGCGCGTGTCGTGCAGGTGCACGGCCAGCCGGTCGATGGGCACCACCTCGCGCAGCGCGGCGAAGCGCTCCTTGACCTGGCCGGGCGATGCCGAGCCGATGGTGTCGGCGATCACCACCTCGCCCGCGCCGGCGGCGTGCATGCGCGCGGCCAGCCGCAGCACCTCGGGCAGCGGCGTCTCGCCCTCGAACGGGCAGTCGAACGCCACCGCCACATAGGCCCGCGTGCGCAGGCCCAGCGCGTGGGCGGCGGCCAGCGTCTGCTCGCTCACCTCGGTGGCCTGCGCCAGCCCCATGTTGATGTTGCGGGCGTTCATGGTCTCGGTGGCCGACAGCACCACGGCGATCTCCCGCGCCCCGGCGGAATGGGCGCGTTCCAGGCCCTTGAGATTGGGCACCAGCACCGAGGTGCGCAGCCGTGGCCAGCGCGCCGCGACGGCGGGCACCAGTTCGCCCGCGTCGGCCATCTGCGGCACGGCCTTGGGAGACACGAAGCTGGTGGCCTCCACGCTGCGCAGGCCGGCGGCTTCGAGCAGGCCGATCAGCGCCAGCTTGGACTCGGTGGACACGGGCAGCTGCTGGTTCTGCAGCCCGTCGCGGGGTGCCACGTCGGTGATGTAGATGCGCTCGGTCATGGCTTGCGGCATGGGGGTCGCTCCCGGCATCAGGCGATGGCGCCGTCTTCGCGCAGCCGGGCCAGTCGCTCGGCCGGATAGCCCAGCCAGCCGCCCAGCACGGCGGCGGTCTGCTCGCCCAGCCGCGGCGGGGCCCCGAAGCTGCGCTGCGGCGCGGCCGACAGCTTCACCGGGTTGCCGGGCATGCGCAGCGGCTCGCCCTCCGGCAGCGGCACGGTCACCACCATGTCGCGCGCCAGCACCTGCGGGTCGCTCAGGGCCTGGGCGAAGTCGTTGACCGGGCCGCAGGGGATGCGCGCTTCCCGCAGCCGCTCCAGCCAGTGCGCGGTGGGCTGCTTGCGCAGCTCGTCCGCCACGATGGCGTCGATCTCGGCCTTGGCGGCGAAGCGCACCGGCTGCTGGCGGTATTCGGGCTTGCGCAGGGCATCCAGGCCGATGAAGTCCACGAAGCGGTCGAAGAAGCCGTCGCCGATGCAGGCGATGATGATGTGGCCGTCCGCCGTGGGGTAGCTGTTGTAGGGCACGTGCACGAAGTGGCCGTTGCCGATGCCCTCGGGCACATGGCCCGACATGAAGTGCATGGTGGCCATGTAGTTGAGCAGCGAGATCTGCGCGTCCAGCATGGAAATGTCCACATGTTGGCCCCGGCCCGTGCGGTCGCGCTCGACCAGCGCGGCCAGCACGCCCAGCGCGCCGAACAGCCCGCCGCCCAGATCGCCGATGGGAATGCCGCTGCGCGTGGGGCCGGTCTCGGGCGTGCCGGTGATGGACATGCCGCCGCCCATCGCCTGCACCACCTGGTCGAACGCCGGCCGCTGCGTGTGCGGGCCGGTCTGGCCGAAGCCGGTGACCGAGCAGGTCACGATGCGCGGGTTGACCTGCGAGAGCGCCGCATGGTCGATGCCCAGGCGCCCGGTGACACCCACGCTGAAGTTGTCGAACACCACGTCGGCCTGGCGCACCAGGTCCATGAACACCTCCCGGCCGGCCGGGCTCTTCAGGTCCACGCAGACGCTTTCCTTGTTGCGGTTGAGCGTGAGGTAGTAGGCGCCCATGCCGCCGCGCGAATAGTCGGGGTCGTTCTCCAGCAGGCGGCGGGTGCCTTCGCCGGTGCCGGGCGGCTCCACCTTGATGGTGCGTGCGCCCAGGTCGGCCAGCAGCATGGTGCCGTAGGGGCCGGACAGCATGTGGGTGAGGTCCAGCACGGTGATGTGTTCGAGTGCCAAGGGGATCGTCTCCAGGTTCGTTCGATGACTGTGCTGCGGTATTGCAGGGGCCGTGCCAGCAGGCGCGTGCAGTGCAAGTGGTTGATTTCATTGGGCTTGATCGCAGACCACGCACTGGCCGGCGTTTCATGCAACACTCATGAAACACACATTCCGTCCCGAGAACACCCTCCCCATGGCGACACCCGTCCTTCCGTTCGGCAGCGCCCGCCTGCCCCGCCTCTGCTTTCTCAGCTACCGGCAGATCCGCGAGTTCGCCATGCCCGTGGTGGCCGAATACGCCGGCCGCGCCGAGATCGAGGTGGTGGACGGCACCTTCGGCCGGGCGCTGGCCCTGGCCCAGGACCGGCTGGAGCGCTGCAGCGTGGATGCCTTCGTCAGCGCCGGCTCGAACGCCAGCATCCTGCGGGCGGGGCTGCAGGCGCCGGTCGCCACCATCCAGCTGGGCGGGTTCGACCTGCTGCAGGCGCTGATCCAGGCGCGGCGCATCGCCGGCCGCGTGGGGGTGGTGATGTACGGCCAGACCATTCCCGAACTGGAAGCCGTGAAGGACCTGCTGAACATCGAGATCAGCCAGCACGCCTACCAGACGCCCGACGACGCGCGCCAGCGCTTCGAGACGCTGCGCCGCGCGGGCTTCGAGGTGATCGTCGGCTCCAGCCTGGTGGTGGAGCTGGCCGAGCAGGCGGGCTTGACGGGCCTGCTGGCGTATTCGCTCGCCAGCATCCGCAAGGGCTTCGACGACGCGCTGGAGCTGGCGCGCGTTGCCCGGCTGGAGGCCGGCCGCTACGAGCAGCTGCACAGCGTGCTGCACAACCTGCAGGAGGCCGTGGTGGCGGTCGACCGGCAGGACCGCATCATCGCCGTCAACCCGCCCATGCAGCAGCTGCTGGGCGGGCCGGGCGTGCGGCTGGCGGGGCAGGCGCTGGACACGCTGGAGCCCGCGCTGTCGCTGCGTGCCACGCTGCAGAGCGGCCTGCAGGAGCGGGCCGTGGCCCAGCGCTTCGCCCAGCGCGACTGGGTGGCCCACCGCACGCCCATCCGCGAGCATGGCGAGATCGTGGGCGCGGCGCTCACGCTGTACGACGCCGGCGCCATCCAGGCGGCCGACACCAGCCTGCGCATGCTGCAGCGGCGCCAGCAGCACGCCGCGCGTCACGGCTTCGGCAGCCTGGTGGGCAGCAGCGCGGCGCTGCAGCGGGCCATCGCCAGCGCCAGGCGCTTCGCCCGCACCGACCTGGGCGTGCTCATCACCGGCGAGAGCGGCGTGGGCAAGGAACTCTTCGCCCAGGGCATCCACAACGACAGCCGCCGGGCGGGCCGGCCGTTCGTGGCCGTCAACTGCGCGTCCTTTCCCGAATCGCTGCTGGAGAGCGAACTCTTCGGCTACGAGGAAGGCGCCTTCACCGGATCGCGCCGGGGCGGCAAGCGCGGCCTTTTCGAAGCGGCGCACACCGGCACGCTGTTCCTGGACGAGATCGGCGACATGCCGCTGCCGCTGCAGACCCGGCTGCTGCGCGTGCTGCAGGAACGCGAGGTGATGCGCCTGGGCGCCACGGCCCCGGTGCCCATCGACGTGCGGGTCATCGCCGCCACGCACCAGCCGCTGGCGGAGCTGATCGCGCAGCAGCGCTTCCGGCAGGACCTGTACTACCGCATCAACACGCTGCGCCTGGCCATCGCCCCGCTGCGCGAGCGGCGCGAAGACATCGCCGCCCTGGCCGCGCCGCTGGTGGCCCGCTGCCTGGCCCGCCAGGGCGCGCACATCGACGCCGAACAGGCCCTGGCACCGCTGCTGCCCCGGCTGGTGGCCTACGACTGGCCAGGCAACGTGCGCGAGCTGGAGAACATCGCCGAGCGCATCGCCGTCTTCCTGATGCAGTACGACCGGCCCGACCAGGTGGACCACGCCGCGCTGGCGCACGACTGCCCCGAGCTGTTCGCCGGCACCGCCGGCCGCATCGCCCCCGATGGCAGCCCGCTGCCCCAGGCCGAGCGCATCCGCCAGGCCCTGCGCGATGCCGGCGGCCAGCGCGCGGGCGCCGCGCGGCGGCTGGGCGTGAGCCGCTCGACCCTGTGGCGCTGGCTGCGCGAGCTGGGCTGGGACACCGAGGCGCAGGACCCGCCGGCGCCCTGACGGCAGCGCGGCGCAGGCCGGGCGGACGCCATCGCGCGCGGCCCGCTAAAATCGCCGGCTCCCACAGTGCACCCCCTACCCGCCATGTCCTTCTTCCGCCGCCCCGACTACCAGTCCGACACCACGCAGTTCATCAACCAGCTCAAGAAGGACAAGCCCGAGCTGGACGTGCAGCAGCGCGAAGGCCGGGCCCTGCTCTGGGACAAGCAGGTCGATCACCGCGCCTGGAAGGAATACGACGAAGCGCAGATGGCGCAGCAGCCCTACGTGTACCAGACGCGATCCTGAAATTCTTAGTCAAATCGGCCGCCAGCGCTTGATGAGCAAGCGCAAGCTGCTATCAATTTAATAGCAATGGCCCACCCTCGCCCGCACGACGAAGACGAATCCGGCACCGATCTGGCCACGGCCGGCGGCATGCCGGAGGTGGTCGACCAGGTCGCCCTGGCGCGCCTCTACGGCGAGCCGCTCTTCGCACTGCCGCAGGACCTCTACATCCCGCCCGACGCGCTGGAAGTGTTCCTGGAGGCCTTCGAGGGCCCGCTCGACCTGCTGCTCTACCTGATCCGCAAGCAGAACTTCAACATCCTCGACATCCCCATGGTGGGCGTGACGCGGCAGTACCTCGCCTACGTGGACGAGATCCGCAGCCGCAACCTGGAGCTGGCGGCCGAGTACCTGCTGATGGCGGCCATGCTGATCGAGATCAAGTCGCGCATGCTGCTGCCGCCCAAGAAGCAGGAAGACGGCGCCGAGGCGGAAGACCCCCGGGCCGAACTGGTGCGCAGGCTGCTCGAATACGAACAGATGAAGCTCGCCGCCGCCCGCCTGGGGCAGCTGCCGCAGTACGGGCGCGACTTCCTGCGCGCGCAGGTCTACATCGAGCAGAGCCTGGTGCCGCGCTTTCCCGACGTCCACGTGGTCGATCTGCAGGAGGCGTGGCGCGACATCATCCGCCGCGCCCGGCTGGTGCAGCACCACCGCATCACGCGCGAAGAGCTGTCGATGCGCGAATACATGAGCCATGTGCTGAAGGCCCTGCAGGGCCGCCGCTTCATCGAATTCGAAGACCTGTTCGATCCGGAACAGGGCAGCACGGTGCTGGTCGTCACCTTCATCGCGCTGCTGGAACTGGCCAAGGAAACGCTGATCGAGATCACGCAGGCCGAAGCCTTTGCGCCCATCTATGTCCGCCTCTCCTACCGACCCACCTAGCACCACCTGATTGGCCTGAGTGGCCTGAGCCGCCCGCGGCGCCCTCCCCCGCTCTCGCGGCGCGGCAGCGGGACGCCACCGGTGGCCTGGCCAAGCCAGTGCCACGGCGGCTCCGGCATCGGGCCCCGCCCCATCGCAGGCCACGGAAAACACCCATGCAGTCACACGACTTCGACGTCCTCATCATCGGCAGCGGTCTCGCCGGCCTCAGCGCCGCGCTGCACCTGGCACCCACCCACCGCGTGGCGGTGGTCACCAAGCGCCAGCTGCACGACGGCGCGAGCGGCTGGGCGCAGGGCGGCATCGCCGCCGTGCTGGCCGAGGGCGACAGCGTGGACGACCACGTGCAGGACACCCTGGTGGCCGGCGCGGGCCTGTGCGATCTGGCGGCCACGCGTTTCGTGGTGGAGAACGCGCCCGATGCCATCCGCTGGCTGCAGCAGCTGGGCGTGCCCTTCTCGCTGGATGAAGCCGGCGGCGGGCTGCACCTGACGCGCGAGGGCGGCCACGGCGCGCGCCGCATCGTGCATGCGGCAGACGCCACCGGCGCCGCCGTGCAGCGCACGCTGATCGAGCAGGTGCGCGCCACGCCCGGCATCACCCTGTTCGAGCAGCACACGCTGGTGGACGTCATCACCGCCGGCAAGCTGGGCCTGAAGACGGCCGGCACCGCCGACCGCTGCCTGGGCGCCTATGTGCTGGACGAGGCCGCCGACGAGGTGCTCACCTTCCGCGCGCCGCACACCCTGCTGGCGACGGGCGGCGCGGGCAAGGTGTACCTCTACACCACCAACCCCGACACGGCCACCGGCGACGGTATCGCCGCCGCCTGGCGCGCCGGCTGCCGGGTGGCGAACCTGGAATTCATCCAGTTCCACCCGACGTGCCTCTACCACCCGCACGCCAAATCGTTCCTGATCAGCGAAGCCGTGCGCGGCGAAGGCGGCCAGCTGAAGCTGCCGCCTGCCGCCGGCGGCACGCGCTTCATGCCGCGCCACGACGAACGCGCAGAGCTGGCCCCGCGCGACATCGTGGCCCGCGCCATCGACTTCGAGATGAAGACCCACGGCATCGACTGCGTGCACCTGGACATCTCGCACCAGAGCCCGGCCTTCCTGCAGGAGCACTTCCCCACCATCCTGGCGCGCTGCGCCGAGCTGGGCATCGACATCACGAAGGAGCCCATTCCCGTGGTGCCCGCCGCACACTACACCTGCGGCGGCGTGCTCACCGACCTGGCCGGCCGCACCGACCTGCCCGGCCTCTACGCCATCGGCGAGACCGCCTGCACCGGCCTGCACGGCGCCAACCGGCTGGCCAGCAACTCGCTGGTCGAATGCATGGTGTTCGCCCGCGCCGCCGCGCAGCACATCGCATCGGCGGCGCCGCAGGCCCTGCCCGCGCTGCCCGCCTGGGACGACAGCCGCGTGACCGACGCCGACGAGTGCGTGGTCATCTCGCACAACTGGAACGAGCTGCGCCACTTCATGTGGGACTACGTGGGCATCGTGCGCACCACCAAGCGGCTGGAGCGCGCCGCCCACCGCATCACCCTGCTGCAGGCCGAGATCGCCGAGTTCTATGCGAACTTCCACGTCTCGCGCGACCTGCTGGAGCTGCGCAACCTGGTGCAGGTGGCCGACTTGATCGTGCGCTCGGCCCAGATGCGCCACGAGAGCCGGGGCCTGCACTACAGCCGCGACTGGCCCGAGCGCGCCGCGCCGGCCGCCCCCACCATCCTCGTGCCCGGCGCACGCTGACGCCGTCGCCCACCGTTCGATGCCCATGACCGACACCCTCGCCGCCCGCAGCCTCGCCAGCGTCTGGCACCCCTGCACCCAGATGAAGCGCCACGAGGCCGAGCCGCCCGTGGCCATCGCCCGGGCGCAAGGCCCCTGGCTGCACGGCACCGACGGGCGCCGCTACCTGGACGGCATCAGCTCCTGGTGGGTCAACCTGTTCGGCCACGGCCACCCGCGCATCCAGGCGGCGCTGGCCGACCAGCTGGCCCAGCTGGACCATGTGATGCTGGCCGGCTTCACCCATGCGCCGGTGGTGGAGCTGTCCGAGCGCCTGGCCGCGCTCACCGGCCTGGGCCACGCCTTCTACGGCAGCGACGGCGCCGCCGCCACCGAGATCGCGCTGAAGATGAGCGCCCATTACTGGCGCAACCACGGCCGGCCCGCCAAGTGCCGCTTCGTCGGCCTGGCCGGCGGCTACCACGGCGAAACCGTGGGCGCGCTGGCCGTCACCGACATTCCCCTCTTCCGCGAAGCCTACGCGCCGCTGGTGCGCCTGGGCGACGTGGTGCCCAGCCCCGACGCGCGCGGCGCACTGCCCGGGGAAAGCGCGCAGGACGTGGCCCGCCGCGCCGCCGCAGCGCTGGGCGACTGGCTGGCCGAGCACCATGCCAGCACCGCCGCGCTGATCCTGGAGCCGCTGGTGCAGTGCGCCGCCGGCATGGCGATGCACGATGCCGAGTACCTGCGCTTGGCGCGCGCCCTGTGCGACCGGTACGAAGTCCACCTGGTGGCCGACGAGATCGCCGTGGGCTTCGGCCGCACGGGCACGATGTTCGCCCACCAGCAGGCCGGCATCCGGCCCGACTTCATCTGCCTCTCCAAGGGGCTCACCGGCGGCACGCTGCCGCTGTCGGCCGTGCTGACCACCGACGCCATCTACGCGGCGTTCTACGACGACGACGTGGCGCGCGGCTTCCTGCATTCGCATTCCTACACCGGCAACCCGCTGGCCTGCCGCGCCGCGCTGGCCACGCTCGATCTGTTCGATGCCACCGACGCGCTGGCCGCCAACCGGGGCCTGGCCGCCGCCATCGACGCCGCCTGCGCCCCGCTGGCCGCCCACCCGCGCGTGCGCCACGCGCGCCGGCTGGGCATGATCTGGGCCTGGGACGTGGACACCGCCCTGCCCGACTTCGCCCGCCGCTACCACCGCCACGCCATGGCCCGCGGCCTGGTGCTGCGGCCCATCGGCAACACGCTCTACGCCATGCCGCCCTATGCGCTGGGCGAGGCCGAGGTGCAGCACCTGGCCACGCAGGAGCTGGCCGCGCTCGATGCCACGCTGGCCGAGGAAGACGCTACCGCCTCAACCGCCAGCGCCACCGCCGCATCCTTCGAAAGGGCCCTGCCATGACCTTCGCCTGCTTCGTCACCGGCACCGACACCGGCGTGGGCAAGAGCCTCGCCAGCGCCGCGCTTCTGCACGCGCTGGCGCGCCACCACGCCCGCGTGGTGGGCATGAAGCCCGTGGCGGCCGGGGCCGAGCCCATCGGCGGCGTGCTGACCAATGAAGACGCCGTGGCGCTGCGCGCCGCCTCCACCATCGCCGTGCCGCCGGCGCTGGACAACCCGGTGCTGCTGCCCGACCCGCTCTCGCCGCACATCGCGGCGCAGCGCGCGGGCACGGCCATCGACATCGGTGCCATCGCGCAGGCCTACCGCCAGCTGGCGGAGCAGGCGGACGCGGTGGTGGTCGAAGGCGCGGGCGGCTGGCATGTGCCGCTGTCCGCCACCGCCACCGGGGCCGACCTGGCGCAGGCCCTGGCCCTGCCCGTGGTGCTGGTGGTGGGGCTGCGGCTGGGCTGCCTGAGCCATGCGGCGCTGACGGCCGAAGCCATCCGCGCGCGCGGGCTGACCCTCGCCGGCTGGGTGGTGAGCCGCATCGACCCGGCCATGCTGGCGCCCGAGGACAACATCGACTGGCTGGCCGGCCACCTGGGCGCGCCCTTGCTGGCCGACCTGCCCCACCAGGCCGTGCCGGACGCCCGCGCCATGGCCGCGCACTACCGACTGCCCACCTCCTGGACGAGACCATGACTTCCCACTCGCCGCCGCCCGAGCAGGCCCGCCGTTCCTGGCTGGACGAATTCCCCGACCGCATCGCCGCGCTGGACGCCGGCCACCTGCGCCGCCAGCGCCGCGCCGTGCGCCCGTTGGGCGGCGCGCACCTGGACGTGGACGGCCAGCCCATGCTGGGCTTTTGCAGCAACGACTACCTGGGCCTGGCCAGCCACACCGCCGTGGCCATGGCGGCCTGCGACGCGGTGCGCGAATACGGCGTGGGCTCGGGCGCATCGCCCCTGGTGAGCGGCCACAGCGCGGCCAACGCGGCTCTGGAAGCCGACCTCGCCCACTTCGTGCAGCTGCCGCGCGCGCTCTATTTCTATTCCGGCTACGCCACCAACGCGGGCATCGTTCCCGCGCTCATCGGCGCGGGCGACGCCGTCTTCTCCGACGCGCTCAACCATGCCTGCCTGATCGACGGCGCCCGCCTGTCGCGCGCCGATGTGCCCATGCCGACCTGGCGGCGCTGGAAGGCCTGCTGGCCGCCAGCACCGCCCGCCGCAAGCTCGTCGTGACCGATGCGGTGTTCAGCATGGACGGCGACGTGGCCGACGTGGCCGCGCTGCTGGCGCTGTGCGAGCGGTTCGACGCCCTGCTGCTGCTGGACGACTCGCACGGCTTCGGCATCCTGGGGCCGCAAGGCCGCGGCGTTCTGGCCGAAGCGGGCCTGGGCGGCCGCCAGGCATCCCCGCGCGTGCTCTACATGGCGTCGCTCGGCAAGGCGGCCGGCGGCGCGGGCGGCTTCGTCGCCGGCAGCGATGTGCTGATCGAATGGCTGCTGCAAAAGACCCGCAGCTACATCTTCGCCACCGCCGCGCCGGCCCTGCTGGCCCGCGCCCTGCAGGCCGGGCTGGACCAGATCGAGCGCGGCAGCGCGCTGCGCGCCCGGCTGCAGGAGCGCATCGCCCAGCTGCAGGACGGCGTGGCGCGCGTGCTGCGCGGCAGCCACTGGCGGCTGGGCAGTTCGCGCACCGCCATCCAGCCGCTGCTGATCGGCGCCAACGACGAGGCCCTGGCGGTGATGGAAGGGCTGCGCGAGCGCGGCATCTGGGTGCCGGCCATTCGCCCGCCCACGGTGCCCGAGGGCACGGCCCGGCTGCGCATCGCCCTTTCCGCGGCGCACACGCCCGCCGACATCGACCGGCTGATCAGCGCCCTGGCCGAACTGGCGCCCGCCACGAACCCGCATACCCACCACCCGAAAGCCTTCGCATGACCTACAGCGTCAAGGAAATCTTCTACACGCTGCAGGGCGAAGGCGGCCAGGCCGGCATGCCGGCCGTGTTCTGCCGCTTCGCCGGCTGCAATCTCTGGACGGGCCGCGAGCAGGACCGCGAGCAGGCCGTCTGCCGGTTCTGCGACACCGACTTCGTCGGCACCGACGGCACGCTGGGCGGCAAGTACGACACCGCCGACGCGCTGGCCGACCTGATCGCCGCGCAGTGGCCGGAGCACGACACGCAGCACCGCCTGGTGGTGCTGACCGGCGGCGAGCCGCTGCTGCAGGTCGACGCCGCGCTCATCGACGCGCTGCATGCGCGGCGTTTTCGCATCGCCGTGGAAAGCAACGGTACCGTGCCGGCGCCGCCGGGCATCGACTGGCTCTGCATCAGCCCCAAGTCGGGATCGAAGTGGGTCCAGCGGGAGGGCCAGGAACTCAAGCTGGTCTGGCCGCAGCCCGTGTTCGACCTGGAGGCGCTGGAGACGCACACGCGCTTCGAGCACCGCTTCCTGCAGCCCATGGACGGCCCCGAGCAGACCGCCAACACCGCCCTGTGCATCGAAGCCTGCATGGAGCGCCCGGCATGGCGCCTGAGCCTGCAGACGCACAAGCTCACGGGTATCCGCTAGCCCGCCGCCTCCCTCTCTCCTTCCGGTCCCCTGGTCATCCGCCCATGCAATTCACTGT